>Ga0315537_1004393_pt1 | contig 10281 bp, 10 predicted proteins | sample SalMarSW160270MG_FD_203091 | JGI IMG/M metagenome (GOLD analysis project Ga0315537, IMG submission 203091) | Salt marsh sediment microbial communities from the Plum Island Ecosystem LTER, Massachusetts, United States - Salt Marsh Sediment SW1602-70 ... | reverse complement strand
AGTAAATAATATGCCCGCAGATCCGAATCAAAGTATTATTTTGAGTGCCGTTCCCAATCTGAATGAGCTATTAAAACAACTCCAGGTTGGGATGCAAATCCAGGGGCGAATCATCCGCAACTTTGATAATGGTACCTTTCTGTTGAGAATCCGCAACTACAATATCCTATCCCAATCCAATCAACCCTGTCTAACTGGCAGCACGCAAGAACTCCTGGTACGCCAAGTGGAACCACACCTGGTACTGGAGGTAATTAACAAATCTCCTCTTTGGATCAAAAACGATAAGCATTATATCGAACTGATTGTCTAAAACAGGTAGGAAAAATCAATGAGCTATTACTCCAAGAATAAATTACCAGACCAGACCCGAGAATTCTCAATTAAACTCAAAATGGAATTACAATGATTGATACCCGTTTCCTAAGTGAAATAGCCGGCATTCTTCAAAAAAGTCTGAACACTCGCGGAACCTATCAGGCGGTTTTCGACCTACTGGAAACCACTCTGCCTTTTGAATCGGCCACCCTTTTTCTTTACAATAAAGCTAAAGACCGAATGGAAAAAACCTTTCATAAAGGTGCTTTTACCGTTGACCTAATCGGAGAAATAGCATTTGAGCGAGGGCACGGAATATCCAGCTGGATATCACATCGTAAGGATCCGCTGGTTCTGCCGTCGCTCACCAAATCACGCCCCGGGAGAGAGGCAAAGTTCAACTCTTTTCTCTCCCTGCCGCTGTGGGCGAGCGGCAGCCTGATCGGTGTTTTAAATCTGGGCCATAGTGAAGCTAACTTTTTTAAATTAAAAGAGTTGGAAGGCTATAAGCTCATCGGAATCCAAATCTCGGAAGTATTCCACACCCTCTTATTGCAACAGCAACTGGATCAGAAAAACAAGGCGCTGCTCCAAACAATTGAACAACTCAAAGTGGCTCAGCAGGAACTGGTAGAAAAAGAGCGACTGGCGGCTATTGGCGAAATCATCGTCACCGTGAATCACGAAATCAACAATCCCCTCACCTCAATCGTTGGACTGGCCGAGATAATTAAACTAGGTTGTTCAACAATGAGCACCGAAAAAATAAGAGAAGCTCTCCAGGGAATTCTGAAAGAAGCCTACCGGATTCAGCGAGTCACTCAGCGGCTCAGAGAGCTGGATTCGAGCGAATCGCAGGTTTACTTCGGCGACCAGCGAATGATTAAATTAAAAGCCTGATATCAACTGGATTTATATAATATTTCTTTTCGACAGATTAATGCAGCTGCTTCGTCAGCGAATTAACTGTGCGTTTATAATATTCTTCCCATTGCGGATTTTCCGCTGCTTCCAGCAGCACATTGGCTTCATCCAGAGCCTTCATGCTCTCCTTATACCGGCTTAAATTGGCATAGCTTACCGATAATTCTATCAGTGCCCGAAAATAATGGTCCAGATTGTAAGAATTAAGCGGCAATTTCAGGATATACATAGCATAATAAATGGCGATACTCTCTTTTTGCCAAGGCAATGCGGTTTCCGCAGCTTGTTGATCTACGCAAAAATAGCGACCCACCAGGCGTTTTATCTCTGCTTCTGTCGTCAAAGGATAGTTACTTATTTGTTGGTTAAATTCGTTCAGAATCCGCTGAAGATCTTTGACTTCTCCGGCAAAGATATTAAACAGCTCGGCACGCCTGGCGACGGCCTGCTTCCACCCGCTCAGGATTTGTTCAGCCTGCTGATAATACTTGCTCTGCCGACTGATATTTTTTAGTATCCGGTTGGCTTCCGCAATATTTTTATCCTGGTCGTCAAAAAGCCCCTGTGCAAAAGCGTAAAGACATTGGGCATAATTCAAAGCCAATCGTTCATCACTGGAATGCCGTTGGTAAAGGGCCCCCAACAGCTCACTCGCAAGAACATATTGACGAATTGATTGTTCATAGGATTTCGCCTTACGATATTGCTCAGCTATGTTAAAGGCGTTAATCGCTATGCTAATAGAATCCGGGTAGAAGGGCTTCCATCCAGCTGCCTGACTGCCAATATCGCCAAACAAAATCTGATGCACCCATCCTCGTTTCCTCGCAGGCGTTATGACTTCATACCAATCCATGTACTGCCGCAGCGTATATACTGGCGTATCGGGACTAAGTAGCTGTAAAACCTGATAATTTAGCGAAGGACCAAGCCTGAGATTCCCGGATTTCGCAATCAGCTGGCGGGGAACCGGATGAATCGATAAAAACAGCGGTTTGACGACGATATCATGAACAAATCCAACTAATTCCGGCTCGCAATAGACCAGATTCCAATCACCTTCTTTGGATAACAGAATCAGTTGCTGTCCCTCATCAAGCTTGGCAAGAACTTCGGAATCCAGATCGGGGGCAGCTCGCAAATTACCCCTCTCGGCAACAATTAGAACCGAGGTGGGATTTTCCAATTTACCCCACTCTTCGACCAACTTCCGATTTACCCAACCTACCGCCGCAGAATCAAATCCGACCTGGAACCAATCACCAGAATCGGCAAGTCGAATCAGACCGGAATTCTGCTCAATGCTGGCAACAACCGGAAACTCTACTCCCGGTCCAAGCCGGAGGTTACCCGGATTCAAGACCCTTAAAACCGTCCAGCTCTTAGCCTCAGGCAGGCGATCGACATACTCAGAATGCAGCCAGCCTACTGTCCGGGTATCCAGGCGGACCTTCAGCCAATCATCTAATTCGCCGAGAATCGGCAGCCGCGTCTGTGATTCAACCAGCCCTAAAATAGCATACTGGGTACCTGGTCCCTCTCGAAGATTGACTCTGCTTATAGTTATCAATTCGGCAGATCGCGCAGTTGTGAAAAACAGTAAAAGGAGAAGCAAACCTTGCTTTTTCAAGCCAATCCACATACTGCAATTGTAGGCTTTGTGATTCATGCTAAATTTTATCATAACTGAACCGTATATCCAAAATTTTTTTTTATAGGCGACCCTGAGGTTTTAAAAATCTGAGTTACAACAACGGGGGAAAATTTGTTCAGGGAGCTGTAATTCCTTCCTATCGGAGATTTCTAAGTAGTCGAAGAGTAAGCAAATAACTCCCCTAATCAATCCTATTTCTCGACGAGCGATAGCCCTACTGCCGTCGAAAGGTTAATTAACTTACATACTGGCAGTATTCTTGCCGTAAGCGGGAGGTGTTATAGTCTCAGGAGAGTTGATGAATATCCAATTGAATGAATTAAAATCGGTCTTGAACGCCCAGTTACGAAAAAATGATGTGATTGCCAATAATCTCGCCAATATGAACTCGACCGGATTCAAAAGGGATGTCATGTTCTTCGATATCATCCGGCAAAAAACCGGGAATGCCACCCAATTGAATCTTGAAACCGATTTCAGTCAGGGACCGATTGAGCAGACAGATAATCCGCTTGATCTGGCAATTTCCGGAAAAGGTTTTTTCGTCATCGAGGGTGAACGGGAGCAAGCGATTACCCGTAACGGCCACTTTTCGGTTGATTCCGAAGGCTATCTGATCACCTCATCCAAAAACTATCTATTGGGCGAGGGCGGTCGGATAAATTTATCGCTTAACGGTCAGGATGTCCGGAACATCCAAATTAACAATGAAGGCGAAATATACGCCGACGATCAGTACCTGGATCGGCTGCGGATCGTTGATCTTGAGAATTACAACTCTCTTAAGAAAATCCAGGATAACTCATTTATAATGCCTCACTCTAAATCCGTCCATGAAGTTGAAAATCCAATCATTTTGCAGGGGCATTTGGAGGGTTCCAACGTCAATGCAGTTGACGAGATGATATCGCTGATCGAAGTCGAACGTCAATTCGAGAGCATCCAGAAAGTTATCCATAACCATGATGAAACCATGCAAAAAACCGTTAACACGGTTGGTCGTTTTCGCTAAAAAGGAGTCATTATGTTACGTTCATTAAGAACAGCAGCTTTGGGAATGGCAGCCCAGCAGCTCAATGTTGATACAATTTCCAACAATCTGGCCAACGTCAATACAACCGGCTATAAAAAGAACACAATCGAATTTCAGGATCTGCTCTATGAAACAATTCAGACCGGCAGCGCCAGTAGCTATGAGACCGCCGGCAAACCCAGTGAGATCCAGATCGGATTAGGTAATAAACCAATTGCGACTTTCCGTTCTTTCTCCCAGGGAAATATCGAAGATACCGGCAATTCGCTGGACGTTGCTATTAATGGCAATGGATTTTTTCAAATCAGCCGTTCTGATGGGACCTATGCCTATACTCGAGATGGAGGTTTGCGGATAAATTCCGATGGCTACCTGGTCAATAGTTCCGGTCTGCACCTGTTTCCCGAAATAAGTCTGCCGGCGGGAATCGCAGCTGTTAATATTTCCCAAAATGGTCGCATTTCAGCCATAATTGAAGGCCAGGCAGAGCCGGAAGAGATTGGTCAGATCGAGCTGGCAACTTTTATTAATCCTGCCGGACTGCGGGCTATGGGCGGCAACCTTTTTGAAGAAACCGAAGCTTCGGGCGAACCGAGTTATGGTCTGCCCGGCGAAGAGGGCTTTGGAACCGTAATGCAGGGCTATCTGGAGAAATCAAATGTGGATGTTGTTCAGGAGATGATTAACCTGATTGTGGCCCAAAGAGCTTATGAAATAAACTCAAAAGCCGTAAAAACTGCCGATGAGTTACTCTCATTGACAAACCAGTTGAAACGTTAATATTAATGAATAAGAATCTGAAAATATTTTGTATGGTTCTGATAAGCATCGGTTGCCTTAACGCCAATCCGGCAAGCAACCTGATGGCAAAGATCACCGCCCAGACAATCGAATCACTTGCGCAATATTTCAACTTGCCAAAGGCAGCTATCCAGGTTGATATTATCCATCCGCCAAAATTGACCGGTTTAGAAGATAACTGCAACCGTTTTGAAATTAAAATCAAGAATCCCGATTTCCGCCTGGGTTACCAGACTTTATGGGTAGTATATCCCGATGTCCAGGGCAAAAGAATCCAAAGACCAATGTCAGTCGATATCAGGATTGAAGCACCGGTCTGGATTGCCACAACAACGATTCCCAGAGGTGCGGATCTAAGTAGCGAGAATGTCAGTCTGAAAAAAGTGCGCATCAACCGCGGTCACTATGAAGCTCCCCAGGATTCGGCAGAGATTTTGGGCCTTGTCGCCCGTCAGCTGGTCCGGGAAAATAGTGTCATCCGCTCCAGCATGCTCAAAGAATCACCTCACGTTCAGCGCGGTGATGAAGTAATCGTTACGATTAATAAGGGAGCGCTGCAAATTGACATAACCGGTATCATTCAGAATGAGGCCCGAATCGGCGATGAAGTGTCTGTTATTACCAAAGGCACAGGTCAGAGAGCTGAAGGTATCTTAATCGCCCGTGATCAGGTAGAAATCAGATGACAGGAAAAACGATATGAAAAAAGTAATATGCATCCTTGGAGTATTGATTGGTATGCTATCCAGTCTCAGGGCACAGTTCCTGTATGACGATCATGCCTCAATTTTTTCCGATGTGAAAGCTCATGCAATCGGCGACGTTGTAACTGTCCTGGTAGTAGAAAATGCTAACGCCTCACGTGAATCCAAAGTCAACAGCAGCGGCAATTCGAGTCTGGCGGCTAATGGTTCGGTCACCGGCACCTTGACCGATTATCTACCGGTTTTCGGATTGTCCAACTCCCTGTCCAGCTCACACGACGGCTCTGAAGGCACTGAACAAAAAGACAAATTAACCGGCAAGATATCGGCCCGGATAGTCGAAATTTCCGAGACTGGAATGATCAGAATCCGCGGCGAGCGAACAGTCGAAGTAAACGGTGAAACGAATGTGATGCAGATCGAGGGATCGGTAAGACCACGCGATATTGCCACCGATAACACAATTTACTCATATAAACTAGCCGACGCTAAAGTCATCTATCGTAAGAGCGGCATCCAAAACAAACTGTTTAAACCCGGTGCCTTTCAGCGGGCTACCAACTGGTTGATAGGCGTCGGATTGGTTGTCGTGGCTATAACCGGAGTGCTGATCTCATGAAACGACAATTGGTTATTGCAACAATTACCGGCTTCATCCTAACCTTTAATATGTTGTCTGCAGAAGTTCGTTTAAAAGATATTACCACCATCGAAAATATCCGCCAGGAAATGCTGGTGGGATACGGGCTGGTAGTAGGACTTAACGGAACCGGTGACCGCTCGACTGGAACTCGCGGCGCTATTTTTACAGTACAAACCATCAGCAACATGCTGGAGCGGTTTGGTATAACCGTACCCCGAGAGCAGCTGCGCACCCGCAATGCAGCAGCGGTTATGTTGACTGCCAGAACTCCGGCTTTCGGACGCATCGGCTCAAAATTCGATGTCACCGTAGCTTCAATAGGGGATGCTACCAGCCTGCAAGGTGGAATATTGCTGATGTCACCCCTTAAAGGCAGCGACGGTACCTACTATGCAATGGTTCAGGGCCCGCTGGTAATCGGGGGTTACAATATCGAGACGGAAGCCGGCGAACATGTTCAGCAGAATCATGCTCAGGTTGGTTTAGTTCCCAACGGCGCCAGTCTGGAAAAAACTCCCCCTGGCGACGGTTTCAGCATAGAACACCCAATCCGATTTTTATTGAATGAACCCGATTTTGTAACCGCTTCACGAATTACCGGGGAAATAAATTCCTTCTATCTCAATGATAGTCTAAAAACCTCCCGGTTGCTTAATATTGCTCAGGCTCTGAACGCCTCCGTTGTCGAAATGACCTTCCCCGAATACATCACCAGTCGTGACCAGGCAATCACCTTTTTATCGAAAATCGAAATCTTACAGGTTGAACCCGATGTCGACGCCCGGGTAGTCATAAATGAAAGAACCGGGACAATTGTGGCTGGCGGTCAGGTCAAAATCAGCGAGGTAATGATATCTCACGGCAATCTAACTATTCATGTAAAGCGCCGTCCGGTCATTTCTCAACCGGTAGCCGCTTTCAGTAACACGGGACGGACTGTGGTAGAATATGTTACCGAAACAACCGTTAACGAAGCCGATGCCCAGGTAGCGGTAATTCCGGGAACAACGACCGTCAATGACCTGGCTCAAGCACTGAATGAGCTGGCGCTAAGACCACGTGATATTATCGCAATTTTTCAAGCCATTAAACAGGCTGGAGCCTTAAACGCCCGCCTAATCATTATGTGAGCAACTTCCATGACACCATTAGATAGTCTCCAAAGCGTACCTCCAGTAAATGAATGCCACTCAAGCAAATCAGCCGAACAGGCTAAAATTCGGGATATTCAACTACGGGAAAAAAGTATCGAATTGGAAGCTCTGTTTATTACCCAACTGTTTAAAGCCATGGAAAAGACCATCCCGGATGGAAATCTTTACGGTTCATCTAAAAACAATCTGCCCAATATGCTATTCAGCAGTGTAATGGGAAAAGCTGTTGCCCAAAAAGGCGGTCTGGGATTATCGCAGATGATCTATAACTCACTCCGCGAAAAAGACCTACCTAAGATCAGTCAACAATTGAACCGTGATCCTTTAATTAAAAGTTATAACATTTTACTTGAAATGGGGAGTCCTAACGATGAATGATCACAAAAAGATACCACCCACTCAGGCTACAGTAGCAGAATATGATAATCTGATCCTGCTGCTGGAAGATGAGATTCTGGTATACGACATGATCCTGGAATCGCTGAATATCAAACAGCAGTCCATTATTGCCAATAATATTGAAAGACTACGGGAGTGTGTCCAAAAAGAACATCCATTGATTATCGCAGCTCAGGAAAACGCTAAAAATCTCGAACTCATATTCGAAAAACTGAAAGAGAAAAACGTCATCAATGGCACCCATACCACCTTAAGGGATCTCATTAAAAATGCCCCCGAACCGCAGCAGAAAAAGCTGGAGAATCAGCGCCGCCGATTGAAAGCCGGCTTGAGCCAAATCTCAAAATTAAATAACGAGAGCCGTTACTTGCTAAATTTTTCCCTGGAGTTCACCAGAGGTTTAATCCAGACTCTTTTAAAAATAAACGATGGCGAAGAAAAACTATACAATGTGAACGGGCATGTATCCGCTACAGAAAAAAGTAATAAGATAGTCAACGTCAGGATTTGAGGGCGCAGTGGCCATAACTACCATTTTCGATATCTCTCAACAGGCGTTGCTGAATAATCAGTCGGCGATTGACACCACCGCCAAAAACATTGCCAATATAAACACTGAAGGCTATAAACGCCGTCGGGTGGAAATGACCAATACTACTGGGCTAAGCAATGTCAATAGTTATCTGGAACGCGACGACTTAAGCCGCATCCGCAATATCTTCGTTGACAACCGGCTGCGGATGGAGCATGAAAATTTAGGCAAGTATGAGACCAGCCAAATGGTTTTGAATAATATCGAGAGTATCTTTGGCGAACCGCTGGATTCCGGCTTGCAGAATATTATGATGGAATTCTGGAAAGCCTGGAACGATCTTGCTAACAATCCGGAAAGCCAGACCGCCAAAACGGTTGTAAAAGATAAAGCCGTAATGATGACCAATACCTTTAATCGTATCCATTCGGATTTTCGCAATCTCCAGGAACAGATCGGTTTTGACATCAATGAGAAAGTCAGTGAGGTCAATCAGCTTATCGAGCAAATCGGCAGCCTCAACCAGCGTTTAAGTGCCGATTCCTCCGCCGATCTTCTCGACCAGCGGGATGCCTTAATTGACAAGTTATCCGAGTTGATTGATATTGATATTCGCGAATATTCCAATCGCGAGATCACCATCTCTTTGAGTGGGCAAATTCTGATATCCCAAAATTACTCCAGCAAACTGGTCAGTACAGTCAATTACTCAAATAACTTTTCATTTTATGAATTTCATGTCGAAAATGGCGAAACTCCTCTGGATATAGATGGCGGGTCATTGGGCGCCCTCCTGAAAGTCAATAATCAAGATATTCCTGAATATATCGAACAGTTAAACACTTTAGCCAAAACCATGGCTAACCGCGTCAATCAGGTACACTCCATCGGCTACAATATTTATGGAAAAAATAAGGTCAACTTTTTTGAATCCAATGTACAGGGAGCTGCCGATTTCCGGGTTAGCAGTGATATTTTAAACGATCCCTCTCGAATTGCCACGGCCCAGTCTTCGGGATCATCAGGTGACAATACTATTGCATTAGCGATTTACGACATCCAGAATGAGAAATTAATAAACGGAGCCACCCTTTCGGATTTCTACGGCTCCTTAATCAGCAACGTGGGCAGTCAGGTGCGTGAAGCAACTTTTCTGACCGAAAGTCAGACAAAAATCGTCGAAAACCTGCAAAACCAGCGAGATGCAATTTCCGGCGTCTCACTGGATGAAGAGATGGCTGCTCTGATTCAATATGAAAACGCCTATATGGCAGCCTCGCGCCTGATCCAAGCCGCTGATACAATGATTAAAGCTCTCTTGGACGTGGTTTAGAAAAACAGGTGGACAATGCGAATTACCCAATCCATGATTACCCGAAATTTGCTCAGCTATATCAATGACACCCGGGAAAATATGAGCACAAATCAGAGTGCAATTGCCTCCGGTAAAGAATTAACGACCTCTTCAGACGATCCGGTAAAATTCTCAATGGTCACTCGTTTTAAGGAAGCCCAAAAGCGTAATGAACAGTACCTGAATAATATTCTTAATGCCCAGGGCTGGATCGAATCAACAACGGCAATTATAGAAGATCTTTATGAATACAGTCTTAATGCCAAAGACGTCGCCCAACAGGCGGCGGATAGCTCCCAGAATGCCGATAACCGGGCTATTTTGGCCCAAAAACTAAATACTATGATTCAGGAAATGGTGGGCTTAGCCAATACCCAGTATCTGGGAAAATATATTTTCGCCGGAACCCAAACCCAGGAAGAGGTGCCCTTCTCATACGACGGCAATGCAGTAACTTATAATGGTAACTCAGACTATATCAAGCGGCGGGCTGCCGAAAATTTTGACGTCACTATTAATATTCCAGGATCAGAGCTAACAAACACTGACCTGTTTGACAGTCTGATCACATTAAGGAATGCCCTATTAGACAATGATCAGACCGCAATCAGCCAATCAATTGATGAATTAGAAAAATCGGCCAATAACATCATGAGTATCAACTCAAAACTCGGTTCACTGAAAAACCAATTTGAGCTTACTAAAAATCGCCTGGAGTCATCCAATATGAAGCTAAATTCTTTTATATCTGATCTAGAGGACGTG
>Ga0315537_1004392_pt1 | contig 10281 bp, 12 predicted proteins | sample SalMarSW160270MG_FD_203091 | JGI IMG/M metagenome (GOLD analysis project Ga0315537, IMG submission 203091) | Salt marsh sediment microbial communities from the Plum Island Ecosystem LTER, Massachusetts, United States - Salt Marsh Sediment SW1602-70 ... | reverse complement strand
TCTTTCCTACCTTGCCCTTCTTGACCGCACAACCTCAGCGAGAAGCCGGGCCAAGGGCTAGAGAAATCCCCTTGTCTTGCCGATGCTCATAACATGAGCAGTCCAGTGGGTGCTATCAACTTCCTTGCCTATGCACCCGGGGGGTATCTTCCTTGCCTTCCCGTCCTGGTTTCTGTCTTCCAAATCTTGAATTTCCTATGGGTCATATCAAAGACGTTTTTCAGGTCATTCACTAGTCTTTCGTGCGCATAGAAATTTGGCAGACCTGGCGCTCTGGAGAAACAGCTAATGCAGACCAAGCCACTGCGGCGCCGACGCCAGTGAGTGCCTCGTCTTCGCGCGATACGGGCGCAGAAGCCGCTTGAGGCTATCAAGTTTCCCCACACATCAAGGGCGGCGGCGCCTATTGAAACCATGCAGTGCGCAGTATAGACTTAGACATGGAGCACGCCGGCTGGGCAGTGCTGCCGAGTCGGCAAGCAAGGGGGAAGCGATGGTGGTGTGCAAGAACTGTGCGGGACAATCGCCGGACGGCGCCACTACCTGCGTGCATTGTGGCGCTCGCCTTGTGCCATACACGCCAGAGGAAGCGCGCGCCTACATTGCGAGCCTGCAACCGGAGGTCAAGCCTGCCGAGACTGAGAGTAGGCCCAGCGAAGACGACAGCCACAAGAGCGCGGGGAGTGCGGTTTGCACCAACTGTGGCTATCAAGGCGAGGCTGAAACTCAGACACCGGGTAGCTTCCTGGCAGAAGTCGCGCTGTGGCTCTGTTTCATTGTGCCGGGAGCCATCTATTCCGTGTGGCGGTTGACGGCGAGGAGGAAGGTGTGCCCGCAGTGCAAACAGCCGACGATGATACCGATTGACACACCCAAGGGGCAGGAATTGGCCAAGACCTCTGCGGAATCGACTTTACTCCACGGTTGATGTCGGCACCACCAAGAGTACGGCCGTCGTTTCAACGCAATAGACTGCCCACTGTGTCGGTGGTGTCAGGGCGCTACAAGGCGGTCCAGATGCCGAGTTGGATCACACGCCCGAGAACGCCCTCGCACGGGGAGATGATCGACTCACGGTCGAGGGTTCGCAGTTCGATGCGCACCTTGCCGTCCGCGTCGAAGGCTGCGACCGCAAACTCCTGAGGTTTGCTGGCCAGCGCCCGGTCCTCAGCATCACGTAGGCGGTCTCTCCCTTCACAGTTACGGGTACGCGGTTGTTGCTGATTGCCGTCCATGACATGTTCTTTCTCCTTCTACTTGATTCGTTCAGGTTGCCCGGTTCGCCTCATTCGCTGTGCCTCATACCACCTCCCCTGGTCGATTCCGAATGCTGCAACCGGCATACGTTCACTCCAAAGCTGTGAACCTTCTAACGGACGGAATTACACGGGGTGTCATCAAGTAGACAATTAGCTTTGAGGGAGCATCCCATCAATTGGGACAAAAGTACTGCTCCAAACGCAAAAACACCAAATGGCATGGGTGCGACCTGACTTTTAATCAGGGTGTCGTATTCCCCACGCATGTGGGAGAGAACCGCAGCGACCCAGGGGGTACATGGGAGGGGGGGGATACTCCCCCCTCCCCTCTCCCTTTCCCCTTCTGTGATGCGAAAAGGGCCAGGATTTGGCTGTTAGAGGGGTCTGAGGGGATTTGCGCGGTGCTGCCAGTGCAGAGGGGGGCGCGGTTGAGGCAGATTGAGCAGCACCACTCCTAGGGCAAGTGGCGCTCTCTTCGGTGGCTTGATGGTATACTGGACCAGTACATGGAACTGAGCTTCCAGAACGTTGACCAGGTGTGCGCTGGAGTCGATTTGACGGCCAACCAGCCGCTCCTTGACCTCTCGCAGGTTACATTCTTTCGCCCCTTTGCTGTCATCTATCTGGGTATGTTTCTGAGATACCATAACCTGAATGGAAAATCATTCAGGGTGACACTGCCCATGAACGCAACTGCCAAGCGCTATCTCTCGCAACAGAATTTCTGGACGAGGTTCAACTTCAATCCAGAGTCAATAGAATCTCAGGGACTCAGCAGGTTCTCTTCGTCGACATCGCTGGGAGATGTGATCGACATTGAAAGGCGAGACGGGATCGCCGAAGAGATAGAGAACAAGATACTAGCGGTCCTGATACGTAACGGTGTGAAGACCGCAGTCAATCTAGTGGCAGAGTCAATGTGTGAGCTAATAGACAATTTCGCAGCGCATGCCAAACGCAATTTCGCGGCAGTCGCCATGCAGTATTACCCTAACTTACATGAAGTCGTGTTTGCCATCGGAGACTGCGGCATTGGGGTTCGGGCTAGCCTAGCTTCCAATCCGAAGTACGAAGAGCTAGGAGCCAAGCCGCATTATGAGGCAGCGGCGAGAGCATTTGAGCCTCTTGTAAGTTGTAGACCGGAGGGAGGGACGGGTTTGACGGAAGTCAGGGAACAAGTAGTAAGACTCGAAGGGGGGCTAATACTTACAACTGGCGATGGTTTTGTTACAATAGACAAGAAAGGAGAGACCAGGGTTGGTCAAATGGCTTATGAGTTGCCCGGGGTTCAGGTTCAGTTGTCTTACCCTGAAATGAGCTAGCAATGGTGAAGTGCCTACGTGTGACTGACCTTTCCTCCGTTTGCAGTACGAGAAAGAGGGGGCTGGAGGCCTGGGAAAACTTGAAACGCCACCTCGATGCGGATTCTATCGAGATCGACCTGGGGAATGTCGACATAGTGTCGTTCTCGTTCCTGGATGAGTTGATTCGTCAGATTGTTGCCGGCAAGGTTGACCCTCGGGGGATCATATTCAAGGCTAGCGACCCGGCAGTCATGGACAAGCTGGAGAGGGTCGCCGCAATCAGGCGTGTATCCTTGCAGTACCGGTCCGATGGCAAGCTCAGCCAGATTGTTCCTAAGCCTCCCCTATCTTCCAGGACGACCTTCGTTTCTGAGAAACCGGCTCTAGTCTAGAGGGCATATTCTCGATCCAATTCTGCTCCAGGTCGAGGTCTCGAAAGAGTCTTGAATCCCGCAGCCAAGAAGGGTATAACTGTACCCATAGGGGGCAAGAACGTTGCAGTCCCTGGGGGTGAAATCGCCGGGTTCTGCCGCCGAAACCATATTCGCAAGCTTTACCTCTTCGGCTCTGCTCTGCGGAGCGATTTCGGCCCAGAGAGCGATGTGGACGTGCTGGTGGAATTCGAGACGGGCCACGTGCCCGGCTTCTTCCGCCTGTTCGACATGGAGGCGGAGCTATCCACCCTGTTTGGCGGACGGAAGGTCGACCTGCGAACCCCTCAGGACCTGAGCCGATACTTCCGCGACGAGGTGCTTGCCACGGCGCTATTTCCATAATGACCTGGACGCGGTCTGGCAGACAGTGACTCAGGACCTCCCTGTCCTGCTGGGACAAATGGACGGGATCGTCCCTCCGGTACGCGAGTGACGCTTCCACGTGGCAGCATAGACAAGCGGGGGAGAGAGCCGGCGGTACCACCTCCGGCAACGGCGATCAGCGGGGACAGGCCGGGGCCTTGAAATCGGCGATTCGAGTTGGTTAAACTGAGAGACGGGTGTCGGCGACGGCCATCGGAGCAAGGCTGCCCTCCAGATAGTCCGGCGGCAGTTCACATGGGGTCAGGGTGGGGGACCCAGGACAAGGAGGTGGAAGAATGGACAAAGAGGAGCTCCAAGAGAGCATAAAGAAGGCTCTCCCAAGGTGCCCTATCTGTCACTCATCCTCAGGCTATGAGATAAGCGGAATCGGCAAAGACTATCTCCATTGTGTCAAGTGCCGGTCGAAATGGTATCTAAGGCCGAAGGGAGACTGGTTCGGGAGCAAACTCGATAAGGGCATAGTCACGCACATGAGGCTGGAGAAAGCTCCCGCTCAATGCAAGGAGCTGGAGAGCAAAACACATCCCTTCGAATACTGGCAGAGCCTGGCTCGAGAGGGCAAAGGGATCGGTCCGGAGCCAGCAAAGCGTAAGCCGAACGTAGCGAGACTGGCAGACGAGGGCGACGTCGAAGGGCTGATAGAGGCCCTGAAGCACGAAGACGGCGCCGTCAGGAAGAAGGCAGCAAAGGCCATTGGAAAGACAAAGGACGGAAGAGCGGTGGAACCCCTCGTCCGGGCCCTGTACGACAAGGACGGGGACGTCGGAGAGGCGGCGACAGAGGCCCTGGCAGAGATGAAAGACGAAAGGACGGCGGAACTCCTTCTCCAGGCCTTGAACGACAGGAACAAAGATACCCGGCTCAAGGCGGGGTACTGTCTGGGAAGGATGGGCGACGTGAGGGCGGTGGGCCCGCTCATTCAGGCCCTGAAGGACAAGGACGACCTCGTTCGCCACGAAATAGCAGAGGGGTTCGCCTTTCTGGCGGGCATGGGAGACCCGGTGATAATGCCCCTCGTCGGGGCCCTGAAGGACGAAGACTGGCGCGCCAGAAGTGAAGCGGCGTGGATTCTCGGGACTACAGGGGACGCGAGAGCGGTGGAACCCCTCATTGAAGCTCTACAGGACGAAAACAGCGCCGTCCGGGCGCAGGTGGCATGGGCCCTGGGAGGCATAGGGGATGTAAGGGCGGTGGACCCCATAACGACTCACGCTCTGAAGGACAAGGACAAGGATGTTCGGGGAGCGGGGCAGGACGCCCTGGAGGAAATCGAGAAGAAGAGCGGAACCAGGAAGAGGCCCCGGGAAGCGGTGGCGGCCGGAAAAAGGGGCGAGGCAATGGAGTACTTCGAATGCGACGTCCCTGCCGGGGACGGGCGCTGCTCCGACAATAGCTGTCCATGTCCGGAGGTCGCAATTCCCCGCGGCACCGGATACCTGTATATCGACCAGGAGATCGTCGACTTTCGACGCCAGTATCCGACTGAGAAGTCTGCCGTGGAAGCCATGGAGAGGCTACAGGACCAGATTCGCGCCAGAGGGGTTGGGTTTACTACCGGGTTCTACCGTACCGGGCCGATCCTCGTTTGTGAGCAGGGGGCCAAGCTGCGGAAGCTGGACCTGGAAGTTGCCGCTGCGGATGCGAAGTACTGGTGGGAAACGGGCAAAGTTCCCCTGCGCGTGACACCGCTCAGACGGCGCGGCAAGAGCAAGGCGGAAGAAGCCGGTGCGAACAAGTGTCAGCGCTGCAAAAAGGAGACGCTATCGACCGAGGAGTATGTGAAGAGGGTGAAACAAGAGGGCTGGACCGTTCACCCCCTGACGCAGAAACCTCAACCTCCACCCGGGTTTGTGGGTAGCCCCTCCAAGTTGATCGACCTGGAGAATCGACGCGGGTTTCGGTGTAAGGGATGCAAACGCGTCTACTGCATGGACTGCCTGTTCAACCATGCGCCGGCCCATCCCAACGGGGGCAAGGCGTGTTTCAAGTGCGGCAGCTCGCTCGAGGCTCTTTGAGTTAGCTGGACTGAGAGGCGAGCGCCAGCGGCCATCGGGGCTGCGGCGCCGTCGGGATACTCGGGAGGTGTCCAAATGGGTGCGAAACCGAATATCAGAGAGCTGAAGGGAAGGAAGGACGTCAAGGGCCTGGTCAGGGCTCTGGAGCACGAGGACCCGCGCGTTCGCAGCGAGGCGGTCAAAGCACTGGGCGAGATAGGGGGTGCCGGCGCGGTGCCGCTTCTAGTCAACGCCATAGGCTCCCTGCGGAACGACAGCTCCAGGTCGGCGGGGGTAAGGAGCCTGACGAGGATAGGCGAGCCCGCCGTCATGCCGCTTGTCCTGGCACTGGGGAACAAAAGCGAGACCGTTCTATTCGGAGTCATAGAGGCACTGGGAGGTATAGGAGACGAGAGAGCCATCGAGCCGCTGGGGCGTCTGGTAAGGGAGTGCCGGGAACACCACTCCGTCCGGAGGGAGGCGGTGAGCGCCCTGGGAAAGCTGGGTGAGGAGGCTGCCGACGCAGTGGGCCCGGCCCTGCGGGACGAGAACCCGTTTGTCCGGCAGGAGGCGGTGAAAGCGCTGGGCAACATAGGTGGGGGGAGGGCTGCCGCCCTTCTGGTGCAGAGCCTGCAGTATGGAGAGAGCGCGGACAACGTCGCCGAGATCCGCCGGGCTATCAACAGGCTCAAGGGCAGCGCAGCCAAGGAGATAAAGGGAGCGTGCCCTGTCTGCGGGACCAGCCTCGGCTTCTGGGACGCCGCCGCGGTGAAGTGCCATTTCTGCGGGGCGAATCTCAGCGTGGAGAACGGCCGACTGGTGGAGCAGGTCCCTGCCGCAGTAGCCGACTCCCCCGAAGAGAAGGCGGTGATCTATCTGCTTCGCGGCGCCAGCGCGGGCGTCGTATGGCCCAACTGCTGCTGTCTCTGCCTGGGAGCGGTGACCGCGTCCGACTACTACAAGATATCTGCCAGCCATGCACTGTCGTTTACTGCCGTCGCGGGACGTATGGAATGGAAGCTCCTGGAGTTTGCAGGGCAAGTGCCGTACTGCAAGGGATGCCGCCGCAAGGTGAAGAAGCTGCTCGGCCATGGCGAGCAGGAAGCGGTATCAGCGGAGCTCGCTCCAGCAGGCAGGCTGGATAACGTGGCGCTGACGTTCAAGTTCCGAAATCCGCGGTACGCGCAGATGTTCAGGCAGGCCAACAACGAGCTCATCAGAGAGGGCAAGCAGGTAGCCAGATAAGCGCAGGCGGCCTATCGGAGCAGGACGAGACCGCCGGGAAGATAGCAACGCCGGAGATGGAAGATGCTGCGGTACAGAAACCCAGGAGTCCGAGAACGGCCGTGCTGCTGGCCGCCCTGCCGGGGCTGGTATGTTGCTTCGGCATAGGACATCTGTACGCCGGCAGGGTGCGCCGGGGGCTGGTGCTGCTGCTCGGGGGTTGGGGGTTAGCGGCAGGCGGCCTCTTCTGCCTCACCGCGTGGTCGATGTGCCACCTGGTCATCCCGCCGTTGGGCCAGCCTATAGGCGAGCCGCCGGCAGCCGCCGACGTCTTTCTCACCGTCGGCGTTGTGTCCTCCCTGGGGGTCGTCTCCCTGTGGATATGGCAGATATTCGATGCCAGGCGCTGCGCGAGAAGTAAGCCAGCCTCATAGGGACAGCCGTCAGCCCGACAGCTAGCTCGGCAACACCGATGGGCGCCGGCGCGGTCGACAGAGAGCATTCGCCTTGACCCGGATTTGTCCCTTCGATAGAATGCAACGTCCGGGATGGTAGCCTGCGGAAGGGGTGAAGCAGGCTCGAAGGGAGGGATTCACTGTGGTACGCAGGGTCAAGGACCAGGTCCCTGAAGAGGAACTCCGCCAGGACCTGGAGAGGTACCGGCAGAGGGCCCTCGAGCTCGGCGCTACGGATGCCAGCGTCATCACCGCCGAAGAGGTCCTCATTGACGAGAGGGCGCAGGCTAAGTGCAAGTTCCCCATGTGCCCCCTGTACGGCACCAACATGAACTGCCCTCCCTACGTCATGGATCTGGACCGAGTGCGAAAGCTGGTCGGCGGTTTCAGCTATGCTATATTCTTCAGGCTGGCCGTCAGCTCGGGACAGCAGGCGGACATAGACCACGCCATCAAGGTGAAGACACTGGAGATAGTTTCGAAGATCGAGGCCGAGGCGTTCTACGACGGCTACTATCTGGCCGTGGGATTCGGCGGCTCGGGATGCAAGGACATCTTCTGTATCGACCAGGAGTGCAGCGCTCTGGCGCCGGGGCAGGGCTGCCGCTATCCTTACAGGGCCAGGCCCGCCATGCATGCCCTGGGGATGGATGTCTACAGAATGGCAATCCGGCAGGGCTGGGACATGTATCCCGTGGGACAGTCCAGCAAGCTAGAGGATATCCCCTGGGTGTCAACCATGGGTCTGGTGCTCATTTACTAGGGCTCCTGGTCGAAGCCGCGCCACAGGGAGATGTTGTCCACCGGCTCACGGTCGCTTCGCACCCTGTTGGCGGGGTGGTCGGGGTCGGGGTAGCCGATGGCGATGGCGGCTATGATGCGCTTCGACTCGGGTATGCCGGCCAGTTCCTTGACGGCGTCGGGGTACAGTATGGCCTGCTTGACAATGCAGGTCCCCAGTCCGTAGTTGAGGGCGGCCAGGCAGATGGACTGCGTGATGAGGGCGATGTCGAACTCGGTGCGCAGGGCATCCAGGAAGTCCTCGGCATAGAGGATGAACGCCGCCGGGGCGTCGAAGAAGCGCAACCCCTTCTTATTCCACTCGGCCCTCTGCTCTCTGTCTTTCCGGGCAAATCCCATCAGGTCGAAGAGATGGATGGCGAGCTCCACCTTGCGCCTCCGGTACGCGCCCTGGAGGTCCCGGGACTCGGTGTCGAAGCCGGGGGCGGCGCCGGACTCCAGCAGCTCAATGTTGCGCCGCTTGACCTGCTCCAGCACTCTGCCGGTGAGAACAGCGATCTCCCAGGGCTGGACGTTGGAGGCCGATGGCGAGCGATTGGCGACCTCCAGGATTTCCTCCAGTATCTTCCGGGGGACGGGATCGGGTCGGTAGCCCCTGATGCTCTTCCTCGTCCGTATGGCTTCGATGACGTCCAAAGGTCGGCTCCTTGTCTTTCTTCACCGCGCCGCCTGCCGGGCACGGCGAAGCGATATGGTAGCAAGGAGAGGGGGTCTGTATCAAACCGGGCATGAAGGAGGGACGCGCAGGGCGCCTCTAGCGCAGGAGAAGGGCCGCGGTCGACTCCCACCACCGGCGCCGCGTCTCGTCGCGGCCGGCCCTTACCCTCTCCGGGTCGGCTCCGCAGGCTTCGCATAGGGCCTGTATGGTGGCGTCCTCGGTGGGGGCACAGCCGGCGGCGTAGGCGCCGAGCCCCGCCAGGCCTTCAGAGCAACTGCCCAGGACGGCGGTCTTGGCCGTGGCCGGTGGCTGGGAGGGGTTCCCCACAATGATGCTGAGCCCTTCCATGTCCCTCTCGTAGCCGGAGTTCTTGATATGGCGCAGGGCAGTCACTATCTCGTGCACACAACCGCTGCAGAAAGAGCCGCCTTGAAGGACGCGGACGCCGGGGAAGCCCTCGAGGTAGGCCTCGAAGGCGGTCTTGAATACCTGGCGGTGTCTCTCCAGAGGCTCGCCGAGGAGCTCTATCTGCTCCAGGCTGCTCACGGCACCCTCCTGGCGCGTAAGGTAGTCCAGGTGCCGCACCCGGGCGACCGGCATACCCATGAGCGAGCAGCCCACGATATCCGCCGCCAGAGGGTCGCGGCCGGCTATCACCAGGTCCATCCGCCGGGCATCCTGCGGGTAGCGCCACAGGCCTTCCAGGGCGAGGATGGCGTCTATGACGGCGTAGGCGGGACGCAGCACCGACAGGAGGTCGATGATGGCCAGGTCCAGCCCCAGCCGGTGCCCCTCGCGCTTGGCGGCCCCGGGCTGGATGCCCCACATGTTCTTGAGGCTGATGGTGGCATTGGCCCTGATGTGGCTCTTGAGAACAGGGATGCTGACGATGACGTCGCAGTCGAGCATTGTCCTGGCTACCTTCACCCGGTCCATTACCAGGGGTCTGGGTACGGCGACCTCTGCGACGGCGTCGCTGTTGAGGTAGCGCGTCTCAACTCCCAGCCTGCGGGCCACATCGGCAGTGCCCGATACTTCAAAGCATTCCTCGGTGCTGACACTCTCGCCATCGTAGCTGGCAATGGAGCCTTCTGCTATGACCACCGACGCCGGCCGCATCTCCAGCACCATCCTGGTCACGGCCTCGGTGACGCGGGCGTCGGTCACGATGCCGGTGCCCGAGGGCTTCGGCTGGCACAGGTTGGGTTTCACCACCACCCTGGAGTCGCTCTTAATCAGCTCTTCCAGGCCGCCGGCAAGGCCGATCGCCCGGCGCACAGCGCCGTCAACATCGCCCGCCTTTGCCTGTGAAATCGCCACTCTCTGTTTCATCGGTTCGCCTCCCGGGGAACTTTCACCGTGCCGGGTTGCTGCGTTGAAGGAGCCCCGGCAGCCTCACTCGCCGACCGCCTTGACCAGGACCCTCTTCCTCCGCTGGCCGTCGAACTCGGCGTAGTATATCTGCTGCCAGGGACCGAAGTCCAACTTGCCCTGGGTTACGGGTACGATGACCTCGTGGTGAATCAACAGGCTCTTCAGGTGAGCGTCCCCGTTAGCTTCGCCGGTGGCATGGTGCTTGTAGTCGGGGCGGAATGGCGCCAGTTTCTCCAGCCATTCGTCGATATCGGCTATCAGCCCCGGTTCGGCGTCGTTCACATAGACGCCGGCGGTGATATGCATGGCCGAGACGAGGACGAAACCCTCCGTTATGCCGCTGCGATTCACCACGTCTCTTACCTGCTCGGTGATGTTGATGTAGTCGTGAAGC
>Ga0315537_1004390_pt1 | contig 10283 bp, 12 predicted proteins | sample SalMarSW160270MG_FD_203091 | JGI IMG/M metagenome (GOLD analysis project Ga0315537, IMG submission 203091) | Salt marsh sediment microbial communities from the Plum Island Ecosystem LTER, Massachusetts, United States - Salt Marsh Sediment SW1602-70 ... | reverse complement strand
CTCCGCACCCCGCTGGCGACAATTAAAGGATACTCTACCATGATGCTTGATTACTTCTCCAAGCTCACTTCTCATGAAAAAAGGGATTATCTAAAATCCATCGACCTTTCAACAGACCGGCTGGCTATACTTGTCGATAACCTGCTGGACACGTCGCGAATGGAGGCCGGACTGCTAAAACTGGAAAAGGCCCCAACCAGCATATCCAAACTTATCCGGGGAGCCGTCACCGAAGCGAGAATCAGAGACAACGAACATCACATCGTTACTACACTATCAAAGAAACTGCCTAAGCTGAATATCGATACCAAGCGTATTCGGCAGGTTCTGGACAACCTTATTGATAACGCCATTAAATATTCTCCGAAAGGAACGGAGGTTGCGATATCAACCCGACAAGTTGACCAGGAGTTACTCTTCAGCATTGCCGATCAGGGCTCAGGTATACCCGCAGAGGAGTTGAGCAATATCTTCGACCGGATGTACCGAATCGAGCAAAGGCTGTCTTCAGGCGTGAAGGGAATCGGGCTGGGACTATATATATGCCGGCGGCTGGTGGAAGCACACGGCGGCCGTATCTGGGTAGAGAGTCAACTAGGAAAAGGAAGTACGGTCTACTTCACTCTTCCTATAGATAATGCAGCCCAGATGGTAAAAAACAAAAGAAAAATGAACTCAAGACCAAAGTCGTTGTTGAGGATGTAGTCCTTCACCGGAAAGAGAGGTGTCATCATGTCCTCAAAAAAAGCATTGGTTCTGGTTGTCGATGATGACGTTAGGATGTTGCGTATGATGAAACGCATGCTGGAGCTGGAGGGTTTTGATACACTTATAGCTAACAGTGGCGAATCCGCGCTGAAAGTCTTCGAGAAAGAAAGCCCAGACCTGGTACTGCTGGACATCATGATGCCGGATATGAACGGTTATATAGTATGCAAACACATTCGCGAATTTTCGCAGGTACCTATTATAATGGTTACCGCTATGGGCGATGACAAGGAAAAGGTTGAAGGACTTGATATTGGCGCTGATGACTATGTAACCAAACCCTTCTCCGCGAGCGAGCTGGCCGCGCGAGTCAGGGCAGTATTACGCCGTATCGGACCCCAGGATGAAACCCCCGGGGCCATATTCCAGTATAAGGATCTGGTAATAGACTTTACGTCGCGTAGGGTCACAGTCAGCGGTCATGAGTTAATACTCACCTCTACAGAATACAGGTTGTTGTCTTACATTTCCCGTAACGCCGGTCGTGTCGTAACGCCAGACCAGTTACTGGATAAGGTATGGGGTGAAGAATATATCGGCGCCCCGCATCTCCTCCAGGTAAATATCGCCCGCCTCAGGAAAAAACTGGGAGATGACGCCAAGCATCCTACCTATATCCTGACCAGACCCGGTATCGGGTATATCATGTCCAAACCTTCATAATAATATAAAATTTATCATACAGCAAGGCAATAGCATTACGGGAGTCTTCCAAATGCAGGAAGGCTATCTTTTTATTCGGTGTAACTGCCCAAGCCATAATACCTTCTGATTAATCCTTGAGGATGAATCTGTCCATTATGTCGCCACAGTGCTTAATCCTGAACCAACCGTGACTATTTTGTGAGTCTTTAGAACCCGTTTTTGACGCTATTGTGAGTCGTCTTGAGTAAGGTTAGCAGTGTGAGGTGGCGAAAATGGAATCAGAACTGATATGGAATGACGCCAAGTCTTTCAAACGACATATCGCCAACATGAAGATATTTAGCCAGTCACACCCCGGTAATCCGCAGGGCAAATATGATTCAGTCAAGGCCAAGCCGAATGCCTCCAGCATCCGGCCTACGGGTAAATCAGCCGTAACCAGCGGCTTCATCACCACCAGGGGCAAGCCAGCACTCGCTCCCATATGGGAGATAGAGTTGCCTAAAGGCTCGCAGAACTGAAAGGCGACGATTTCTGGTATCAAGTTAAGGGGGCACTTTGTCGGCAACGAATGATCGCCAACGCATCATGGTGATAGATGATAACCAGGAGATGCTGAACCTGCTTAATCGTACGCTGGAACTGGAAGGCTTCGAACCCATTGTCGTCACCGATGGCAACTCAGCACTGACTTTACTGGACGAAATGGAACCAGACCTGGTCATTCTGGACTCAATGGTGCCCGGCGTTGACAGCCTTTTGATGCTTGACCTGATACGAGGACGTTCCAACATTCCTATTATCATGCTTACCGAAGAATACGATATGGAAACACTGCGGAGGGTTTTGAGTCTCGGTGCCGACGATTACATCCGAAAGCCCTTCAGCACACGGGCATTCGTAGCACGTATCCGGGCGAAGCTGAGACGCACGCGGCCAGAAGTCCGGATGTCTCAATAAAGTGACCTATCAGAGCACTCCCTAACACCCTAATTCCGCGGTATCATACCTTTCGTAATAGCCGATATTGCACACGTTGCCCTTCTTGTAGCTGTACCTTCACTTTCACTCTTCCTGCCAAATACTATGTAGACGATGGCAGCCTACATAGATTAAGCAATCAGTACCATGTGCCATCCCGGATGTCCGGTGTTCCTATAAGACCGGCGAAAAACCAGCCTGAATGAATCAGGAGAACATGTAATTTCAGATGAAAGCTCTAAACGTATATAATTGGATAAAGACGCAGATAGTACAGGGGGGATTATTATGGCTTCGGAACAGGCGGATATTACTAAGGCAAGTGCCAGGGTACAGAGCTTTCTGTCAAAATTGGATGTCGATATGGTTGGCGTTGTCCGTCTGGATAATTTAAAGGTAAGCAAGCTTGAGGAACAGACTATAAAGCTATTACCTGCAGCACGCTCTATCATTGTCCTGGCCATGGAGATATATCCCGAATTCCTGGAGCTTACATCGCCGGAAAGACGAATGGGAACTGCCTCCCTGAACGACCTTCTTCTCCGGCACATTGAGTATCTACGCGGGCGGCTGGTCGAAGTCACTCACGATATCGCCAAGGTTTCAAGACGGGCCGGGCTGAAGGCGCTGCCGCTGCCCGCCCGGGGACCATCCGTCGACTCCAGGTTCCTTGAGTCAGTAATTTCCTACAGACATGCCGCCGAGGCTGCCGGCATAGGCCGCGTGGGACTGAGCGGTCTGGTAGTGACACATGAATTCGGACCGCGAGTGCAGCTAGCGCTATGCCTCACAGAAGCGGTATTGAAGTCAACCGCCAACGAAGATTCCGGTGCCTGCCGTTCCTGTAATGTCTGTATTCTCAAATGTCCGTCAGGGGCTCTGGACTGGCCGAAGGATGGTGAGCCCTACGTCATCAATAAATTCGCCTGTCTATCTTATTTGAACGCTTCCGGGGGCTGTTCCGAATGCATGAGTCAATGCCCCGTAGCTTCGCCAAAATATACATAGTTTAATACAACGGGGAGATTTCGTGGATGTGATTGAATTCACCACTAGAACGATAAAACCACTCCACAGGGAAGCCTGTGGGCAGACTTGAGGAACTGGCCAGCCTATCTCGGCTGTTATAGATATTCCTTTGAGGAATAGCCGGAATCATGCTATAATATATTGACAGCCAGCAAATCTCGGTATAGAATAATAGCCTAATAAAACCATATTAAAAACACTAATATGAATCTCTAAATGAGGTGAGTAAAATGCCTTATTATGTTATGCTGACCAAGCTAACGGACGCGGGAAGAAAGACCATCATGAAAAACCCGGGCAGAATCTGGGAAGTCAATAAGGAAGTGGAGGATATGGGAGCTAAAATACTGGTCCAGTATTCATTGCTGGGCGAATATGATTTCCTAAATATCCTTGAAGCTCCCAACAATACAGTCATAGCCAGGGTTGCGGCGCAGTTAGGATCCAGGGGCACTCTCCAGCCATTAACGATGGCGGCTATTACCATAGAGGACCTGGTAAAAGAATTAAGAACAGCCAAAGCTTTTCAGAAAGATAAATAATACATAATCGTCCGCCAGTAGTTCCGCAGTCTTCAGGTATTACAACAATTGAAATCCATCCAGAGCTTTCGTTCGCTTCCCTCCTGGTTTTGCGGATATGTACTGGCGGTAAAGGGAAGAGATATATGAAATGCCAGCGGTGCCAGTGCGAAATCTCTGAAGAGGAAAGTCATACATACCTTGGCGAAATATTGTGTGATGACTGTTATATCGATGTGAGGGCACCCGCCAAGTCCTGCGACCCCTGGGCAGTTTACCTAGCCACCCGCTCCCGCGAGAGCACGGGACTTAAAGGTGCCGAAGGCCTAAACTCTTTACAGCAGGAAATTTACGCATTCATCAAAGACAAAGGCAAGGCTACTCCACAAGAAGTAATGACGAAATTCAACATCTCTCAACCCGACCTGCAAAACCAGATTGCCACGTTAAGGCATTGTGAACTGGTTAAAGGACATAAAGAAGGCGAAAAAATTTACATCGTTCCTTTCCAAATTAATAATTAATTAATAATTAACGAATAATATATTACTATCCGCTTAAACTGGAAGTCTGATTTTTCTCAATATTTCCCCATGGTAATACTCAGGAATAAATATGGATGCATTTTTCAGGTAACGTTATGAGATTTGGTCCACAGGAAATTATCCTTGTTGTACTGGTTATTATCGCCATTATAATGATAACATTCATTGTCCGATTAGGACGCAGTAGCACCAGACGAAAACATATTCCTTCCAAAGCCACCATGATAAAAGAGTTCAGGCAGCATATGAACAGGCTGTATGGCTTTTTCAAGGAAACAGGCATCGCCCTGGCCGTAATCGGCATTATCCTCATACTCTCCGGCTTAGTTGCGTTCAAATGGACTGTGCCAGGCTACATGTGGTCATTCATCATAATTGTCATCGGTTCCATCATGTTATTTATGTTCAGGAAGAAGGTGTGAAGCTGCCATGTCTGTTCCCCTAAAGCCACTTAAATGGTACAAAAAACTGAGTACTGGAAAGGGGCGGCTCGAAGCCGGGGCATTCGCTGTGGAAGGGGATAAGGCCATTAATCAGATAATCAGCACGCACCCTGACGAGATAGTCGAAATTCTGGCCGCAGAAATGCCCCTCCGCGTCTACGATAATTACCCCGTACGGCAGATTACGGAGAGCCAGTTCCATGCTATCTGTCACACCAGAACACCGCAGGGGACTATGGCTATAGTACGGTTGCCGGTGGATATTTACTCCGGCTCACCGCCCGATGATACTGGCGATCGAATCCTGCTGATGGAAGACATACAGGACCCCGGGAATGTGGGTACATTAATACGTACGGCTGCTGCCTTCGATTATTCCGGAGTCATCCTGACCGATACGTGCGCCGACCCTTTTTCGCCGAAATGCGTTCAGGCGTCCGCAGGGACGGTATTGTCGGTATGGCTCAGAAGAACGGCAGACCACCTGGCACTTGCCGGGACGCTGAGAGAGAACGGCTACCATCTGATAGCGGCTGAACTAGAAGGCACCGATGAGCCGGCAGTTCTTACGCGTCAGGATAAACTCCTGCTGGCTCTGGGCAACGAGGCGGCCGGACTTTCAAAAGCGCTGCTGGACCTGGCCGATTATCGAATTCGAATCCCCACGATACGGCAAAAAGCGGAATCGCTAAACGTAGCCGCCTGTGGCGCCATCTGCATGTATCTGAGTTCTACAAGAAAATTGAACGGTTAACCATACGCCGGTATAATTATACAGCCAGTCCTTCCAGAGAACATACATTATCCCACCATTGAATTATAGGGGAGAGGAAGGGCAGGTCATTTGGAAACCGGTGATTTTTCCATGAGCTGAAGCACGTGTTTCCTGAACCTTCTCAAAATAGTCTGAAATGATTCGGCTTCTTCCTGGTCCAGGCACTGCATAGCCTGCGAAGCAATGGTGTGCCGAAGGGACATAGTTTGCTCCACCAGGTCCAACCCCTTCTCCGTTATGCTGACTTTTCTTAGTCGGCGGTCCTGTTTAGTACCGGAGCTTCTGGTCAGTCCCAGCGACTCAAGACTGTCAACAGCTTTAGTGGTAGCATGTTTGGAGCGGGTTATCCTGTAGCTCAATTCGGTCGGCGTCAGGGTACCGCCACGTATTATCAATATATGCAGGATGCTCATCTGGGTCCGATTCAGGCCGGACTTCCTCAGCTCGTTATCCAGATATTTATTGACAATTTCGAAGGTGTAGATAAAGGAAAGAAAGTTATCAAATCTCAAATCATTAGCCTGAACCCTGAGGCGTTTGGCTAATGAATCCAGTCTTTCCGAGTGACCTTTCACCGTAGGCTCCTTTGTGATAAAGAGGTGTTTACACGATGGCATTCTAACAAATACTAAAATAATTATCAAAAAGTATTATATATTATATTCAATCATGTGATTGTATCACTTGACTCTAATTTTTGATATATGATATATAATTGATTGGGATATTCAAGTCTATCAAACAGCACAGTTTCTTATGATTTAAAGCAGCGGGAGGAGCAAAGATGTCTTTCATGATTGGTGTTGACACCGGAGGCACATTCACGGACGGTTTTTTTACCCGTAACGGAGACCTGAGAACAGTTAAAGTATTAACAACCCCTCACGACCTCACCGTCTGTTTGGTGGACTGCATAAAAGAAGGCGCCCAGCAATTTGGAGTTTCGGTACAGGAAATGCTGGCGGACACTGATGTTGTAAGATATTCAACCACGGTCAGTGTTAACACGATAATCCAAAAAACAGGAGCGAAAATCGGGTTACTTGTCAGCCAGGGCTTTAAGGACTCGCTGTATGCCAAGGATAAAAGCGCCATTGAGCCGATATTCTCATTTATAGCCAAGGACATGATTGCCGAGGTGATCGAGGAGATTGATGATAAAGGCAAAATAGTAAAACCTGTCGATACCGAGGACCTGGTTGTCAAGATGCAGAATATGACCGATATGGGCGCCCGTGCTATAGTCGTCAGTCTAAATAATTCACATGTCAATCCCGAACATGAAAAACAGATAAGGGCGATAATAAAGGAACAGTCCCCCAGTTATTTCCTGGGGAGTATTAGAGTACTTCTGGCTTCTGATATCTCCGACCAGCCAGATGCTTTTTACCGCACCAATGCGGCGGTTATAAACGGGTATATACACGATGCCATGGTCAGGTATCTATACCGGGCCGAGGACGACCTGAAATCAAATCTGTACACGCGGCCATTAATGGTAGGGCATTCGCATGGCGGCACCGCCAGAGTGGCCAAAACAAGGGCTATCGATACTTATTCGTCCGGCCCGGTATTGGGTGTGTTTGGAGCCCAGCTGGTGGGGCAGGCTCATGGCTTCTCTGAGGTAATAGCCGTGGACGTCGGCGGCACCAGCCTGGATATCGGTATAATTCGCGGCGGCAGCCATAACTATACTCTTACTCCCGTAATCTCCTACCTACCCGTCAGCGTACCCATGATTGTCACCCACTCAGTAGGTTTAGGTGGTTGTTCCATTGTCAAGCTGGATAGTTCAGGCGGCGTTCAGGTCGGACCCAGAAGCGCCGGCGCCAGCCCTGGCCCGGCATGCTTTAACCGTGGTGGAATGGAACCCACCGTTACGGATGCGGACGTCACCCTGGGCTTTATCGACCCCAATAATTTCCTCGGAGGCAAGGTGCTGCTTGATAAGGAAAAGGCCATAGCAGCCGTCAAAAGAAGAATCGCTGACCCCATGAAAATCAGCGTTGAGGAAGCAGCCTGCCTGATAAAAGAAACCACCGAAAAAAATATTCAAGAGGAACTGTTGCAGTTCTTGAAAGAGAAAGGTATTGAGACGGATAAATTAAGCGATTTCGCCCTGGTAGCCTATGGTGGCGGCGGCCCGACCCGCTACGGCGGTTTCGTTAGCGGTCTGAAATTCGGCCAGATACTGACAAGCCCCTATGCCTCAACCTTCTGCGCCTTCGGTTTTTCCACAACGGACCTGCTTCACCGCTATTCAAAATACCTGCCGATTATCCTCTTTGATGGGGTTGACTATCTGAAGGACTATAAGAAGCTGAACGAGACCGTAGCGCAGCTAATGGATGTGGCCAGGAGAGATATAGAGGGGGAGGGTTTCTCCTCTGATAACGCTGGTTATTACCTTGAGCTTATCGGGGACAACGGTCTGGCAGAGCATAACGTAAAGCTGGATAAGACACAGATAAGTTCTGTGGAGGAAATGAAAAAGATATGTACTCAATTCGGTAGACCTGATGAACAGGGGTCGGCGAAAATCGCTATTTCCACCATTATCCTGAATGCCACCGTACCAATGCCGCACTACGAACTGAAGGCCACGCCACTGGCCGGCGAAGACCCTAGCGGCGCATTAAGAGGAGAGCGGGATGTGTACTGGTCACGTGAAATCGGTTACCGCAGGACACCTATCTATAATAGAGAGCTGCTGGTGCCAGGTAACAGAGTTGTCGGCCCGGCGGTTGTCGAAGCCAAAGACACAACCTATGTCATACCGGCCAATAAGTTTTATTACATCAGCGAGTATTCACACGGCGTTTTAGGGGAGGTTTAATCATGACCAAGATGCGTATTACGGAAACCCTGGAAATTGACCTGGACAAAGAGATGTGGTGCTGCAGTCACTGCCACGCAGAAATATGCTCCGCCCGAGAGCCTTACGTCAGGGGCTGCCTGGTTTACGAAAGGCCGGCTGACGAAATATACGGACCGCCGATGCCGGTCAAACAGGATTCCGCCAGCATTTCCTATGCGCCTGACCCGGACTTCATGAGAGTAGTCGAATTCTACTGTCCGGAATGCGGAGCTATCATCACGATTCAGTATTTGCCGCCGGGCCACCCTATTGTAACAGAAATAGAACTTGACATTGATAAGCTGAAGGAAAGGGCTTCCCAGCAACCAAAATGAATTCTAAAACGGCATTCAAAAACACTTACAGGTTGATGAACAGTGAAAGACCTGTTTTTATCCCGTTTGTCTACGGACTTGCCGCCAAACTGGAGCAAATTCCCCTGGCCGAAATAACATCCGACGCCAGTTACTATACCCATGCGTTAGAGGATGCCTGTAATTTGTTTAAATATGACGGCATAGTCAATAACTTCGACTCTACCATCGAGGCTGAGCTCTTCGGTTGCGATATAGAACGGCCCGACGATTACGCTGCCCCGAGAATCACCAGTTGCCGCCAGGCTGAACTACGGGAAATAGACCCTGTCGAAAGCAGCCGCATACAGATTCTGCTGGAAACTACCAAACGTACCGTCATGTCAAAGGGCAAAGATGTTGCGCTCATTGGCGTTCTTACCGGACCCTGCTCACTGGTGAAGACCTTCACGGATGATAAAAACGGAGACACCGAGAATGCCATCGTCCTGGTCAGAAGCCTGCTTACGAAACTGGTTAAGAGTCTGTGTGAATTAAGGGTTGACGCTGTATTTTTCAGAGAAGACATCCTGGATATCGGCTATCGGGACGAATTACTGGCACACAGTAAACCATACACGGACGCTTATACAACACTGTTTAACCTGATTAAATACTATAACTGCTTCCCGGCGCTTATTGTGAAAAATATGGAGATAAGCTTCATTACCCAGCTGCATGAAATGATAAAACCGAACGGGTTAATCCTGCTCGGCAAGAAAATTGGTAATGATGACATGGCACATCTGCAGAATCTGGCGGATTCCCGGAAAATTTCATTCGGTCTGCCGCTCTCATTAGGAAACCAGACGGAACTAAAGGACCAGTTTGCCATCATTAGCCAGTTTATAAACAAACATAAACCTACCGGATTTTTCTATGTCAGCGAAGGCGAGGTTCCGTATGATATGCCTCTGGAGACTCTTCACGATTTAATTACAGAAATGCAGAACGTATAAAAAGCAACGCAGGAGGAAAAGGATGGGATATATTATCAACGTTGATGTCGGCGGCACATTTATGGACTTTTTTATAGCTAAAGATGATAAATACATCACCACGAAGGTACCAACTACGGCTTACGAACTTGGCGTAGGTTTTATCAGAGGAATAGAAGAGTGCGCGGAGAAAGAAGGTAAAACACTTGAAGAATTCCTTACCGAGACCGATGTCGTTAAGTACTGCACGACCATTGGCACCAACATACTTATTGAACATACAGGACCCAAACTGGGATTGATAACCACGCGCGGGTTTGAGGATACAATCTTTATAGGCAGGGGACGGCAGTGGGCAGATGGCCTGCCTGCTTCGGACGTCCAGGATGTTACTTCCATTGAGAAGCCGGTGCCCCTTATCCCCCGCA
>Ga0315537_1004387_pt1 | contig 10286 bp, 10 predicted proteins | sample SalMarSW160270MG_FD_203091 | JGI IMG/M metagenome (GOLD analysis project Ga0315537, IMG submission 203091) | Salt marsh sediment microbial communities from the Plum Island Ecosystem LTER, Massachusetts, United States - Salt Marsh Sediment SW1602-70 ... | reverse complement strand
CGGGACAGCCGCCTCAGGGCTGCGCCTTTGACCTGGCTTGGCAACCCCCGCTTCCTAAAGCAACAAGAGATAACATACTTGTAAGCTTTAAATTAAATCTTATCCAGTTAAGGATTAACCCGCCAAAACTGTTAAGCCTAGGAACCCACAAAAACTTTTACTTGCGTAACCCACAGTTACTGTTTCAGGACTGAACCGGATTGAAGGCAATAATTCTAGCTGGAGGCGTAGGAACCCGACTGCGCCCATTAAGCTGTACTAGACCGAAGCTTCTTTTTCCAATATTGAACAAGCCTCTGCTAGATTGGACACTGGAACGCCTAGCTGAAACAGGCGTTAACGGAGTTACTTTGGCTGTAAAATACATGGCTGAAGCTTTCATGCAACGCTACGGCGAATCAAAGCATGGAATGAAAATCTCATATTCCATAGAAAAGAAGCCCATGCGCACAGGCGGAGCCATCAAATACGCTGAAGAACTCATTGGCTACGAAGAGCCATTTTTGGTCCTGAACGGCGACATATTCACCACGATCGATTACACGGCGCTCATAAAGAAACATGAAGAAAAGAACGCGGCGGCAACAATAGCACTCTACAGAGTCGAAGACCCCAGCAGATACGGAACCACAAAACTAACCAAAGAAAACAGAATAACACAATTCATAGAGAAGGCTCCTCAGGGAAAAGCCCCCAGCAGCCTCATCAACGCCGGAATCTACGTGCTAAACCCAGAAATCTTCAACTACATTCCTGCTGGGCGCCCAGTCTCGATCGAACATGAAATATTCCCGAAACTGGCAAAAGAGGGAAAACTTTTCGGTCATGAATTCAAAGAAATCTGGATCGACATCGGAAAACCGGCAGATTACCTGAAAGCAAACAGGGTCATGCTTGACGCTGAACCAAAAAAACGGCTGCTCGGAAAGGACGCCAAATTAGGTGAGGGCACGAAATTCAGTGACCCTGTTATGGTTGATGTGGGAGTCACCGTCGGGCAGGACTCAAAACTAGGACCCTACGCAATTATTGGAAGAGACGCGGTTTTGGGCAGAAACGTTCGTTTGGAAGATTCTGTGGTTTTCCCAGAGGCAACAATTTCGGATAATGCTTCAGTAAGGGGCACAGTTATCGGAGAAGGAGCCACAATAGGTAGAGGCGCAGAAATTATGGAAGGATGCGTAATCGGCGATTATGTAACCATTCGAGACAACATCAAAATCTCCAGAGACGTCACCGTCTGCCACTCTAAAGACATTAAAGAGAACGTTTCAGAATCCACGCACATAATATAAACTGGACAGTTCAAAAGCAACCTGAAAAATTTACAGTTTCTTGTTAACTTCAGCCGATAGATTTTTCCGCCTATTTAATCTGCTTGCAACAAAAATGTTCGTCACGTATTAATAACACGGTTAAGCAATGAAGTGGAGGAGAAAAAATGTCTAGAGTCATGAAGCTTGCAGCCAAAGACTTGGAATCACAGGAAAAGCGGCGAGAAATCACTGTCTGTGTTGTGGGCTGCGGAAGAACCGGCTTAGTGACAGCTTGCCTTTTCACAGAAGCAGGCTTCAACGTTATTGGCGTTGACTCCAGCAGCCACACAGTCCACCAGTTAAAGAAAGGCAAATCTCCTTTCACTGAAAATGATCTCCGCAAGTTCATAGAACCACACATAAAAAACAGCAGATTCAGGGCAACAACCAACATCAGAAAAGCGGTTTCAGAAAGCAACATCATAATAATCGGCGTCCCATCGTCTCTTGACAAAAAAAAGAAACCAGACTATTCACGGCTCGAAAAGACATGCAGAGACATCGGCATGAGCCTAACCGCAGGCTCTCTGATCATCTTCCAGAACACCATGGGTCCAGGCATGACCGAAACCGTGGCAAAAGAAACCCTGGAAAACGCCTCCGGATTAGAGGCTGGAACAGACTTCGGTCTGACATATTCTTCGACACTGAATAATTCAACGCATCATTCAAAGGATGTATCTAACGGCACAAAGGTTGTTGGCGGCATCACCAAACGAAGCCTGAAAGTTGCATGCCTCATTCTGGACACAATCACGAAGGGAGAAATCGTTCGCGTAAAAGACATAAAAACAGCAGAAGCAGTGAAGCTACTAGAAGAAGCATATAAAGATGTTAACATTGCCTTCGCAAACGAGTTCGCACATTTCTGCGAGAAGGCGGGAATAGACTTTGTTAAAGTGCGGAACATAATTAATCCACTAAAGTTTTCAAGAATGGCTGGACTCCATAAATCAAGAGATTCATATTTTCTGGTCGAAGAGGCAGAAGCGGTAGATGTTAAGCTTCGCATGTTGTCTTTGGCTACAAAAATAAACGATGAGACACTGGATTATGCAATACGTCTGGTAAGGGATGCTTTGAAATCGTGCCAAAAGACTCTAAGGAGATCCAAAATTTCAGTCTTCGGCATATCTTCTCTCCCGAACAGAAAGAGAGCAGCTAATTCTGCCACAAAGAAACTTGTGAACCAGCTGAAAAAGAGAGGCACATCTGTCAAAGTTTATGACCCATTCTTTTCTCACAAGGAACTTTTGAGTATGGGCTACACTGCTGAAGCAAGTTTATCGAAGACTGTTGAGGGAGCAGACTGCTTAGTTGTGGCAGTGGCGCATGACCGTTTCACACGATTGAATCTGCAGAGAACCCAGATGCTAATGAAACAGCCTGCAGCCATAGTGGATATGGCGCAAGTTGTCGATCCCGCCAAGGCAGAAAAGGCGGGCTTTGTGTACCGCGGATTCGGAAGAGGCATTTGGACAAAATAGAAAACCGTTTTCGTAAAACACATTCTTCGGGGCAACGCTTAAGTCTTTAAGCTTACAGATGCAGTTTAAACATGTTAAAAAAAATCTGATCAGATGATGCAGTAACCGAGGCAACAAAAATGGCTGTGTTAACGTTCTTAACTTTCATATCGGCTGTTACCACTTTTCTCGCCAGCAGTCTTGAATCTAGTTTCTTTGATTTTTTGTTCGTTGATTTCGATGAACTGATTCTCGCCGGGCTAGTCCTGCTGTTGAGTTTCATTTTAACCCTGTTTCTCACAAAGAGATGGATCAAGTCAGCTAACGCAGCAAAACTCGTAGGAAAGGACATGAACAAGCATGATTATCCATCCATTCCAAGATCAGGAGGATTAGTTGTTGCAATAGTCATCTGTTTCTCGTTGCTGATCTACATATTCCTGAAAACCTTCTCCCTAATCGGAAGCCCAGCATCAAATGTAGTTGAGGCTTTCGCCATTTCAGCCACAGTCTTGCTTGCAGGATTCATAGGGTTCATTGACGACGTTTTAGGGTGGAAAGAAGGACTGACCCAGCTTCAGAAGGTCTTACTCACAGTTCCCATAGCTCTTCCCTTGACTGTTTTGAATGTTGATCAAACCGTTATGGTGCTTCCATTTCTAGGTAACGTGGACCTAGGGCTGCTCTATCCCCTGCTTGTTGTTCCATTGGGCATAATCGGCGCCACAAACGGATTCAACCTTCTCGCCGGCTATAACGGACTGGAAACAGGTATGGGTCTAGTAATTTTCGCTGTCTTCGGCTTCATAGGCATTATCGTTGGAAAACTGTGGATTGCGTTAATAGCATTCATCGTTTATGCGTGTCTGCTGGCGTTTCTGGCTTTCAATTGGTACCCTGCAAAGGTTTTTCCCGGCAACTCCTTCACGTATGCTATTGGCGCCCTAATCGCCACCCTAGCCATTCTGGGAAACATGGAGAGAATCGCTGTTTGGCTCTTCATCCCCTACTTCCTAGAAATCCTGCTGTATTTGAGAGCCAGAGTCATCGATAAGATGGGGGATGTTCAAGCCTTCGCAAAACCCAACGAAGATGGCTCGTTAGAAATGCCTTACAAGCACATCTATGACACAACTCACTTAGCCATCTGGTTCCTGAAAAAGGTGAAAGGAAAAGTGTACGAAAGAGATGTTGTGCTCTTCCTCATAGCCGTTCAAGCTTTAATTGCAATCTCTGGAGTAATATTGCTGCTTTAATCTTGTATAAAAGAAACATCGCTGGGGCTGCACAGACGCTTCCTTGATTTTGGGGGTATTTTCGTTCACTTATATCCTAAAAAATAAAAAGGTAGGAAGCATCCAATGCTTTGTGGTGAAAGAATTGAGTCCATCTCAGCCAAAGGCAAGATTTTACACGCGCATAAATGAACAGGACTATCTGGGTTTAACCGTCTGGCCTGGAAAAGCCGACCCGTCAGCGGAGGTTATCACAGTTCAGCTTAGAAGAAATGACGGAGAAAACTGGGAAACAGTTGCACGATTAGCAGTTTACAGGACATCAGATGGAACGTACTCAAAGCTTCCTGAACGTCAAGGATGACAACAAAAAGATCTGCAGTCTACTTTTTTGTAACCATAAGTTCAGGTTAGAGTAAATCTGGGTTGCGTTAGTCCCTTTTTTCAGTCTCTTTTCCAAGATTGAAAGGTTTTCCCTCAAGCAGTATCTGTTTGGGGAATTTTTGTTTCCATTTTCGCATAAAAGGCAGTTCATCTTTTTCTTCTCGCAGTTCGTCCGGTAACATTTCAGGGATTTCGTCTCGGATGGGATACCACCGCGAGCATTTGGGACAGATTATTACGCCTTCTACAATCTCTTCCTTTTCCTCAAAAATATGGAGTTCCAAGGGATAGTGTTTGTCGATTGGACAGGCAAGGATATCCATTAACTTCTTTTTGATGGTTGGTCCCTCCAGATTGTTAGTATTGTTTAGTGTTAAGACGGCTATAAACAATTTTGCCTAAGCTAGTTTTTCACATGGATGTCAAGAACCACTTGGTACCATCGAGGTCCAATCGGTCTCACGATTCGCCCAAACTCTACCTGAAAGTTGCTACATAGCCTACGCATTTTTTCAGACACTTTTGTCTCAGCTTTTTCTACGGGATTTTCATTCTTGTTTGCGTATTCAAAGCCGTAATAGTGAATCCATCCTCCCGTCGGCTTTAACGCCAAATGGGCATAGTCAAGATACTCGTAGGCTCTTTCGGGTAGCGGCATAAGAACTCTGTCAGCAACGTTCTGCAACTCCTTCTCTATCACCTCTTTTGCGTCTCCCTGAATGGGAATAACTACATCTGCAACCCTGTTCAGTCGGATGTTTTCGTGAAGATACTGAACTGCAGATGGATTAACGTCTACTGAATAGACCTTCAGGGGCTCTGAATGTTTCGCGACTGATATAGAGTAGCAGCCTACGCCAGCGAACATGTTCAAAACAACTTCTCCCGGTTGAATCAACTCCGCGACTCTCATTCGCTCATAGGAGAGTCTGGGCGAAAAATAGGCTTTCCTTAAGTCAGTTTTGTAGACGCAGCCATGCTCCTTATAACGTGTCTCCGTTGTTTTTTCGCCTAAAAGAAACTCTAAACTTCGTAATCTGAAATCGCCTGAAACTGAACTGGATTGCCGCCATACTGCTTTCACTTCCCTGTGAGTGCTCATGATGGCTTCGGCGATGAGCCTGCTGTGACGTAGCTGAGGTTCTGGAACTCGGACGATAGCTATGTCGCCGACTATGTCGTAGGTTTTGTATATCTGCTTTAGTTGTTCGGGTTCAATTTTGTCGGCGAGAACCGTTTTCAGGTTTCCTTTCAATTGAGGCATTCTCCAGCAGGCATGAAACAGTGGTGTTATGCTGGGTCTTTGGGTTTGTATTTTCCCCTTCCCTTATATTTGCCACTGTAGCGTCTGCTCTTAACCCTTTTCCGGATGGCTTTTTCCTCAGCTTTTTCTTCATCCATTCTGCTTCTTCCCCCTGTCCCCAAAAATTCAGCTTTCATTAAAGCATATAAGCATTAAGTCACCGCAGGGCAAATGGAGCCTCACTCAACCTGCTAAGTTGCAGGTTTTGTTTTTACTAACTGTTTACGGATTTTTCTATGCATCTTTGTAATGTAGAAAAAACAACTTCAGGATCACCGGATTTTCCAACGAATCCGTTGGCGCCTAAGTTAAAGGCTTTGAGAGCTTTTTCTTTATCCTCTGTTACAGTGAACACGATGAATGGGACATTATTGTCACTTTCTCGAAGCGATTTTAGAAACTCGAATCCGTTTGTCATGGGCATCTGAATGTCACATACGATTGCATCAGGTTTCTTCTTTTTCATCTTTTCCATGGCTTCATCAGCCGAAAAAGCCGATTCTATATCAAAGTTGCCCTGCAGTTTCAGGCATTGTTTTGCGCTTTTCAAGAACTCGATATCGTCGTCTACAAAGAGAATTTTTGTTTTTTTGTTTTTGTTTGAGGTCTGCATGTAAAAAAGGACTGTGTTGGATAATAAAACTCTGTCGTATACAAGATGTCTCCAATGAGGCAAAAAGTATTAAATAATGGTACATTGTAACACTTTTGGTTGAGGAGCTGATCTGCTATTGCTGAAAGAAAAAAGAAAAACAGTTGGTCGTTCATTTAGAATAGATGAAGAATGGATCAAAGTCTTGAATGAGGAGGCTGAGAAACAAGGAATTAGTGCCAACTCCCTTCTGAACCGGCTACTTCAGCAATACGCTTATCTCAGATATATGCTGCGTTACGGCGCAATAACAGTAACACGTAAAGGTTTCTCGGGCATACTGGAATGCTGCCCAGAGGATAAATTAAGAGAAAACGGGAGAAACGCAGGTTCAACGATTACCAGAGATATGCTGCTGACAATGGGAGTCGCACCTGACTACAGCTTCGTGATTCTTTTGGTTAAGAAGATTCTTTCCGAGTTTGCAGGATGGTTCGAGTGTGATCATCACATCAAACGAGATAAAGAGATTCTTCATTTTCGCCATGATCTGGGAATCAAGTGGAGCATCTACGTTGAGGCTGCAGCATCTGAAACGTTCAACTCCATACTAGGCAAAAAAGTTACAACCGAGATTTCGGACTCCTCCGTAACCATAACAATATACAGACAAAACAAAAACAGTATAATGCACACATAATTAACCAGAAAAACATAGAAACATACACTGAAAACCTTAACAAATCCACACAATAAGTGATGGAGCCTCGGGCGGGGTTTGAACCCGCGACCTCTGCCTTACCAAGGCAATGCCCAACCAACTAGGCCACCGAGGCTTGACTATGTTTTGGACACAATGCAATATTTAAAGTTCTTTGGAATATTCCCGATGTGTATCTGCTCTTCTGTTTCTCAAGTAAATTTCAAAAATGTTTAATTTAGGTTCTGGTTCTATGTGGATGTAAGCGGGGGTCGCCGAGCTAGGTCAAAGGCGCAGGGCTTAGGACCCTGTCCCGTAGGGGTTCGTGGGTTCGAATCCCACCCCCCGCACTATAATTAGAGCGTGTTTTAAGCTTATTTTGTCATAATAAGCGTGTTTTAGGACTTTATGATTGGGGGTTGAAATTTGAACACAAGTTTACTAGTAAAATGTTGGCTATGAAGTTGCCGATGTTTTCTTACTTACAACAATTACTCTTTTTTGATAGTTTATTTTTGTAGATTATAGCTGCCAAGATTGCAGTGACGAGCAATGGCAAGATGATCCATGATGGTAACTCAGGAATAACAGCAACCCACTCTGGAGGAAGCACAACTTGGTATGTATCGGTATATTCAAAAGTGAAGTCTTTCCAGTTGGAGCCAAAGTAAATCCGCGAACCAGCCTTATTTATTGTTGCAAAAGCTTCTGCAAAGTAGTTCTTTTCCCCTATGTAGTCCTCAGAAGTGTAAGCGTGTGTGTGAGCGATACGCCACACAATTGGGTCTTGCTCAAGTTCAAGCATGAAAAGTTGTGTATCCATCCAAGAATGACTTTCACCTGGAGGCGGATTCGCTGCTCCATATGTGGATACTAGCACCCATCCTGGCGTCTCAGCGCAGTTTCCTGAGAAATGCAAGCCAATGTCACTGTTAACCCCGAAAGGAATCTCCAGAAGCGATGTTTCGGTTCCTGTACACAAGTCAGCCATAGCGATCCAATCTGTATAGGTATTTTGATAGACCACGACATCCCTACCGTCAGATGTTAACGCTAAATCCATATGACCATTGGCTCCTGAAGGAAGGTCTATAGGAGAGCTAAAATCCCTTGAGAAAACCTGAGCAGAATGCGTGTCATATCCAACTATACAGTGATCTCCTGACATATCCATGCTAATCCAATCCAATTCATCAGGAAAGACAGCTTTTTGACCCACTACGCTGTTTGATTCCTTGTCAAAAACCGCCGCTGAAATGAGATTGTACCCTGAATCCTCGATAATTATGCTCCAAAATCTTCGGTCAAGCGATGCATCTCCCTCACTACCAGTTGTTATATATTCGGCGGAAGGAAACTCCGCTTTGAAATCATGAACTACTGTTGTGACATCAGAATCTATGTTGTATGTCCGTAGCTCTGTCTCATAGAGATAAAAGAGCACGTTAGGGTTTACTGCATCCCAACGAGGTTCAGGCTCGACCCCATCAACTAGAGATGTAAAATGTTTTTTCATCTGAAAAGTCGCGGTGTCGTAGAGGTACCACTCTCCATCGTTGCCGCGTAGAATAATCTGAGTTCCCTCGCTATTTTCAGGGTCTACTCGGGCGTACTCGTTTTCGATTCCTGCACCTGAGTAACCGTCCATTTGGTCGGTGATTCGAACCAAAGTAGTATAGAAATTTGTGTCAGTTAAGTCTGCTCCTTTTTGAGGCGTAGAACCGTCAGCAGGCGCATAAAAATCAGTGCCCATTACGAAATCAGGAGTCTGTGCGGAAACAAGGAAGAGTGGACTCGTCAAAAAAAACATAATCAAGATAGGAATGGCGAGAACTAACACGTTTCTTCTCAAGCAATTCTCACCTTTTCATATGTTAGGGTTTCACAAATTTAACATTTTCAGGATTCGGATGTTAGCTGATGTAATTGAACTTTCTTTTTATTTTTAATCTCTTTCGACTTTTATCCAGCTAAAAATTGCGTTTAGGATAGGCTATAAAAAGAAGCAACAGTTTTTACATTTTCCATTTTATGAAGGCTGGTCATTCTTTACTGGTAAATTAGGGTGCGAATCCCACCCCCCGCACCATGCCGAAACCCTGTATCAGTCGGAAGGAAAAATATTCAAAGTTATCTGGGGCTTGCGAAAGCGGGGATACTCGGAGCTTACTTTAGAAGGCTATAGCAAGAAACTGAAACTGTTAAGTAAATTAGTAAATTTGGAAAATCCTGAAGCTGTCACAAGATACTTGACGAATAAGGGAGACTTGAAAAAATCTTTCAAAGAAACTGTTGTTAGTGCGTATCTACACTATGTCCGTTTCTATGCTTTAGAGTGGAATAAGCCCAAGTTCCGAAGGTCTGCAAGATTGCCTTATGTTCCTTCAAGTGAGCAAGTGAATAAGCTGATTGCGCATAGTAGCCGAAAGTATGCCATGATCTACAGCGTATTACGTGACACTGGATTAAGACCGATTGAGCTGCATAAGCTGACTCTTCGTAAAATAGACTTGGACTCTGGAATAATCTATCCTGAAACTGCGAAGAATGGAAGAGCGCGAGCCTTGAAACTGAAAACTGAGACTTTAGCCATGCTCAAAGAGTATGTGACTCTTCGTGACTTTAGCCTTGATGAAACCATGTTCCCTGACACTAAAGCGTTGAGTCACATTTTCATACGCACAAGAAACAGGTTAGCTAAACGACTTTGTGAACCACAACTAAAAAAGTTCAGACTCTACGACTTGCGTCATTACTACGCAACTATGCTATACCATAAGACGAAAGACATCTTGCTGGTCAAAGAGAAGTTAGGGCATAAACGGCTTGAGACTACCCTGATTTACACTCATTTGATAAACTTCCATGATGAAGAGTTTACGGTTAGAGCTGCTAAGTCTGTAAAAGAAGCGTGCGACCTGATTGAGTCAGGTTTTGAGTATGTGACAGAAATGGATGGGGTTAAGCTGTTCAGAAAACCAAAATAGCCCTATAATCCCTCTTATTTAAATATTTAAATTCGTGCGCAACAAAACCAAAGAAAAACCGAACGCAAAATATAATTATTGAGTAGACCTTAGTCGTTATTGTGTGTTGGAGTTTTTTGTGGATTTTGTTAGTTTTTGATTGTTTTTTAGATAGCTGTTGTTCCTGCTATTCTGAGGTTTACTAATCCGCACACTGTCTCTGTCATGACATCGTAGTGTTTTAGTCGGTTCCTAAACTCCTCTGCCCATATGCGAAACTTTTTGACTCTAGAAAATGTATGTTCCACAACCACCCTCTCTTTT
>Ga0315537_1004377_pt1 | contig 10295 bp, 10 predicted proteins | sample SalMarSW160270MG_FD_203091 | JGI IMG/M metagenome (GOLD analysis project Ga0315537, IMG submission 203091) | Salt marsh sediment microbial communities from the Plum Island Ecosystem LTER, Massachusetts, United States - Salt Marsh Sediment SW1602-70 ... | reverse complement strand
CAATGGAGAGCATCTGCTGTTCCCCGCCCGATGCATAGCCAGCCCTCCTGCGTTTCAGAGCCCGGAGTACGGGAAAATAATCAAAGACCTCTTCCATATCGGCCTTCACCCGCTTGTCCCATCGGGAGAAAGAAGCGGCCCCCAGGTTCTCCTCGATGGTGAGGTACCAGAAGACCGGTCGATCCTCCATCACATAGGTCACGCCATATCGCTTCATGATATCGGTGGCATCGATCCCTTTGATAGAGACTCCTCCCATCTTGATGTCTCCCTCAATGATATCTCCGTCGTAAAAATCGATCATGCCGGACACAGAGCGCAGAAGGGTGGTCTTTCCTGCACCATTTGCCCCGATGATGATCAAAACCTCTCCGTCGTTGACATCCAGGGAGATCCCGTTCAAAACAGAGATCACATCGTGATACACGACCCGCAGGTTTTCAATGGCAAGCATTCTTAAACCCTCTCGATCCGGACGGTCCCGAAAAGGCCATAGGGCCGGATGAAAAGCACGATTAACAGCAAAATATAGGGGGCGACATCTTTGAAGCCGATCAGGCCCATGGGCTCTATGTAGGCCCCTGCAATGGCCTCACACATACCTACAATAATCCCCCCAACCAGGGCCCCACCAATGCTATCCATCCCTCCAATGAGCACTACGGGGATAGCCCGAAGGCCCACGATTCCAGAAAGAGAGGAGAGGGCACCAAAGTTGGAGATCATGATCCCTGCAACGGCTATGCAGACCGAGCTAATGGCCCAGATAATGAGCAGAATAAAGCGGGCGTTGATGCCAAAGGCCATTGCCTTGGCCTGGTCTTCAGAGGTAGCCCGAATGGCCAGACCCCAGCGTGTCCGGAAAAGAAACACGATAATCAAACCAAATGTTGCTATGGATAGAATCCCTGCCCAGATCGGGTCTGATAGAAACAGGAAGTCTCCTATCTCCAACGTGATATCTGGCAGGTCGAGAAAGAACGAATAGCTGTGTGATCCGAAAATAAGTTGAACGGACGCCCTCAACAAAAAGGCCAATCCGAGGCTTACGATAGTCATTGAGATAGGAGATCGTCCCAGGAGGGGTTTGATGGTGAGTCGTTCCACGATGGCCCCCACGATCCCCGCGGCAACCAGGCCCAGGGGAAGGGCGATTAGGAAGCGAAGGATGGGGCTGGCAATAAGAGAGGGAAGATTCAGACCGAAAAACAGGACATAAAAGATTATGGAGCCAGCCATCAATCCCAAGAAAAGGGCAAGAAGCAAGCGAAGATTCTGATCGAAAAACAGGATAAAAGAGAGTAATAAGAAGATCAGGATCCCCAGGGGAAGGGCCTTATCCCAGGGAAGATTCTCATCAAAAAACAGGACATAAAAGAGGAAGGAACCGATAACGAGAAACTCTCCGATGGCAAAGTTAAATGCCTCTGAGGCCTTGTATATTATAACGATACAAAGACCCAAAAGGGCATAAACCAAACCCACCAATACTCCGGAGCCCAGGGTCTGAATAAGATCGATCATGATAACCCACCCACATTACCTTGATAGTATAGAAAATCCCATTTTGGACGCAGCTGAACGCAGATTTCTTGGATTAAGAATATAAGAATTATTTAGATCTGCGTGTACCTGCGAAAATCTGCGTCCTATTTACCTTGTATGACAGGGCAACCTATAAGAGGGATCCCGCGCGGAAATCCGCGTGGGATCCTGACTGAAAGGGCCTTCCCTACCACCTGACCTCGTCTGTATTGATCCAATCGGTGATGGGGTACACGCCCCCTGTGGGTACGGGTTTGCCTTTCACTTTGACCATTTTGACCTTGGCTTTAAAGATCATCATCATTGGTATGGTATGGGATTTGTAGGAGAATGTCTTTCCGCCAAACATGCCTTTGTAGTCCCAGACCATATTGTCAAGGGCCTTTTTGACCCCGAGCCGGGTGAGTTCACCGGCATTGTCGGCCCTTGTAAGGGCCTCCTGGATCAAAAAGGCATAGGTCAGTCCCTCCATGTAGAGGAACATGTCCTTGATTCCGCCTCCCTTTAGACCTTTCTTATATTCTTCAGGCCGGTACTTCTTGGCAAAATCATGGGCACGCTTCACCATGGCATTGTCCATGGGGGCCTTGGCCCTGGGCACGGGATCCGAAAAAGGCCTTGTGGCTACCCCAACGTATCCATCAAAGGCCTCTTGGCAGACCAGGACTGGAAATCTTCCAGTGGTGTAATGGGTTCCCATGAGCTGAGCTTTTTTGAGAATCTTTTTTGCGGTCTTGAAGAAGATGGCCGTGTGGCCGGTAGCCCCCGAATAACCATGATAGACCACATACTGGGCCTTGCCCTTGCGGAGGGTCATGCATTGGCTGGTGGCATCGGTTGCCGAATAGGGATACTCGATCTCTGCAACTACATCAAAGCCTAACTTCTTGGCATAGGCTATTCCCTCTGGAGTGCCATCCCTTCCCCAGGCAGTGGGGCTGTAAACAAAGCCGACCCTTGGCTTTCCTTTGGCCTTGTTATTCTCCTTTATCCACTTCATGAGGATCTTTATCTGATTGCCATAGGTGGCCCCCAAGGAATAGTAGTAGGGGTACTTTGAAGGGCCTCCCTCTTCGCCGAAGATCTCTGTGGAGTAAGAGCCATCCAGCCACGGGATCTTCTCTTCCACATTTACCTTTTTGATCAAGGGCTTGAGGCCCCCTGTGATGTATCCAGTGGCCATCAGGAATTCGTCCTTGCTGTGCTCTGCGCAGTATCGGTTAAAAGTGGCCACCTCCACCGTGGGGTTGTAGCGAAAATCCTCCAGGTACCAGGTGATCTTCTTACCATTCACCCCGCCTCCCTCGCTATTGACCCAGTTCATGCCATCGATATATCCCCATCCAAATTCTGGCAGGGATCCGACAGGTCCACTCATGGGAAACTGCGAAAGGACCTTGATCTCCTTGGCTAAAATAGTATTAGGGCCCAGTAAAATCAGGGCAAGGACAATTGATAAAACCAAAAATGCTCTCTGTTTCATGATTCCTCCTCCTTTTTTGGGCATCAAAGGGTGAGCCTCCGGCTGAGAGGCCTTGAACTCGCCCTGCAAACTATTGCCATTGTAAAAGATGGATAAATACCTTAGCCCTTCTTTTTTCACCTCCTTTGAGGGCATTCTGGGACCCGAAGGAGGCCCCACCGTAAAACTTTTCCGTCGGGTCTCAACGAGTAGTTAAGGATTTTGAAGCACAGGATTCTGCCTTGGGGGTACCCGGAAGGTAGTTTTTCCGAAGCCTGGAAGTAGGCATAACCAGACAGCACATGCGCGAGAGCGCATAACAGATGAATTCTTGATGAACTCGCGGCGGATACCCCCCGATCCCCACCGTTGATTTCGCTTGAACTATAAAGAAACAGGTTTCCTTTGTCAATAGATTATTTTCATTGATTATTTTGATTGGAGATTGTCTTGACCGCAGAAGGTGATAACTGATATTAAGTTGAATTAGGACGCAGATTTTCGCTGATACCCGCAGATAACCATTTTCTCAAATTATCAAATGCTTTACGTTTAACTTCTAGTTTAACAGCTAGTTCTTTAATATTTAAAATCTTGAGAATCTGCGTCCAAAAAGGAAATTCCTAAGCAATGAACTTAATATCACCAGATTGAGGAGGGAGTTATGTCTGAGAGGAAGGTGCTGATTCAGGAAAAACAAGGGATATGTACCCTGGTCTTGAACAGGCCCAAGGTCATGAACGCCTGGGATGCAGAGCTGATTTACGAGCTTAAGGACGCCATCGACACGGTTTCCTGTGATGAGGAGATAAAAGTGGTGGTTCTCGAAGGTGCCGGAGGAAATTTTTCTTCCGGTGCTGACATGGCCCTTTTAAACGAAGGGCGCTCGGCCCCTGAGCGGCTAAAGGCGATGAAACAGCTTGGGCGGGTTATGCGCACCCTGAGGGAGATGCCCCAGCCTATAATCGCCAAGGTCAGAGGCGTGGCGGTTGGAGCTGGTGCCAACCTGGCCCTGGCCACAGACTTTGTCCTGGCCGCTAGTGACGCAAAGTTCTGCGAGGTCTTTGTCAATATCGGCGTGATTCTCGATGCGGGGGGGACATACTTTCTACCCAGACTGGTTGGCCTGGCTAAGGCCAGGGAGCTTGCCCTTCTTGGGGAGGTGATCGACGGAAAGACAGCGGCTGATATTAGCCTTATCTACAAGTCCGTTCCTGATAAAGACCTTGACCATGAGGTGGAGTCGTTGGCCAAAACACTATCACAAAAATCAGCGGCAGCCATGGCCCTGATCAAGGAAGGCCTGGAAAAGAGCCTCGACATGTCCTTGAGTGAGGTTCTTGAGTGGGAGGCTGCTCATCAGTCCATTATGCTTCAGAGCGAGGAGCTTAAGGAGGCAGTTGGAGGTTTTCTAAGATCACGAGGAAAGGAAGCGTGACCAAGGCTGTTGCCATGCTCCATTAAATTAGGACGCAGATACACCCAGATAATAATTCTTTATTTCTTAATCCAAAAAATCTGCGTTCATCTGCGTCCAAAAAGGAATTTCCTATACAATCAAGTTAAAATGCGCTTTGCGATAATCTCCTTCATGATCTCCTGGGTCCCTCCGCCGATTGAAAGGATTCGGTTATCCCGGCAAAGTCTCTCCACCAGGTATTTGCGCAGGTAACCAAATCTACTATGAATCTGGGCTGCATCGTAGGTGACCTTATTACTCACCATGCAGGAGAAGTTCTTGGCCATAGAGATCTCCTTGACCTGGTTCTCTCCGGCGTCTATTTTAGCTGCCACCCGATAGGTAAATTCACGGCTCGCTTCCACCAGGGTGGCCATGTCAGCCAGCTTGTGGCGGGTGACCTGATTATCGGAATGAGGCTGACCTAATGCTCTTCTCTCCCGCACATATCTCAATGACTCTTCCAGGGCCAGTTGGGCGGTGATGTTGGCCATGATGCAAAGCTGTAACCGCTCACTTTGAAAGTTTTCCATGATGCCGTAGAATCCTTGGTCCTCTCTGCCGAGAAGGTTTTCAACAGGTACCCGGCATTCATCAAAGAATATCTGGGCCGTATCCGAGGCCCACCATCCCATTTTTTCGAGCTTTTCAGATGTAGAATACCCGGGTGTGCCTGAATCTATGACCAGCAAACTGATTCCTCCAAATCCTTCCCTGCCTGTTCTCACAGCACAGGTCAACTGATTTGCCCTGACACCGCTGGTGATGAACATCTTACTCCCGTTAACCACGTAATGGTCACCTCGCAGGGTCGCTGTGGTGCGGATATGGGCTACATCGGAGCCGCCGCTTGGTTCGGTAACACCGAGGGCGGCGATCTTATTCCCTTTAAGGACAGGTGGGACAAAGCGTGATTTCTGCTCTTCTGTCCCCATTGACAGGATGGGAGGAATACTGATATCCAGGGAGCCAAGTCCCGCCACCACGCCAGCAGAACCGCATCGCATCAATTCCTCAGCAGAGGCTATCTTGACAAAGGTGTCTCCCCCGCAACCGCCATAGACCTCAGGATAACCGATGCCGAGGATACCCGCCTCTCCGGCCTTGACGTAAAGCTCCTTAGGGAATTCTCCCTTTTCCTCCCACTCATCCACAAAGGGATTGATCTCACGTTCGACAAATTTCCGGACGTCCTGTCGGACCTTGTCGTGCTTCTCGCCAAAGTACTGCTGAAATCCGCTCATGATAAATTACCGTGCACTGCGGTCGGCCTACTTTCCCTTAAACTCAGGCTCCCTTTTTTCCATGAATGCCATCATGCCTTCCCTGGCGTCCTCGGTAGAGATGACCCGACCCAAGGCCTCACACAGATAATCAACCGCCTCTTCAAAGGTCATATCGCCCATGGCGCGAAATGCCTCTTTGCCGATCCGGATTCCGATCGGACTCTTGGAGCTTAGAAGCTTTAAGGTCTTCTGAACCTCCTCGTCCAGGTGCTCGGGCTCGACAGCAGTGGTAATAAGTCCTATGTTTTCCGCCTCAGGCGCAAAAATCCTGCGACCCGTCAAGACCATGTCCATAAACTTCTTCCTGTTCACGTTTCGGTAGAGCAGGGCCCCTACCATCATAGGGAAAATCCCCACATTGACCTCCGGGGTGCAAAAAAACACGTCGTTTCGGGCAATGACGATATCACAGGAGAGCATCAGGCCTATGCCACCGGCAAGGCACGGCCCGTTGACCCGAGCAAGCAAAGGTTTCCCAAACCGGGCCATCTTTTTGAGAAGTTCGGCATAGTTCCTGGCTCCGGGTCTCGCTTCCTTGGCCACAGCAGTAGCCAGATCGGCGCCGGAGCAAAAGGCCTTTTCCCCTGCCCCTGTGATGCACACGGCACGCACCTCTTCATCCTGGTCAGCCCTGTGCAGATAATCCAGAAAAGCAGTAATCATATCCTGACTGATGGCGTTTCTCCTGGACTCGCGGTTGATGGTCAGGAAGGCCGCACGCTCCTTCACCTCATAGAGAAGGTCTTCGCTCATTTTAGTAATTTTCCTTTTAGACCGGCGTAAAGTGTTTTATATCCAGTATATGCCCCCTTTTCTCCTTTTCCCAAACAGCCTTAACCCTCATGCCGTTTTTGACCTTCTTTCTCACGGTATCCAGATCCGTGAGATCAAAACCGCCAATAAGATGATTAAAAGTGCAGTCCGTCCCCTCAAGATGGATTAGAGAGCCGATAAAGGGGGGTTTTATAGGTATCCCAAAATATTCATAATCTGTAAGCACCCAGGCCACAATTTCCCCCTCCTGTGAGACCTCCACCCACTCTTCCATGTCTACAAAACACCTGGGACAAAAAGTTCTTGCCGGGACAAGGACTCGATTGCATTTGGGGCATCGGGTTCCGAATATCTTCTCCTGTTTGAATCCTTCAAAGAATCTATACCAGGTAGGACCAACAGCAAGTTCATATGGAATCCTGACCTCCGCCTCTATAATAGGATTCCCTTTTTTATCGGATGTTACCATTTGTAAACCTCCTTGATGCTTAGAGTATGCAATTACCGTAAAGGTTTAAACTGGTTCAAAATATTTGATATCCAGAAGATGACCTGTCTTCTCATCACTCCACACAGCTTTAACCCTGGTCCCAGGCTTTATCTTGCTTCTCACGGTATCCTTGTTGCTGAGGTCAAAGCCCCCGATGAGGTGCAAAAAGTTGCAGTCCGTCCCCTCAAGCCTTACAAGAGCCCCGATAAAGGGTGGGTCCACGGGCCTGCCAACAAACTCGTAGTTCGCCAGGGTCCAGCTCACGACCTCTCCTTCCTGAGAAACCTCTATCCACTCACCCATGTCTACATAACAGGTGGGGCAAAATGTCCTCGCAGGAACAAGAATCTTTCCGCATTTAGGGCATTGATTTCCCAAGATTTTTTTCTCCTTTAACCCCTCATAAAAACGCTTAAAGGTAGGACCTACCGCAAACTTGTAGGGAAGCCAAACATCGTGTCTTAATGTCTGAAAATGTTTTGCCATCGTCTCCCTCCCTTATAGTTCTGAACCGAGGATCATAATCCCGTTAAACTGGTCAACACCACCCATAGCATGTGCCAGGGCCAGCTTTGCACCCTCTATCTGATGATCACCTGCCTTACCAGTAACCTGCATAGCAGCCTCGGCTACCCTGATAAGACCAGTGGCTCCAATGGGATTGGTGCATAATGTCCCGCCTGAGGGATCACACGGCAGCTCTCCCCCTCTGGCAAATGTCCCCTTCAACGTATAATCGCATGCCTGACCAAAATCACAGAAACCAAAATTCTCATAATACAACAATTCCTGGAAGGTAAATGGATTATACACCTCAGCCACATCCAATTCCTTAAGGGGATTGCTAATTCCAGCCGCTCCATAGGCCTCCCTGGCTGCCTCAATTGCGCCCTGCCACACGACCTTGTCACTGTCACCAAACCAATACTCATCGCCCCTGTAGCCTACTCCTTTGATCCAGGCAGGTTTCTGGCAGATCTTCTTCGCCTTTTCCTCACAGGCAAATACTACCGCACATGCCCCATCTGAATTTGGGCATATATCCCAAAGTCTACAGGGGTAGGTGATTACCTTGGCATTCTTGACCTCATCCATGGTAACGGCCTTCTTGATGTGGGCATAAGGATTATCAAGGGCATCCCTGTGATGATCCACTGAGACCTTTGCCGCAGCATCCCTGAGTTTATCCTCCGGGATGCCGTATCTGGCCATCCACATCTGGGACTGCATGGAAAAGACCCCCGGTGCACCCGAAATGAAGAACCTTTGGTAAAAAGGTTCAGCCACCGTGGTCATAGTGGCCTGGCTGTCCCCTTCATGCATCTTCTCAGAGCCTACAACCAAAATAACATCGGCCATGCCGGAGGCCACCCAGTAATAACCGGTCAAGGCCGCAGATACGCCCGTTGACCCGCAGGTCTCTGTCTTTAAAATAGGCTTTCCTACAGAACACATGGCATCTGCAAAATAAAAATGCGTGAGGGCCACACCCTCCATCATGGAAGGCATGGTTCCTGAGACCACCCCGTCTATGTCATCCGCTGTGATCCCTGTATCCTCAAATACCGCCCGCACTGCCTCCCGCACCAGATCCGGATAGGTGACATCAAATCGACTACCATGTTTGGTTTGTCCTGACCCGATAATTGCAACTGGTCTTCCCATAATGCACACCTCCTAACTTCCCAGGATGGCAACGGCATGACATTGCCCGGCAAATCCATGGGTTCCATGGGCCAATCCTGTTTTTACTTCTTTCTCTACCTGTCTCTCTCCAGCCTCACCCTTGATCTGAAGGGCTACCTCGACCAGTCTATAAAGCCCTCTGCTGACATAGGGATTCATAGCCAGTACCCCTCCCGAAGGATTCACCGGAATGTCTCCATCTATCTGAGTGGCACCACTGTCTAACAATTTTCCACCTTCTCCGGTATCGCAAAATCCCAACCCCTCGTACCATAAAAGCTCCTGAAAGGCGTATGGCTCAGTTACCTCGGCAACATCTATCTCCTTGCTTGGATTGGTGATACCCGCCATATCATATGCCCTCTTAGCAGCATTCTTTAATTGGCCATCCAACAGATCCCTGTCACCAAGGATAAAGGCATCCATGGAAGAACTGAAACCTTTGCACCAAACAGGCTTATCCGTAAGCCTTCTTGCCTTCTGCTCTGATGCCAATAGCAGGGCTATTATCCCTTCAGACTTGGGAGCGCACTCCAGCTTCTTTAAAGGATCCATGATCCTCTCAGAATTCATGACATCTTCTAAGTCCACCTTTTTCCTTAAGTGGGCGTAGGGATTCCTCAGGGCATTTTCCCGATTCTTTACGACAACCTTTGCACACTGCTCTTCCGTAATATTGAATCTTTCCATATACGCCCTCATCTGAAGGGCTGCTGCAAAGGTTTCATTTAGCCCAATCTGTCTCTGATAAAAGGGATCTGTATAAAAGTGAGTTATCATATCATTTTCAGGGTTCTCAGATCCCTTACATACCCCCAAGACCAGAGCGGTGTCATAAGGGCCGGTTAGAATCCGCATAACTCCATAGATAAAGGCGAACAGGGACTCTCCGTCCTGCCTTGATCCATTCTTCAAAAAAGCAGCACCGGAATCCCAGTAATAGGCATTGGCACAGGACATACCACTGTGAAAAACATCCGATGATGCGCTTACTACGGTTCCGACCTCATCCCTGGAAATCCCGGCCTTATCAAAGACCTCCCTGCATACCCAATAGACCTGGTCCAAATAATTGTCACTCGACTCCGAACCAGGAAGTTGGGCAACCTCAACAATGGCAACCTTATTTGACATAGACCCACCTCCTTTCTTTTGTGAACCCCATCTGCTCCTTGGTGAACGAAAAATCCATGGCCTCCTCTTGTGAAAAGCTCCTCATGTTAAACCGCCAGCGTCAAACCCTCTCGTGCCCAAAAGATATCCATCTTCCTGTCAGGGGAGTGGTATCTGGATCGGTGTTTCATCCACAGCTCATCCAGGAAGGTATCTGAGTGTTGTGGGTCGTGGTGGAAGACGACAAGCTGTTTGACCTGGGCTTGGCAGGCAACATCAAGCAGGAGCTCAATAGAGCTATGTCCCCAGCCTACCTTGCTTTCATACTCCTGATCGGTGTACTGGCCATCAGCAATCAGCAGATCGGCATGGGAGATAAAGTGAAGGTAGTCTTCAGCCAGGGCCTTGTGCTCTTGGCTGCCCCCATCAGGATGGAAGATGTGGTTGAGCTCCACATCAGTTGCATAGATGATCTTTTTG
>Ga0315537_1004375_pt1 | contig 10296 bp, 11 predicted proteins | sample SalMarSW160270MG_FD_203091 | JGI IMG/M metagenome (GOLD analysis project Ga0315537, IMG submission 203091) | Salt marsh sediment microbial communities from the Plum Island Ecosystem LTER, Massachusetts, United States - Salt Marsh Sediment SW1602-70 ... | reverse complement strand
AAGAGCTACAGCAGATAGAAGGCATTGGCCCTCACAGCGCCTTCGGCATCAAGCTGGTGCGGGAAGTAGCCACCGAGTTTCTCAGACAGCAAATTGTGGATAAACCGGCCTACAAATCGGCCAAAGAGATTTTTGATTATCTCTATCACTCCATGCGAGACCTCAAAAAAGAGATATTCAAGATTATTTATTTGAACGCCCAGAACCAGATTATTGACACCGCCGACCTCTTTGAAGGCACGGTAGACAGCAGCACCGTCTCCCCGCGAGAGGTTATGGAAAATGCTATCAAACAAAACGCCGGTTCGCTGATTTTCGTCCACAACCACCCCTCAGGCGACCCTGAGCCCAGCCGCTATGATAAAGAGGTAACCAGAGGTTTAGTCTTTGCCGGCAACATCATGCAGATAAAGATCCTGGACCACATCATAATCGGCGGCAACCAATACTTCAGCTTCGCTGCCGAGGGACTGATTGAGGAATACGAACTGGACTTCCTAAACCTGAGAACAATAGGTACTTCTGAGGCCAAACGAACCCGCTATAGAGCTAAACCACCCTTCCCCCCTACTTTTACCCCAGGTCAGTAACCCCTCTATATAAACACTAGTAATCCACCATATGTAACCCACCTAATGTACTAGTACATTGGTAACAAAAGTGAAGATAATCCATCTTGACATCAATATGGACTATGATAGACTATACTGGACATTAAAGGTCAATTAGTACTAATACTACCACAGTACACGATTAGTACCAATGGCCTTAACAAGTCCCGGGAGAAGAAGGGGAAAAACATGGCAAAGCTCATGACTGTTGGTGAAGTGGCTGACTACCTGCGGGTAACCGAAAAAACCATCTATAGACTGCTGGAACGAGGCCGAATCCCGGCCACCAAGGTAGGCCGACAATGGCGGTTCGCCACCACCTCAATTGATAAGTGGCTACAGAAAAATTCGGCCAAGGAAAAGGCAAACATCCTGGTCGTCGATGATGAAGAGGTAGTCCGCGTGCTATTTAAGGATACCCTAGAGGAGCTGGGGCACAGGGTAATAACCACCGATACTGCCGCCAGTGCCTTAGAGGTGGTGAAACAGCAGGATTTAGACCTGGCTTTTCTCGACCTGAAAATGCCGGGGATGGACGGGGCTGAGCTCTTTCGCCAGATAAAAGCCGTCAAGCCCAGACTACCGGTCGCCATCATAACCGGCTATCCCGATAGCGATATGATGGCGCGGGCTTTATCTCAGGGTCCTTTCGGGGTTATGAACAAGCCTTTCGGGGAATCAGACATTATTACCGCCGTACACAACTTTCTCCGTATCACTCGGAGGTGAGAAATGAGCAGAATTTATCAACCAGAAGAACAAATCACCAATCAACTGGCATGGTTGCGTCAGAGAGCCGCTAAATTAGAAGCCCTAACCACCGAGCACAAGCGACTTGAGGAGGCACTACAGGAGAGCCAGGAAGTTTTGCGCAAAATATTCGAGTCTGTCACCGATAGTATACCAGCTACTGATCCGGATGACATCGTCACCATAACAAACCAAAGAACCAGTGAACATCACGACCGGCTCCCCCGGCGGAGGTGAGAGATGAGAAAGACTTACAAGAAGAAGAAAGAGAAGCTCACCAGTGAAGGAACAGAGTTACGCGAACCAGTTGCCGAATTAGAAGCACCGGCAACCGACTGCAAGCAGGCTGAGGAGGTGCTTGGGAAGACAGAAGAGAACAAACTGACTATTCTCAACAGCATCTCAGAGCTTGTGGCCTACCAGGACACCGAACACAGGATTATATGGACAAACAAAGCCGCGGCGGAATCGGTTGGATTGACTCCTGCACAGCTGGTGGGACAGTATTGCTATGAAATATGGCCTCAGCGCGACACACCCTGCGCAGGCTGCCCGGTAGCCAAAGCCCGCCAGACCGGCAAACCTCAACAAGCCGAAATAACCACCCCTGACGGCAGGGTGTGGTTGATAAAAGGCTACCCCACGCGCGATGAAAACGGCGCCATCATAGGCCTACTAGAGGTGGCGCTGGACATCACCGAGGGCAAGCAGGCGGAAGAAGCGCTGAAGGAGAGCCGTGACTATCTTGAAAGATTGACCGACTCCATGTGGGACGCCGTCTTCTTAGTGAAAATGCCTGAGAGGGTAATTGAGTGGGCTAATGATTCCTTCAGACTCATCGGCTATGAGCCCGATGAGTGTGTTGGCCAAACTACGGAGTTTCTCTACCCGGACATGGATGGATTCCTTGAATTCGGCAACAAACTGAAAGTAGTCATGGCGGCGGGTAAAGACATAATGCATGCCGAACAGTTATTGAAAAGAAAAAACGGCGAGGTCTTCCCCGCGGAAATTACAGCTACGATTATTCGCAACGAAGAAGGTGAGGTTGTTAGTGTTACCAGCATTATCAGGGATATCACCGAACGCAAGCGGATGGAGGAGGCTCTGAGTAAATTCAAAACAATTTCTGATAAAGCCGGCTATGGTATTACGATAGTTGACCTTGAAGGTAATGTCAGCTATGTCAATGCGTCTTTTGCCAGGATGCATGGCTATACCCCAGATGAACTCGTTGGTAAAAACCTTTCTATTTTTCACTCGGAACAGCAAATTGCGAAGGTCAATAGACTAACAGAACAGCTTAACCGGGAAGGTAGCTACGTTGCCGAAGAGGTAGGGCACAAAAGAAAAGACAACACTGAGTTTACCACTTTGATGAATGGTACACTGGTAAAGGATGAAAATGGAACCCCCCTATTTATGGCTGGCACAGCTATAGACATCACCGACCGCAAGCGGGCTGAACAGGCATTGCGGGATTCGGAAGAGAAGACACGGAAAATGTTCGAGTCTGTCACCGATGGCATATCAGTCGTTGATTTAAACGGCGTCATCACCGAGGTAAACCAGAGAACGGTGGAGATGCATAACCTTGGTTCCAAGGACGAACTTTTGGGCAAAAACGCCTTTGACATTGTTGCCCCCCGCAACCGTGACAAGATAGCCAGAAACATGCGGCAAGCTATAAAACGGGGAACAATTATAGGCGTGGAATACACCCTGCTTAAGGCGGATGGCTCCGAGTTTCCCGCTGAGCTGAGCACCAGCGTCCTGAAAGACGCTTCGGGCAAGGTGATTGGCCACATCACCATCTCCAGGGACATCACCGAGCGCAAAAAGGCGAAGGAGAAACTGCAGACAATCCTAAAAACAGCTCTTGACGGCTTCTGGCTCACCAACTTAGAGGGTAAAATACTTGAGGTCAACGACTCATACTGTAAGATAGTAGGTTATACACGAGAAGAACTGCTTAAAATGTCCATATCGGATCTAGAAGCCACAGAAAGTCCCGAGGAGGTTGCTCAACATATTAAAGGAATAACTGAACAAGGTTATGGCAGTTTTGAGAGCCAGCACAAACGCAAAGACGGCAAGATAATTGATGTTGAGATAAGCGTAAATTACCTTGATGTGGGCCAAGGGCAACTTTTTGTATTTGCCCGCGACATCACCGACCGCAAGCGGGCGGAGAAAGCGCTGCGGGAGAGCCAGGAATTCAGCTCCGGCCTGCTAACCAATTCCCCTAATCCCATGCTAGTTATTAATCAAGATACCTCACTAAGATATGTAAACCCCGCCCTTGAAAAGCTAACCGGTTTTTCGGCAGCAGAGCTTACTGGCAGGAAAGCTCCGTACCCATGGTGGCCCAAAGAAAAAACCAAAGAAATGCTGGCTGGCCTTAAAGAGACCATGGCCACCGGCGGCAGACGAAGCGAACGAATTTTCCATAAGAAGAACGGCGAGCGATTCTGGGTGGCGCACAACTCGGCACCGGTAATGCACGAGGGGAAGCTGATTCACTTCCTGGTAAACTGGGTCGACATCACCGAGCGCAAGCAGGCGGAGAAGAGGGAGCAGGAGTTACAACGGGAGCTTCATCTATCCAGCAGGCTGGCGGCTATCGGTGAACTGGCCGCCGGTATTGCCCACCAGATAAACAATCCCCTCACCGGCGTACTGGGCTTCTCCCAGCGCCTGCTCAGAAAAAGCACCGACCAAGAAGTTAGCCAGGATCTGAAAAGAATCTATACCGAAGCCGAAAGAGCCGCCAAGGTGGTCCAAAATCTCCTCACCTTTGCCCGACGCCGCCAGCCCCAAAAGCAATATTCAGACATAAATGAAATTATGGAAAGCGCCCTGGAATTGAGGGCTTATGAACTAAAAACCAGCAATATTGAAGTCATAGCCGACCTCACTCCCAAACTCCCCGAAGTAATGCTCGATTTTTACCAGATACAGGAGGTCTTTCTCAATATCATTCTAAATGCCGAACAGGCTATAACCGAGGCAAACGGTGGCGGCAAGCTCACCATCAAGACTGAGGAAAGGAAGGGATATCTCAGGGCTACGTTTACTGACGACGGCCACGGCATCCCCGCGGAAAACCTGGGAAAGATCTTTGACCCCTTCTTCACCACCAAGGGAAAAAGAGGCGGCACCGGGTTGGGACTCAGCGTCTGCCACGGCATCGCAACCGAACACGGCGGTAAGATATACGCCAAGAGCAAACCGGGCAAAGGGACTACCTTCTTTGTTGAACTACCCCTGCCCGCACATTGACAACCGTTAATAATCTAACGCCATCGTTAAGTTTGTTAAGTAAAGTTAAGATAGGGCATCTTGACAGATAATATATATGTATCAAATAATGGACTTTAGTTGACAATTGTGCAAAATTGTATTATAAAGTGACCTTTGTCTGCATACTTCGGCGCTGGCAGGAGACATAAAGATGACATCTGGCATAGCAAAGGGGCAAGTGAATATGACATCGCTGCAGGAAAGGTTTATCCGGTCAGGCTTTGGGAGTCTGACTGAGCAAGAGACTATTGAATTATTACTAAGCCTGGTTCTACCCTACCGGGAAGGTAAGAAAAAGGCCAAAGAGTGCATAGAAAGTTTTAATAACCTCAGGGGTTTCTTATCGGCATCCCGCCGGGAGCTGGAGCAGGTCGGGATTACGCCCCCTTGCATGCTTTATATCAAGCTTCTACACGAATTACCGGCCGAAGTTCTCCGCCAGAAGATTGTAGAACAGCCCTCCTATAAATCATCCAAAGAGGTCTTTGACTATCTCAACTACTCAATGCGGGACCTCAAAAACGAGGTGTTCAAGGCCATCTATCTAAATAACCGCAACCAGATTATCAATATAGCCACCCTCTTTGAAGGCACGCTGGACAGTATCCCCATCCGCCCCCGTGATATTGTAGAGAACGCTATTAACCACCGTGCCACCGCCATAATTTTTGTCCACAACCACCCCGCCGGTGACCCCACCCCCAGCAAGCAAGATAAACAGCTAACCAGAGACCTGGTATTCGTGGGCAGTATTTTACAGATTAAGGTGCTGGACCACATCATAATAGGCAACAGTCATTATTTCAGCTTCGCTGACCAGGGACTAATCGAGAAATACGAAGACAGCTTCCTGAGCTTGAAAATAAGAGGGCTCTTTGAAAAACAGATGGACTACTCTTTAGCCGCCGCCCGATTTTCAACCTCTAACTAACCTTTTAACGGCATAATCGTTATAAATAATAGTTGATAACAGATAAGGGGATAACCAGTGAAAAGGCTCCTGATTTTGATGCTGGTGGCGGCGGCTCTTACGGTGGTCGGTTGCATTGGGGTGGCCGAGACCTATACCAACCCCGGGCAGACGGTAAATATCGGCGTCAACCAGGAATTTATTATCGCCCTCGGCTCTAACCCCACCACCGGCTATAGCTGGCAGGAAAGCCATGACCAGTCCATGCTCGAGCTTTTAGAAAAGGTTTACAAAGAACAGGCTGAGGAAGGTGTAGTCGGCGCCGGTGGGGTTGAGTATTTCCGCTTCAATTCGGTAAAAGCGGGGCAGACCGAGATAACCCTGACCTATGAACAACCGTGGGAAGGTGGCGGCATAGGCGAGACCAAGGTATTTACCGTCTACGTTAAGTAGCCGCCCTTATTAGCCGGAGACTCCAGCCGGAGAAGATAGCCCTTTTTAGCCACCCCCCCATTGTAACCACCCAGCTTACCATCCTTAGCCACCACCCGGTGGCAGGGAACTATAACGGGCAGAGGATTTCTGGCCAGAGCCTGCCCCACCGCCCGCCCCGCCCCGGCTTTACCCAATTGCTCGGCCATCCAGCCATAGCTCCTGGTCTCACCGTAAGGGATAAGCCTGGTGAGCCACCACACCCGTCGTTGAAAAGCGGCAGACGCGGAAAGGTCAAGCTCATCGTTAAAGGCTACCCGGTGACCGGCAAAGTAGTCCCTCAGGCGCTCCACCAAGTCAGCCAGGAAACAGTCAGCCCGGATTGCCTCCCTAACCCTGTCACCCAACTGACGCCCCACCTCCCGGGCTGAGCTCTGGGGTAAAGTGACCTTAAGCAGCCCGGAACCTGAGGCCAATACCCCCACCCAACCCACGCCAATATTGGAAACAGTATATCTTAGCCTCCCGGTCATATCTCCCTGGCCAGCACCAGCCCCCACACCGAGGCGGCCCCGGCCTGCTTTAGCGCCCGGGCGCAGGCATCAAGGGTAGCCCCCGAAGTGGAGACATCATCTATTAGTATCACCGGCTTACCTTCCAGCCGCCGGTCGCGGCAGGTAAAAGCACCAGCGACATTACCCCTCCGCTCCCCCACCGTCGAAGTCCTGGCCTGGGGAGAAGTATAGCGCTCTCGGGACAGATAGTCGTCCACTACCGACAAACCAGCCAGCCGGCTCAGCCCTTTAGCCAGCAGGTGGGACTGGTTGTAGCCTCGCTCCCGCAACCGCTTGGGGTGCAAGGGCACCGGCACCAGGACTTCACCAGGCACAGAGTTATCGAGCAGATAGTCATTAAGCAATTGAGCCAGTAGCCCGGCCAGGGCTCTCAGGTTCCGGTACTTCAGCTCGTGGATAGCCTGGCGCATCACTCCGTCAAAGCGGAAGGGAGCCCGAATACCGTCTATCTCGGCCTGCCAGCCGAGGCAACTGGCACAGAGGGTAGCGCTGGATTGAGGCAGGCCGCACTTAGGGCAAAGCGGAGGCGTAACTCTGGGCAGTGACCGGAGGCAGGAAGAACAGATAAAATCCCCTTCCCTCCCACAGCCAACACACCAGCGTGGAAATAAGAGGTCAAGTGCCATCCCCTTGATTTTGGTCAACTGAGGAAGCACATCCAGCTCCGTAACCTAGAGCTTAGAAGTAAAACGGTAAAGTATTAGCGGGGGCGGGCGCTATGCATCGTCCCGCTAATAATGGGTTCGTTAATATAGACATCACCGTTCCTGATTTTCAGGTTAAAACCGCAATCAGGATTGGTGCAAACCCAGGCCTTGTAATGAATAGCCGCCCCCTGACTGCCAAAGTCAGATAAGGGCACCAGGTCTCCAGTCTTACACTTCAGACACTTGGGGAAATTGGATTGTTCCATGAGGTCCTCCTCCCAACCAAAAATTAAATTAAATCTTAAGCAGTATACACCATACTCTGGTGGTTGACAAGGACTATTTTAGCTCAGCAGTGCTGATTCGGCTGTAGATAGCCCCCTCTCTGGTCAACTGGCTCCTCATCAGGCTGACCGCCTCCACCGGGAAACTGCGGGCAGCCTCAAATTTGGTGCCAGCGATAAGCTGCCCCAGTCCCTCCCGCTCGTCCGTCGAAACCTGGTCGCGCACACGGGCCAGGGTCAAATGGGGGGTAAAGCGCCGGTTCTCCGGGGTAAAACCCAGCCCCGCCAGGCTGGATTCAAGGCGCTGCTGGAGATGAGCCAGCTTATCCACCTCCCCACTCACCCCCACCCAGACCACCTGGACCCGCCTCAGGTTGGGGAAAGCCCCCAGGCCCTCGACCTTCAAGGAAAAGGGGGACACCCCCTCGACAGCCTCCGCCATGGCGGCGGTTATCGGGGCAATCTTATCCCCATCAACACTGCCCAGGAACTTTAAAGTCAGGTGAATGCTGTAGGGGTCAACCCACTTTATTGAGACCTGCCCCCCCGACTTCAGTTGAGCCTGTAGTTGATTAAGACCGGCTTTGACCTCGTCAGGCAGACCGATGGCAATAAAACAGCGCACCGGCTCCATAGCTACTTACCCTCGATACCAAGCAGCCTCAGGGCATTACCCGCCAGCAGCAGGTTCTTGCTTTCCTCGGCTAAGTCCAGCGTCTCAATCTCATTAAGCAAGCGCCTTTGTGTCAACAGGGGATAGTCGCTGCCGAAGAGAACCTTGTCGGCACCCACCAGCTTAATAACCTGCTGGTAAACTTGAGGCGTATATAGAAAAGGTGAAGCGGCGCTATCAAAATAGACGTTGCCCATCGCCTTTTTAACCTCGGGCATCAGGGCGTAAAATGGCAGGCCGCCCCCCCAGTGGGCACAGACTATGGTCAAATCGGGGAAGCTGGTGATAAAGGGATAAATCATATCGGGAACCATAATCCCCTTCCCCGGATAGTCATGTCCTATCGGCTCCGAAGAGTGGAGGAGCAGGGCCAGCCGGTGTTCTTTCAGCGCCTCGACCAGGGGATTCATCACCATCTCGTCGCCGAGGTCAAAAAGCTGTATATCCGGCCTCATCTCGCCCACTCCCTTTATCCCCGCCTTGGCACAGCGTTCAATCTCGGCCACAGCGGCTTTGGTAGAGTTGGGCTGAACGGCGCAGAAGCCCACCAGCCTCTGGGGATAGCGGGACACGGCGTCAATGATGTAATCGTTGGTCTCCAGGCACAGCTCGTGAGTTGTCCAACCGATATTGAGAATAACCGAGACATCAACGCCGGCTTCATCCATAGCGGCGATGAGTTCCTCGGCAGTGGCCATTCTAGCTTTCGAATCGGAGTAGAGGATAGCGAAACAGGGGTCCCGCTCGATATACTTGCTGCGGTTCTTCTTTATCTCGGGTGGGAAAACATGGGTATGGAAGTCGATAATCACAGCGCGATTATAGCAGAAGTCCTATATTAGCTTCAAGATAAGCGGGGGTTCACTCAGCCGCCCCTTCCGCCTTTTCCCCGGCTTCCTTGGCCTCTTCGGCTTCAGCCTCTTCAGCTACCTCTTCAGCCGGTACCGCTTCGGCCACCTCCTCCTCTTCCACCACCCGCGCCTCGCTAACCCTGACCACCATCTGGTCGGGGTCGGTAACAACGGTGACATCCGGGCCTAAGGTGATATCCCTGACGAAGATGGCCTGCTCTACCTCCTCCAGCGGGCTCAAGTCAACCTCTATCTGGGGCGGGAGCTTATCGGGCAGGGATTCAACACTCAGGCTGGTGAGGCTGTGGGTCAGGGTACGCCCCTTTTCCTTCATGGCCGGGGCTTCACCAATCAGGATAATAGGCACATCCACCCTTATCTTCTCCGTCCGTTTCACCTGGTAGAAGTCAACGTGAAGAAGTTCCCCGGTGCAGGGCTCTCTCTGGATTTCCCTGATGAAGACGCTCCGGGGTTCTTTATACCCCTCAACATCAAGAGTGATAAGCCGGGTCATTCCAGCCCGGGCTATAATCCGATGCAGTTTAGCCGTATCGCACTGCAGGGATAGCGAATCAATGCCATGGCCAAAAAGGTGGGCCGGGGTAGCACCCTCACGGCGCAAAAATCTGGTCTTCTTCCCCACCACCTCTCTTTTGCTGGCCTTTATATTCAAATCAGTCATCTGTCGGCTCCTCTATCCTGCTAATTAAAGCAGAGACAGGGATAAAAATCAAACCAAGAATGTAAAAACAGAACATTGTTCTAGAAAAAAAGCACTTCCCAAGTTGACCAAATGTATCGGATATTGACCTATATGTTAGCTTTGCAGGTGATTAAACCGATATCCTGCTTATTTCCTGGTTCAGATACTCTCCGGCAGAATACAAAGGAATAATGAAATGAACAGATGTAAAAAATGCTCTCTCCCGGAAGGAAAATTTAACGTAGTGCTCAATGCTAGTGGTATTTGTAATTACTGCGAGTATTTTGAACAGAATAAAAAGACTATCTTAAACTTTACTAATCGAGAAAATATGCTGGCGAGGAGATTTAAAAAGTATAGAGGGAAATATGAATATGACGCCGTCGTGGGTCTAAGCGGTGGCAAGGATAGCACCTATGTTCTCTGTCAGCTGGTGGACAAATATAAGCTCAATGTAGCGGCGGTCACCTATGATAATGGGTTCCTGACCGACTTTGCCAGAGAATCCGTCAAAAATACTATTAGCAAGCTGGGCGTGGATCATTACTACTATAAGC
>Ga0315537_1004373_pt1 | contig 10297 bp, 11 predicted proteins | sample SalMarSW160270MG_FD_203091 | JGI IMG/M metagenome (GOLD analysis project Ga0315537, IMG submission 203091) | Salt marsh sediment microbial communities from the Plum Island Ecosystem LTER, Massachusetts, United States - Salt Marsh Sediment SW1602-70 ... | reverse complement strand
ATATTGTATCAAGGCTTGTCCCCGGAAGAAGCGGCTAAGATTACAGACAAAATCAGCGAAAAAGGCATTCCTTACGAATTGAAAAGCGGGGGGACAACTATCTATGTGCCAGAAGAACAGGTCTATCAACTTCGGCTGGATATGGCAAAAGAAGGGCTTCCTTTGGACCAGCAAGGTGGTTACAAGATATTTGACAATGAGAAAATCGGGATAAGTCCTTTTGTGCAAAATGTTAATCTCAAACGCGCGCTTCAGGAAGAACTCGCTAAAAGCATCCAGATGATAGATGGTGTGATGCATGCACGAGTTCATATAGTAAGTCCTGAGTCCGCCTATGGCGGACTGTTCAGCTCTGAAGCCGGAAGAACTACCGCCTCTGTGGTACTTCGGCTAAGACCCGGTTACAGCTTAAGTGCCTCAAATGTCGCCTCAATTACCAATTTGGTTGCTGGCAGCGTTGAAGGACTCAGCCCTGAAAATATCACCGTGGTGGATAGTCAGGGTCATCTTCTTTCCGGTAGCTCAGACCACACTGTCGCAAGTGGAGCCGGCACTGTTGCCGATCACAAGGAAAGGATTGAGCAAAGCTTGGCCAGGAAGGTTGAGGATATGCTAACTGCTGTTTTAGGGCCAGGCCGGGCAGCGGTGAGGGTCAGCGCTAATATTGATATGAATAGCGTCAGTACTGTTACTGAAAGTTATGACCCAACCGCAAAAGTGGCATCAAAGGAAGAGATTACAACTAAATCTGAAGTCGAACAGGGCAACGCACCAGCCGCTGGTGGAACAGCTACACCAGGAAGTACGAAGAAAGATGAAATAATTGTCACTGAATACGAGGTCGGCAAGACCGTAAAGCAGGAGGTTATTCTGCCGGGCGAAATAAAGTCACTGTCAGTAGCAGCTTTCGTTGACTTGTCGGTTTCCGATGCGAATGGAGCTGGTTCTTCAGAACCCACTAATAGCGGTCAAATGATAATGCCGTTATCGGATGTGGAAGAAATTATTAAAAATGCACTTGGCCTTAAGCAAACGGACTTACTTAAAGTTGTCCATGTGAAATTTTACCATCCGGCTAAATCGCTGCTGGACGAAGAGCTGTCTGGTGGGCTTGATTTTATAGCGATTGCCCGCCATGCTTCGTTAGGAATTATGGCGATTTGCGCATTGCTTGTGCTTCGGATATTCAGAGGCGCAAAGAGAAAAGCGAAACTGGGGGCTGAGCCTGGACATGAGGGGACCGACAGTCTTGCTTCAGACGGAAGCACAAGTTCGGAATCATTAGTGTTGCGCAGACAGATTGCTAATGCTCTGGAAAGCAATCCTGATCGCGTCAGGCAATTGTTTACGAGTTGGATTGAAGAAAAGGCGAGCTAAATAGATGGCATTGACGGGGAAGCAAAAAGCTGCAATGTTACTAATGGGCCTGGATGCTGCCGTTGCTGCGGAACTGGTCAAGGGTCTTGACCAAAAGGTGGTTCAGGAATTGGCCGTGGAATTGGCATATATGGATGCCGCCGGTTTTAAAAGCGGCAAGCAAAGCACCAAAGTTGTGCAGCAGTTTCACGATTCGCTGCAGGCCAATCAGGCATTTCACCTCAACGGTTTTCTGAACGAAGTGTTAAGAAGTACAGTGGGCGATGAGAACGCAGGGCAGATTCGGACCCAGATACAGGATCTATTGTGCAAACGTGACCCATTCGTGTTTATTAGTTCCGTCGATGCACAAACGATAGCCTCGGTTCTGGAGAATAAGCACCCTCAGACTGCGGCGGTAGTTTTATCTGGATTGCCGGCGAAAAAAAGCTCAGAGGTGCTCGACTTTTTAAACGGGGGCGTGCGAATTAGTGCCATCGGCAGGATGAGCAGTTGCGAGACTATGACGGCCGAAGCACGGGCAGAAATAGCAGAAGCAGTTTGCAGACGTCTTGAGGCTATTGCAGTCGGTGGTACAGATAAAGCTTTACCATCTTGGCCTGAGCAGTCTTTGAGGAAAGTGGCTGTGATTTTGCGAAACCTGGGTAGAGAGATTCGGGATGGTCTGCTCGGCGCGATACAACGCAAAGACAGCCGGGTCGGTGACATGGTGGCTGACTTAATGATAGTGTGGGAAGATATCCCCTATGTTGCGGACAGCTCGCTGCAAGAAGCATTGCAACGAATTGATATAAGGAAATTAGCACTGGCGTTGGTCAAGGCCGACGATAGGCTCGTTCGGAAAATAAGGTCCAATATCTCCGGTATGGCGACGACCATGCTGGATGAGGAATCGCTACTTGTGTCAGCTTACAAAGAGAAAGATGTTGAAGAGGCCAGAGAGGAAATTGTCCACATCCTTCGCGAAATGGATGAGAAAGGTGAACTTGCATTTATAGAAGAGGAATGTGATGTCTGATGAAGTTAAGGCCAATATTTTCGGGCACGGAGAAGAAGTAAGCGGCCTCGTAACAAAAATCGTCAGTCAGAAAGATATCAGTGCAAAAGGTTTAAAAGAGGGATTACGTAAATGACATTGTCGGGTAAACAAAAAGCTGCAATGTTGCTGATGAATCTGGATACTGCGACTGCTGCTGAGTTGCTCAGGGGACTTGACTCCGAAGAGATTCAAGAGATTGCCATGGAGGTTGCACTAATTGATGCCTCGGAGCAGCGGGATGTTAAGGAGCAGGCCAAGGTTGCCCGAGAGTTCTGTAAATCACTTCGGCAAGAGACAGCCCAGAGATTTAGTATGAGGACTTTTCTCAACGAAATGCTTGTCAACATCCTTGGCAAAGATAAGGCGGAGCAAATTCAATCTCAGATCAGAAAAGCAACAGAGAGAAAGGATTTGTTTACGGATATTCGTTTGGCCAGCACAGACGAGTTGGTACTTGCGCTGGAAGGTGAACACCCTCAAACGATTGCAGTGGCCCTGTCGGAACTGGCCCCGAAGAAAAGCCAGGAGGTTTTGTCGCTCTTGAGCGAAGAGGTTCGGCTCAAAACTGTGTGCAAGATGACGAATCCGGAACTGGTGAGCGGCGGAGTGAAGCAGCGAATGGCAGCTATGATTACCCAACGGCTGAAGAGTCTCAAAGGAGAGATTCTCGTGGAAAAACCGGAGCAAACTCTACGAAAATTGGCTATTGTGCTCAGTGGGTTGGAGAAGGAGCTGCGAGACCAGCTGCTCGGTGAGATCAGCAAAAATGATGAGGCGACGGCCACTATGGTCAGGCATTTGATGATCACGTGGGAAGACATTCCGTCAGTAGCGGACAGGTCTCTGCAGGAAGCGCTGCGGACCGTGGACTCAAGTAAACTGGCGGTGGCACTTTATGGGGCGGATGAAGATATCGTGCAAAAGATACGCTCAAATATGTCCGAGCGGGCTGTTGCAATGCTTGATGAAGAAACTTCATTGATGCAGGAGCCGCTGGCAAAAGAAGTTCTTGGAGCCAGAGAAGAAGTCGTCAAGCCGTTGCGAGAGGCCAATGAAGAAGGCAAACTTAGAGTGACAGGGCGATAGCAGAATGTCGCAGGTACTTACAGTCCATCTTGATAAACCGATCGTGTCAGCAAAGGTCCTGGATGGCGATGCCAATGGTGTTGGGAGTCGATTGTCCGGTCGTGCCGAAGGGCATGCAGGAGCGAATACCGAGCAGATTATGATACAGGATTTAGAAGCTCAGAAAGCTGTGTTTTCACAAGCGTGCCAGACACTCAATGGTGTGATTGCCAAGCTCAACCAGTTTTGCGACAAAGTGTATGTCGAGCACAGAGAAGAAATCGCCAAACTTTCGGTCGAGATTGCCAGAAAGATTCTGATGCAAAAAGTGGACGATGGGGATTACGAGATGGAATCCATTATCAAAGAAGCTCTCAAGAATGCACCGAGCCGTCAAGATGTGGTCGTGCATTTGAATCCTGAAGACCTTGCGAAATGTCAAAAGGTGCAGCAAGATGAGCCGAGTGGCGCCTTAGCTGGCATCAAGTTCGTTTCCGACCAGAACATTGGGCGGGCAGAGTGTGTACTTGAGAGCCCAAAAGGGATTATCAAATCGTTGATTGATGAGAATCTGGAACGAATTGGAAAAGCACTTAAGAAGGCGGAATGAGTCATGACTACCAGTGAGCATAGCCACAGTTTGATAGATTTTGAGGAGTTTCACTCGGCCTTGCGCAACGTAAATCTGCTGGATTGTCAGGGTTACGTAGTGCAGGTGTCGGGTTTGACCGTTGAATCTACTGGTCCAACAGTGGGCTTGGGTGAATTGTGTAGCATCCATATCCGTGACGGCCGACAAGTCTTAGCTGAAGTTGTAAGTTTCCGTAACAATCATCTTATTTTGCTGCCGTTGGAACATATAGAAGGTATATCACCGGGCGATACGGTGACTTCACGAGCTACCCCGCGTTATATTAACTTAAGCAGGGCTGTCTTGGGTAGAGTGCTAAACGGGTTAGGTGAAGCCATTGATAATAAAGGCCCTTTAATAGGGACGGATAAGAAGGCGTTGGATATAGGCAGTCCGCCGCCATTGAGCCGTCAGAAGATTATTGAATCCCTGGCTTTAGGGATCAGATCAATAGATGGAGTATTAACCTGTGGCAAAGGACAGCGAGTAGGCATTTTCTCCGGCAGCGGTGTGGGCAAGAGCGTGCTTCTCGGCGATATTGCCAATTCGAGCGAAGCTACTGTTAATGTTGTTGCGTTAATAGGTGAGCGAGGTCGGGAGGTTCGAGAATTTCTCGAAGAGGACCTTGGTCCGGAAGGATTAGCTCGAAGCGTTATTGTAGTAGCTACATCGGACTGCCCGCCGATTCAGCGGGTAAAGGCGGCGTTCGTAGCTGTTACTATTGCAGAATACTTCAGGGATAATGGAGAAAAGACTTTGTTTATGATGGATTCACTTACTCGTTTTGCTCAGGCCCAGCGTGAGATAGGTCTTGCTGCGGGTGAGCCGCCAGCCGCGAAAGGATATTGTCCGAGTGTTTTTTCGCTAATGCCGAGGCTTATTGAACGTTTGGGCTGCTCCGAAAATGGCAGTATTACAGGTATTCTAACGGTTCTGGTTGAGAATGATGATTTGGCTGACCCTGTGGCCGATAGTGCCAGGAGCTTATTGGATGGGCACATAGTGTTGTCAAGAAAATTGGCCGAGAGAGGACATTACCCTGCGGTGGACATCCTACAGAGTGTAAGCAGATTGATGCCTAAAGTCACCAGCAAAGAACATCTGGCTGCTGCTGTGAAGCTCAAAGAAATATATGCTACTTATACCGACGCTGAAGATTTGATAAACATTGGTGCATTTTCACCAGGTAGTAATAGACGCATCGATGGCGCAATCAGTTTGATTGGCAGGATAAATGATTTTCTTGTTCAGCCTATTCGTCAGAGAACAAGATTCGAGAAGACCGTTAAGCAACTGATTTCTATTACCCACACGTGGGATAATCTGTTGACCGGCGGTGGAGTTGCTGTTTTGGGTAAAAACCATGCGTAAAACGGGATGCTGAATGAAATATTTAGACCACAGTTTGTAACAGAGTTCGGGCTATTAAATGAAACGATTTGTTTGGCGCCTGCAGCAGGTTCTTGACATCAAGGCAAAAGAGGAACAGGTAAAGAAAATAGAATTGTTCCAGCTAACTGAAAAGGTGGCGCGGAAACGAGGTGAACTGCTAATACGTCAGAAAATACTCAAGGACGTGATATTGAGTATAGCTGTAAAAGAACCTCTGACGCGGTTAAATGAACAGCAACTTTTTTTGAAATACTCTGCGGCAAGCGATGAGCAAATTAAGAAGCTGCAAAATGAAATACGCGGACTTGAATCGCAGCAGAAAGATAAAATAGCTGAAGTTGTGAAAATCAGGCGGTTCAAAGAAGGCCTGGAAAGGTTGCGAGCCGAAGCTCAAAAACGATTTATGAAAGAACAAGAAAAAATCGAACAGAAGGAATTAGACGAAGGAGCCACAATTCGGTTCGCCCGTCACTCGTTGCCAGTGACCCTCTTTCATAAACCGAGCAACGAGGCACGAGCGATGATATTAGGAGAACAGCAGTGAACAAGAAAATGATAATCATAATAGCAATAGTGGGTCTTGTAAGCTTTGCTGGTACGTTTGCACTTGCATGGCTTAACAAACCAGCTTCTATAAGTCAAACTACCGCCAGCGTAATAAGCCAGTCAGCCTCACTTGAGCAGAATGAGGATAGAAGCGAATTGAAGTTGCCACAGATAGAGACCGCTGCACCGGCCGTTATTGACACCAGCGGTCGTACGATGGAAAGGAACATGACGGATAAAAAGGTCAAGGATCTTGTTTATGAGCTACAGCAGAAGATGCAGGAGTATAACAATAAACTGCAAGGTTTCCAGAAGCAGGAAAGTAGATTGCAGATAACTCAGGATACGGTGAAGAAAGACATCGAAAACCTCAACAATCTGCGAATAGAACTTGCTTCAGTTGTTGTCGGTTTAAAAGAGCAACGAGATAAACTTCTCAAAAGCAGGGTTGAAATCGCCGAGGCAGAAAGGGTCAATCTGGCTAAGATAGCAGCTACATACGATAAGATGGAAGCCACCAGTGCTGGCAAAATATTAACCAACATGTGTAAAAGCCAGCCTCAAAATGTAGAGCCTGGAGGTAATAGTAGCAATATGAATGACGCGGTGAAGATTCTGTACTATATGAATGAAAGGACCAAGGCCAAGTTATTGGCTGAGATAGTCATTTCTGAACCCGAGTTGGCAGCGGTTCTTTGTGGGAAATTAAAACAAGTAGTGGAAGCAAGGTAGCTAATGGATATCGCAACGATAGTAGGGGTTTTGTTGGGTTTTATTGTTATCACCGGTGCCATTGTCGCAGGCGGCGGTTGGCAAATATTCATACATCTTCCTTCTATGGCCATCACCATCGGCGGGATGCTGTGCGCGACACTTATACATTTTTCCCTGCCACAGCTTCTGGGAATATTCTCAGTGATCAAAAAAACGATTTTGACCAAGATACCCTCACAGACGGAATTGATTCAAAGGATGATCAACTACGCGACTATCAACAGACGAGATGGAGCATTGGCTTTGGAGCCGGAGATACGAAACACAAATGACCATTTCTTGGGTAAAGGCTTGCAGATGCTCGTGGACGGACAAGAGCCTGATGGGATTCGAGAACTAATGTCTATGGAGATTCAACACCTTCAGGAAAGACACGCTGGAGGCAAAAAAATCCTTGAGTTTATGGGCTCGTCTGCTCCTGCTTTTGGGATGATAGGTACACTCATCGGTTTGGTTCAGATGCTGCGAAACCTGGATTCACCTGATGCTATTGGCAGTGGAATGGCAGTAGCTTTAATTACTACTTTTTACGGAGCGTTAGTAGCGAATCTGATCTTCTTGCCGCTGGCAGGTAAATTGGGTATTTATTCCAAAGCGGAAAGCACAAACATGGAAATGATTATCGAGGGTATTTGTGCCATTGCCCGTGGTGAGAATCCGACCAGCGTTCGCGAAAAATTGCAGGCATTTGTTTCTCGGCGTAGACGGGTAGAAGTAAAGGCCACTGTATAATGTCGCCTGTCAGAAAAAAGACGGAATCCGATGAATCGCCGGGTGCGCCGGAATGGATGGTGACTTTCAGCGATTGTATGACTTTGCTATTGACATTCTTCGTGCTCCTATTGAGCTTTTCATCTTTTGATGACAAAATCTTCAGAAAAATGGAGAGAGCTTTAGCAGAAGGACTACCTTCAGTCGGCATCTCAATCACCAGAGACCGTGAGACATTTGTGTCTATAAAGCCGATCAAGTATGAAGAGGAGCTTGATAAAGGAAGTGAAAAATCTACTCTGGATGGTCAGATAGAAGCCAATCCGAAAGAAGTTGTTGATTTGTTGGAATTACAGAATCGCAAAGTATTTCTTATTCAGTCTGATAAAATCTTTTGGGGCAGAGGAGCAGAAATTTCACTCACGGGTCGCCAGATTCTTTCTGATTTAGCAGAATTTTTAAAGACAATGCCAAACAGGGTAGTCATAAGCGAAAATGGTCCAGCCCCCCACGAGGGAGACAAAACCAGCCTAAGTATGGGACTTGAACGGTCGTGGGCCGCGATGGAATATCTGACAGCAAAACAGGGCTTGGATAAAATGCAATTCAGCATCTCGGCTGCGAGTATGGTGCCCGCCCGTCGGTCATTAACGAGTGATGCTGGAGTGATGCCTGAAAGAATGCTTGAGATTGTTTTATTGGAACGGAGCGTTTATCATTGACCGATAAGAACCAAAAAGTTGAAGACGAAGGCTACAAGGTTCCGGCATATATTGTCACATTTTCAGATATGACAACGTTATTGCTGACATTTTTCGTACTGCTTATTTCTCTGGCTAGCATGCAGGACCCCGAACTTTTTGATCGTGGGCGGGACTCTTTCTGGGAATCGGTCAAATATTGCGGGCTGGGAATGCTGTTCGGCAAAAAAGTTACGCTTAGCTTCGACGATATCCAGACGAGGTATTTAATAGAAGACCCCAACAACAAATCGGAAAGCAGAGGTATAGACGAGCAAAGAGAAAAAATTCGACGGATTCTCGTTAGGTTAAGCCGGTCTATGATAGCTATGCCTTCTCAGATAGTCGCAGAAAGAGTTAATTTTTCGGTAACGAACATTCGGTTTCCACAGGGCGAGGCAACTTTAGATAAATCAGCAAAGAAATTTCTAACGGATTTTTGTTTAGCTTTACGTGCTTCGACGGCAAGCTTAGCCGAATCACAAAAAGCTTATTCTAAAACTGGTATGGCCTCAAATGAAGTGCGTACAATCTATGTGCTTGGCTTAGGGGATAATACTTTGGATAGCTTGACCGAATCGCACATAGTAGAAAAAGAGCAGTGGGTACTCTCCGCTAAGAGAGCTAAAGCTGTTGCAGATTTTTTGGAAACTGTCTTATCCCCCAATGATGGATGGAATATTTATTCCTGGGGGGCCGGTCACGGTGGTCAATGGATAGGAAAAGACAGTCCGATTTCCAGACAGTCACACATACATATCGCAGTCCTGCAAGGCAAATAATTACCAGACGGTAATTAATGGGTGTTAAGTAATGACCGGATTAATTAATCAGATTGATTGTCAATTTTTTGGACAATCTGTTCGATTCTTCTGCTAATTAGCCGAAGCAGACCGCTGTTGGCAGTGTGCTAATGCCCATTTTTGTGTTTCGGCACAATATTTGCACATTAAATCTGGGATAAAATGATTGGTCGATTCCTCGTTTAATAACATGTAATTTAATGGGTATAGTAACGTGATTAAATATCGGAAAAAAATTGTTGTATTTCTCGCGGTATTTATGTTGGTTATTCCGCTGGGTCGGATTGTACTGTCGATTCAGCCGTCTTCTAAGCTATCTCAAGATTCTCAGGGCAGGCAGGGGGAGCAGGGTAGTTTGAAATCCAAAGGCGATTTTTTATTTGCAGATGATCCGAATTTTTCAACAGATTCGAATAAAAGCACTTCTGAATTGTTCGGGGGTAGCCAAGAATTGTTTTTTAAGATGGTGCTTTCAGTTCTACTGGTTATTGCTCTGGGCGTTGTAGCGATTTACGTTTCCAGAAAGGTTTTGCCGAGATTTACTAACCTGCCCGGTAAGCAAATTCACATTTTGGAAACGCACTACCTCGGGCCTAAAAAAGCGGTTCATCTAATCGAAATAGATAGTCAAAAACTTCTTATAGGTAGCACGAGTGAAAAAATCACATTGTTAGCTGAACTGACCTGTGCTTTAACAGAACATCCAGTGCAGAAAGGTTTCGGCACGGTTGAATCCCCAATGGATAATACTGTGAGGGTATAAGTGGTAATATCGGAAGTCAGAAGACAGAAGTCGGAAGACAGAGGACAGAAGGTGGAAGATAGAAGTCGAAAGACGGCAGTCAAAAGACACCTATCAATCCTCTGTTCTCTGCCTTCTGTTTTCTGGTTTCTTTTTATGGTCTTTGTGGTTTTGACGCTGAGCTGTTTATCTTTTGGAAAGGCCATCTCTCGTCCTACGTCGTCTGTTGTTCGTCCTCCACTTTTTGACGAATCACAAGGAACGAAAGACGAAGCACGAAACATTCCGAGCATTAGCGATTTGATGACAGTCGTAGATAAGGCTACCTCTAATGGTTCAAAGAGTGGAGATTGGTCAACACCGGTAAAGCTTGTAATTATATTCACCGGCTTGGCGATTTTACCAAGTCTTTTAGTAATGATGACATCATTTACGCGAATAGTGATTGTTTTGTCTTTTGTTCGTCGCGCATTAACC
>Ga0315537_1004371_pt1 | contig 10302 bp, 7 predicted proteins | sample SalMarSW160270MG_FD_203091 | JGI IMG/M metagenome (GOLD analysis project Ga0315537, IMG submission 203091) | Salt marsh sediment microbial communities from the Plum Island Ecosystem LTER, Massachusetts, United States - Salt Marsh Sediment SW1602-70 ... | reverse complement strand
GCAGTACAACGGGTAGACTATGACCTCTGTCAGCCAAAATGTCTCGTATCCACAATTGTCTTGTCAGCATCTACAGACATAGTGAATCACCCAGGCCTCGTCAAATGAAGAGACACCTGAGCCGCTGTCTCGACGGTTATCTGCCTTGTGCAACCACAAGACCGAGAAGATGGCTCCTCGGTCTTGTCAACTTCTCACCACCCTCCGTGCGATCCTGCATCTACCGCTCCGCCGTCACGCGATAGAACCACCTCTCAGGGTCTGCCATGGGGATTGCGAATTCGTTCGTGAACGAGATGTAAGTCGGCTCCAGTGAGAATTCCACTGGGTCATCCGATTCGTAGATGTTGTAGTGGTCGGCTCCGGGCACTTCATCCCACTGCAGAAGCAGAACGCCCGGCAAGAAGTGAATCGTCAGGTTCTGGGGCGTTGGGTCAACGACTTTGGTGGCCAGCCTGAGGCGCCCTCCTGTTTCCGCATCAATTGCGAGGATGAACTCGCCCAGCTCAAGAGCTCGGGGGAGTGTGCATTCAGCGTGCACGCCCCATTCCATCCAGACCGTGCAGAGCGGCTCATAAAGATCTGACCCCAACGAGTCGGTTGCCCAAACCTCAATGGGGTGATCCCAGGACCCGAAAAGCATTACGACCTCTTCACCCGCCCAAGGACGCACATGGATACGTGGCCTGGAGCTGACGAATTCAAACCGATACGCCGGCATACATTCGTCAGCGACGTCATCCCCATCCCAATCCGCCAAAAAGAACCGGTCATCGTAGGGACGAATCATATCCGTATAATGAGCGTCCTCGTGATTGACAATCAGGCCGAAACCGTGATGGCGATGCACGGTCGGTTCGACACTGCGCATGCCAAACAGTGGCTCGAATCCTGGCCAGAAAGCGCTGGCATAAGTGCTCAGTTCCTCCATGTCCGGGATATGGTCTCCATCCCAGTCCGGCATGGTCACAACCTGATGGTTCAAGGTATCCACAAAGTAGTAGCGCTCATTATCCGACCAATAGACCATGGAGTAGAAGAACATTGGATCGTACGGTGGGACCGTGAAGTCCAATAGGAGGGGAAATTCACTCACAACCTGGCCGTCGTAAATCTCGAGGCCCAAGATTCTCGCGTGATTCACAGCAGGCTCACCGCCGCAGATAAGCGCCAGACAGTGCTCGGGCGAGTAGTCTTCGAACATCATCATATCGGACGCCCGAAGGAATGGACTGAGGTCGTACTCATAATCACCGCCAACCAGTCCGTGCGACTTGAACATATCCGGTTCGACGCCTTCTCCGTCTTCAATGAAGCATCTCTTGTCTACACAGTCTATCAACTCACGGAGCCGTTTTATGAGGCGCGCCAATTCGTAGTTGTATAAATGGGTCTTCCGTCGCGATAAGGCATCTCGGTAATCGCCGCTCGATGCCGAGTCCAGACCACTGGAGTCCTTGTACGCCAACTCAGCGCCATAGGCTTCCGTTTCATTGGCGTCGGTTCCTTGCGTATCTTGATGCGACCCTTTGTGCGTCTCCTCGTGGACCAACAACTCTTCGAGGAATGTCATTCCCGCAGCACTCGTGCCAGCTGCGGCCACACGGTCTGGGTCGACATTGATCTCACCCTTGTACTCACCTCCGTCAGCGGTGTTCAGGGTTTCCGCTTGGATGTCTCCACTGTCGAGCTGCGCCTTCAGGGCCGCGGCCAGCGTCGAACAAGAAACAGTGATAGTACCACCGGCCGCGTTCGTGTAAGTGATCGAGGACGGTGGTGGGGTCGCGATGCTGCAAATGGCCTGAGCAACGGTCGTGCTCTCCCCGGATGTCAACGGACGCCCGCTCCAACTGTTGTCGTACTTGAACTTGATTTTCCGGGGAGGCGAAGATCTCTTGTCCTTGGGTTGCGACGCCAGAAGCATCCCGACCCCGAGGAGCACTGGCACCCCCAAGTAGATCCACTTCGCTATCTTCACGACTTTCCTCCTTGCTCTTTACGGGAAGAATCAACCATTGTATTCAGCAAACCAAGACCTTTTATATCTTGAATCGTCCGATTCCAACTCATTATAATTTCGGCAAAGACCGTTGACTTGTCAAGCAAGAACCGCCACTCCACCTGACTTGGCCTCCGCACCGATTGCTTTGATTAATAACCACTTAGCACCAAACGGCTGGAGCGCTCTTTTCTCCTCTGACCTGCAACCGTCGCTGCATGCCTCCAATTGTGGGTCATCAATCTTGTTGAATCCTCCTGAGAGAAAAAGCCGCGTGGTATTCACGCGGCTATCTTCGGCCACAACAGTAGTGGAGGATGCTGGGTCACGGCGGTGACCCGACGGCCCGCTTACTTCACAAGAAGAACCTTGCGGATCTGAGTGTAGCTTCCCGCTTCAAATCGGGCGAAGTAAAGGCCGGATGGCAAACCAGCAGCGCTCCATGTGACCGCGTGCTGTCCTGCCGGCTTCATGCTGTTCACCAGAGTCGCGGTTTCTCGTCCGAGAACATCGTAGATGCGCAGCTTGACCGTCGCCGCTCTCGGCAGATCGAACCGCATTTGAGTTGTCGCATTGAACGGGTTGGGGAACGGACTACAGAACTCGAATCTCGCCGGCAATGCCTCCGGTAGGTCCGGAACCCCTGTGTAGGCATCGGGAGGATCGGTCGTGATGCGAATCGCTCGTCCCGAATCAATCTCGTGCATCGACGGTGGATAATCATTGGCATAGGTGAGATTCAGGCCGCACAGATGGTCATCATCCTCAATGCCAACCGTGAAGTAGTTGTTATTGACATCCACATTTTCAGCGGCCAGATACTGGAGAAGCAGGGATCCGTCTCCCGAACCCTCGGGATATTCGAGGATGACTTCGAAGGTTTCCTCATAGTTGATTTGAGTCTGCCGCCCGTAGCGGTTGGCGGACCGACTCCATTCGATAATGAAGCGGCTCTCCGCGGCATCATACCGGCTGTAGATGTCGAAGGTGCTGTCTCCGTGGATCCAGGAATCCCAGCAGTTTAGGTCATCCCAAAGAGGCGCGACCAGCGCGGGCGCTCCGATGGGTGCGGGCAGCGGCCAATTGCGGAACTCCGGCAAGCGCGCGTGGCCAAAGGAGAGCCACCCGTTCGAGCAAACCCAGATGCGGTCGTAGCTTTCCCCATAGTAAGTGAAGGATTCGGGGAGGTCGAGCGTGAAGAGTTCTTCGTCGTGTACGGTGTCGCGCTGACCACCTGACCCACCGTAGGCGGGGTCGAGTTCGATCCAGTTGTAAGTCGGTGTCGCTGAGAAGCCAACATCAAGGTCTTCATACGCCCAGTAGCCGTACTCGTCCGGTCCGGTTGGGTCAGTTTGCTGGACCTCACCGATGGTCATCGTAAAGAGCTTTGTGCCCTGTGCGATCCCGTTGGCGGTCAGGTCGAGGCGCAGCACAACCTGTCGCCCTCGGGTCACTCCACTTTCGGCACGAATGCGAAAGACATTCTCATCGTTGCGTCCGCTGTCTCCGGCGGCGATTGTCCCCCAATTCCCTTCTCCGTCGAGGATTTCAATCCTACTGTCCCATGAATAGAGGGTGCCGCTGACGGTCTCGGCGTTCTGTCGGCCGTAATTCGCGAGGTTGGCAATCATGTCAGCCGTCTCGCCGGGGTCCAGAAGGCTGTTTCGGTCGTCCGCGTAGATGTAGGTGGGAACGAGAAGCGGCGCTCGAACCGGCACGCGCACGATGCGATCCGTCGTGTCCGAAGCCTCATCGGTGAAGCGCACTTGAAGCTGCGGTTCTTCCCCTTCGCGCAGGTCGTCGGACAGTTCGATGACAAACGGAGTTGTCTGTGTCAGAACCGTGCTTGCAGGGAAATCGCCGAAAGTGTATTGTCCGGAAGTCACGGTGACTCTCGGATCGAGCGACGAAAGCTCGGCCTCGACACCTGTGGCCGACGACCCCATATTGCCGACGACGAGCGTGAGCGATACCGTTTCACCGGGATTCGGCAGCATGTCTCCGCCACCAGAGTAGGTGCAGTTGAAGATCGAGAGTTCGAGGGCCCCCGGAGCGAACCCGATGTCACGATTCACGGGCAGGTACCCCGCTTTCCAGACTGTGAGCTGAAGCGGCGGAGCGCCCTCGATATGTATTGGAACCAGCGCCGTGCCCGCAGCATCGGTCAGCAGCGTGGACTGGAGATCCCAGTCTGCTCCACGCACGGTGACCACCGCATCATCGACCGGCAGGCCTTCGGATGTTACAGTGACAGAAACATAACGCTCGCCGGTGCCCACGCTTGTCGGAGCATCCACTTCGAGGGTCTGCGGGTTGCCGAGCCACAAATGTGTTTCCGGGTCACCGAGAATGTTGAAGACATCGAAATAGAACTCCACCATGTCTCCGTCGCCTGCTTGGTCGGGGAAGTTGCGCACAAGTTCGAGCTCTCCGGCCAGCGAAATCGCCCCGATGCTTCGAAGCCCGCCGAAGCGCATCCCTTGAATGATCCCGCCCAGGATGGCGTTATTGTGACGGGTGTTGGTGTGCAGATCCGAGGCGCCATAGAAAGCCACGACGCCATTCGGTTGATTGGGCGACCCCATACGCACGAGTTGCTCACCGAAGCAGGGATTCGTTGTGGCGTGACCGAAGTCGCCGCTGCCGCAGACGATGCTGAAAAGCGCCGGCGTTTGCGCCCCCGTCTGAATATTGCTCAGGTCTTCGAGGAAGAGAGCGGGGTATTGCCACCCGTTCGCGTTCCCCCAACCGCGATAGACCACAATGGAAACGCCCGAATTCCACGCATTCGTTATCGGAATGGTGAATCCTTGTGGTGGTCCGTCGCTCCAATCGCGCCAGTAGAACGTATCCACTTCGCTGTAGACCCAAGCAAGGAGCTGCTCGCGCGCCCAGATGACATTCCACACCGGCGTGACGGGAAATGTGCTTGTACCGTCGTTGTAATTGCCTGCGATGCCGATGCCGCGCGTGAACCAGGCGGGGTCGTCCGTGTCCGGCGTCATTTCATAACTGGTCACCTTCCTGAGAATCGTGGCGATTTCACTCGTCGTGGCTACCGAAACACGCCCATGAAAAACATCCGGCAAATAGTCGTCGCCGTCAACGGCAAAGAAGGGATTATCAGCAGCCCGCGGCGGTTCCGAGGGATGTTCAGGGTTCGGGATTAGGAAGGACGGCACGAAATTGAATCCCGTCACATCACCCAGAAGAATTGCATATTCCAGTGGAGCTGTATTGGGTTCATGGTAGAGAGCATGCACATAATTGTAGATGCCCGTAGTCGAGCTGTCTCCCATAACCGAGTATGGTGCCAGAACCAGCTCATAGCCTTTGCGCTGTTTCCAGTCGAGCCAGTTCGTTGGAATATTGCTGATCCAGGAAGACGGCCCAATCACCGCGAACCGGCCCGGTGTTCCGAGGGATGCCTCGGGGTAGAGCGCATCGAGATTACTGACAGTCGCCTTGTACAGTGGGTAGAAAGCATGAGAGAACACACTTGGCGGTGTTTTCGGATTCGGACCACCCACGCCCCTCGTCGCGATTTCAACATCGAGCGACCGAATGGGAATCACCTCGCCCTCCTGAGCCAGTGCAGGACAGAAACGAGCTCCCACAACGCGCAGGTCATGGAGGATGGCGGGATCAGACACCGTGACAATCTCCCCGGTGTTTCGCGGCAAGCCTTCAAACGACTGCGCCTCAGCCAAAGGCTCTCCGAACTCGAGGTGCAGGATATTTGCCACAGGCATCCCTTCGGGAGCGACCGCCAACAGTGTCGAAAACTGCTCAAGCGACGGCGCGCCGGTTCCGGATGAGAGCGCGCCTGTCACGGCTGCCTCAGCGAAAGTGCAGCGCATGAGAGTTGCCTGCGGCGTCGCCGACAGGATTTCGGTGGTCATCGGCGCTACATGTGGGTCAGCACCGGTAGCCGAGCAGCAGAGCGACAGAGTTGAGAGAACAGAGACCAGTGCGAGGTACTTTTTCATTCGCTTCTCCATGGGGATTCTATTTCGAACCATCATCAAAATGCACAATCTCGCGGGATGCGCAGTGCATGCACGCTTCCCGGAGAAACGACAACTTCTTTTTCTATGGAATACAGCGGATTATCACATTTGCCCGCAATACAATCGGCAAGACTCATGCCACGCCCGTTTGATTCCCCCGAGCCGGGTTCACAAACCGGCGACAAAACTACCAGCTCCGCCTGCCTTCCACCAGTCCGGCGATGCCGTGGCGCGCAACAATGCGCAGATTCTTCAGATGAGCGTCTTCGTGAACCGTTTTGAGCCATGCCAAGTTTTCGCAGTCTTCAAATTCCGTACACTCCCAGCAGCCTTCATAGCCTCGGCTCAGGCAACACTTGCGGATCTTGCATTTGGCATTTCTGCCTCGGTCGCGGCATGTCTGGCGGCACCGCATCTTCATCATTGCGCCGAGGCATTCATAGCACTCCGCGTAGTGCCGGTACTCCTCGGTCGGGATCTTGCGGGCAAAAGTGTCGAATCGAGTTTGACGCAGAACCGCGCGCAGCTCTCGCGCCCTATCAGCGATTGTCCGGGTGTAAGCCGGACAATCCCCGCAGTACAATCCACAGTACGCCACGAGGTTCTTATCTACGACGGTGCGAGTTCGAGTTCTCACTTTCTTGGCTTTCTTGCCAGGCGTTTTGGAAATCATCTTCCAGTTCCCTCAGATTCACCCGGCATCATGTCGCATCTCGGTTCCGTGTCAGCCCAATCCATCGGGACCTTTTGTGCCCGCCTGAGAAAGACCCTCCGTGGAGAGCCGAACGACTCTCTTAACAACGGCCTTTTGTATCCAGTTTGCGGCCAGAGATTCCGCGAAGTCGAGACGGTCAAGGTAGATGCGCAGACTTCTGATCTTGTCGCCTTCGTATTCGAGGACCTCGCACTGTTTGGATTCCACTGCTATCCCGTCTCTTGTCGTTCCCCTGACCAGGAATTCTTCAACGAAGAGGTTTCCCTGAACCAGAATGACACGTGGCTCGAAGGCAACCGTGCGCAAATGCGCAAAGAGCCAGTGCGCCCACTTGCGCACGCCATCGTGTCCTCTTAGCGTCAGACCCACGGTCTCGATTTCGCAGTCAATGGCAAAGAACTGGACGGTCTTATCGACATCACGGTCTTCGATGGCGCGGTCAAGGTTTGCCGCAAGCTGGCGGATTTTCTCTTCGTCATCTCGTAGCATATGCCGAAATCTCTGTGGTGAAAGTCAATCCGACTAGGCCTCGATCAGGTCATTTCCCGCTCTAATCCGCCGAGGCTGTTCAGGGTTGTATGAACAGTTGGATCGTAGCATTAAGCTTATCACCGCCCATACTTGCCCATCACCTGGGCTTCGGCGAGGATATGTCCTTTCATCGCTTTCTCCAGCGCGGCTTTGTTCGTGCTGGAGGGGAGATTGAGCTCCGCATCCAGAGCGTAGAGCTTGAAGTAGTAGCGATGAGGTTTGCCGGGAGGCGGGCACGGGCCGCCATAGCCGACGCGCGGCCAACTGTTCAGGCCCTGCTTTGCACCTACGGCCAACTGACTGTCAGCTGGGACACCCTCGAGGAGGGAGACCGTGTCCGGCGGCAGGTCCCACAGCACCCAGTGCACCCAGGTCCCCATCGGCGCGTCGGGGTCGTCGCAGATGAGCGCGAAACTCTTCGTTCCGTCCGGCACGCCGGTCCACGAAAGTGCCGGGGACCGGTCGTCGCCGTCGCAGGTGTACTTCTTCGGGATAGTGGCGCCATCTTCAAAGGCGCTGCTTTCTATCTGAAGCGCCATGGCCTCTACCTCCTTTCTTCCGGTTTCAGCTTTTTCCACCTGAGTCTCCACCCGCTTGCACGCGACTCCAAGCACGAGCAAGGCGGCTAAAGTGAGAAGCAGGGTCTTGCGCATGAGTCCTCCTTGTACCACAGTGGTTACTCCTTCAGGCGGCTGCGGTCTGGATTCAAGGATTGAGCTGGCAATTCTACCGCTTGTAGCTGCCCATGAGCTGGGCTTGGGCGAGGATGTGGCCTTCCATGGCCTTCTCCAGAGCGTCCTGTTCAGCGTCGACGGGAAGGGTCAGGTCTGTATCCAAAGCGTAGAGCTTGAAGAAGTAATGGTGCACCTTTCCGGGAGGTGGGCAGGGTCCGAAATAGCCCGCCGGAGGCCAGTTCTCAACACCTTGCTGCACATTAGCCAGAATGTCTTCGGGCGGAGCCCCTTCGGGAAGCGACAGCGTGTCTGGCGGCAGATTCCACAGGACCCAGTGCACATAGGTTCCCATCGGCGCATCGGGATCGTCACAGATGAGAGCAAGACTCTTGGTCTTATTCGGCACGCCGCTCCAAGAAAGCGGCGGCGATAGATTATCGCCTTCGCAGGTGTACTTCTGCGGAATCATGCCTCCGTCTTCAAAAGCACTGCTCTTCAACTCGAAGGCAGTCGCAGTCGCTCCTCTCGCCCCTTTTGCTTCCGGGGTCTCCGCACGCTTGCAGGCCGAAAAACAGGTGCACAGGATGCACAGAACGATTATCCCCATAAGCCAACGCCCACGCATAAAAGGCCTCCTATAGAATGAACCGCGACAGGTCTTCATCTTCGACGATGTCTTGCAAGGTCTTGCGTACGAAAGGCTTCGTGATAGCGAGCTTTTTCTTTTTCATCGTCGATGCGTCGAAGAGAATCTCGTCCAACAAGGTCGTCATTACGGTGTGCAACCGCCGCGCTCCGATGTTTTCCATGCGGTCGTTCACGCGGTTAGCGATGCTGGCGATTTCCTGAATGGCTCCTTCGGTGAACGAAAGATCAATGCTCTCGGTTTTAAGGAGCGCGACGTACTGCTTAACCAGTGCATTTTCCGGCTCGGTCAGAATACGGACGAAGTCTTCCGCATTCAAACGGTCCAGCTCGACGCGAATCGGGAAGCGCCCCTGAAGCTCCGGGATGAGGTCGGAAGGCTTGGCCACCGTAAAGGCTCCCGCTGCGATGAAAAGAACATGATCAGTTTTCACCGCACCGTATTTCGTCGTGACGGTCGTGCCTTCGATGACCGGCAGGATGTCTCGCTGAACGCCTTCGCGCGAGACATCCGGTCCCTCGGTTTGTCCTCCGGCCACGGCAATCTTGTCGATTTCATCCAGAAAGACGATGCCGAGGCTTTCCGTACGGGAGATGGCTTCGCGCACGATACGGTCCATGTCGAGGATTTTGCTGGTCTCTTCGGCCAGGAGGATATCGCGAGCTTCCCCGATCGTGCAACGCCGGCGCTTCTTGCGCTTGCCAACCATCGGGCCGAACATCTCCTGCAAATTGAAACCCATTTCTTCGATGCCCTGCGGTGAAAAGATCTGCATCATCGAATAGGGCTCTTCTTCGATATCAAGTTCAATCATGCGATCTTCGAGCTTACCATCGCCGAGCTGATTGCGAATCTTGTCACGTGTGGAGCGGCGACGCTCCAGAGCCAACTGCCGATCGCCGTCATCGCCTTCGGGTTTCTTCTTGCGAGGTGGTTTGGGCAGCGGAAGCAGGATGTCCAAGAGCCGCTCCAAAGTGCGCTGCTCGGCCTGACCGTGGAGAGCCTGCATGTACTCTCCACGCACCTTCGCCACCGCCGAATCCACAAGATCGCGGATCATGGACTCGACATCGCGGCCCACATAGCCGACCTCGGTGTACTTCGAGGCTTCGACCTTGATGAACGGAGCATGAGCCAGATTGGCCAGCCGCCGGGCCATTTCCGTCTTGCCCACACCGGTAGGGCCAATCAGGATGATGTTGTTCGGGTAGATTTCATCCTTCAAGCTGCCGGTCACGTGCTGGCGGCGCCAGCGGTTGCGAAGGGCGATGGCCACCGCCCGCTTGGCTTTGTCTTGCCCGATAATGTACCGATCCAGCTCGCCGACAATCTGAGCCGGTGTCAATTCTGGAATCGCATAGGGAGGATTGGGATGCATCTTCATTCGCTAAACACCCACAGGAATAGACTTCGGATATATCTCGTCAAGGCTCTTCCCCAACGGGAACCCTGTTTCACTCCGCAGCGCTCAGAGCTCCTCAATCGTGAGATGATTATTTGTGTAAACGCAGATGTCGGCCGCTATCTCGAGGGCCGTGCGGCACATCTCTTTGGCTGAGAGTTTGCTGTGCTTGACCAGAGCTCGCACGGCGGCGAGAGCATAGGGTCCCCCTGAGCCCAGTGCGACAACATCATCGTCTGGCTCGATAATCTCACCTTGGCCGGACACAAGGAACATCTTGTCCTTGTCCATCACGATGAGGTCGGCCTCCAGGCGTCGGAGATTG
>Ga0315537_1004370_pt1 | contig 10302 bp, 10 predicted proteins | sample SalMarSW160270MG_FD_203091 | JGI IMG/M metagenome (GOLD analysis project Ga0315537, IMG submission 203091) | Salt marsh sediment microbial communities from the Plum Island Ecosystem LTER, Massachusetts, United States - Salt Marsh Sediment SW1602-70 ... | reverse complement strand
CTTGGTCGAGCTGACTCGGACCGATCCCACGTGGAGCGATGCCATCCCAGGGCACGGACACGAGCTCGACCTCGATGCCCTCGACCTGCTCCGTGTACGCCTGGGCGATCGCCTCGAATGTGCTGTATTCCTGGCTGTCTTCACTGTATGTGATCCACCAGGTGAGTACCGTGGGCGGGTCGGGCTCGGCACCCCATTGGCAGGCGCTGCTCAAGAGCACGAGGGCAAGGGCTAACCCTGGCAGAAGAGATCCCTTTCGGCTCAAGTGTTTCTTCACAGGTGCTACATGCCCCTGGAGCGGATGATCGACCATAACAGCCACGCACCTGTGAGGCCGGCGGCGATAAAGCTGACCTGGGCTACCGGTACGGAGACATTCAGGCCGGGGATCCGGAACAGGCCGCTGACGTCAGGTCCGGCCATCAGGATCAGCGCGGACCCCACGATCAGTGCGGCGACAATGACTGCAAAGGCCAGGCGGTTGGCAATGCGGTCCAGGTGGCGGATGATCGAAGCCAGATCACGCACTGAGACGCCGACGGTCAGATTGCCCTCGTCCAACTGATCCCACAGATCGTCCAGACGGTTCGGGAGGCGCTGGATGAGCATGTTGAGCGACGAGACCGATCGGAGCGCGTTCGCACCGACGTGCCTGATGCTCAACTTGTCCTGAACCAGCCGACGCACGTAGGGCTCCAGCCTGGTGATCAGTTGATAGTTGGGATCGAGCTTGATGCCCAGGCTGTTGAGGATGATCATCGTGCGGATCAGCATGGCAAAGTCAGATGGCAGGCGAATGTTGTGGGAGAACGAGATCGACAGGACCTGGCCCAGGACCTCGGCGATGTCCATATGTTGCAACGGAAGCCCGAGGTAGCGAACCAACATACGGTTCAGGTCGCGTTCCAGCTCGCGCAGGTTGGTCGCACGGGTGATCATGCCCATGCGCACCATGACGGTGATCAACTGGTCCGTGTTCTGCGTGATCACGGCAACGAGCATATCTCCCAGATCTTCACGCATATGCTGCGAGAGAAAGCCAACCATCCCAAAGTCGAGGATGGCGATCTGGTTGTTGCTGACCATGACGTTCGCCGGGTGGGGGTCGGCGTGGAAAAAGCCATCTTCAAAGATCTGCCTCATGTAAAAGTCGGTGCCAATCTCGGCGATGGCAGGCAGGTCGTACCCTTCCTCCCTGAGATAGCGGAGCTCGGTGAGCTTGATCCCCTCTACGTGCTCCATCACCAGTACGCGCCTGGTCGTATACTCCCAGTATACCTTTGGGATCCGGAGGTTGGGGTCCTCATTGTAGGTCTGGTAGAAACGGCTGATATTCTGTGCCTCGGCTGTATAGTCCAGTTCTTTCTGTAGCGCGTAACTGAGCTCCTCCACGTTCTCCACGAGATTATAGTTCCGAGCTGCCTCGGACCGCCGCTCCAGGAAATGTGCCTGCCGCGTCAGCAGATCGAGATCGGACTGGACGATCCGCTCGATGTTGGGACGCTGTACCTTGGCGACGACGTGTTCGCCGCTCGGAAGGATGGCGCGATGGACCTGACCGATGGATGCGGCGGCGACCGGGGTAGGGTCAAAGAGGTCAAAGATCTCGTTCGGTTCCCTACCCAGTTCGTCCTCGATGATAGTGACGACCTCTTCATACGGAAAGGGAGGAGCCGAGTCGAGCAGCTTGGTCAATTCCTCCACGTACGCTGCAGGCAAGAGGTCACCACGCCCGCTTAACAACTGGCCTATCTTGATGTACGTGGGGCCGAGATCCTCGAGCGTATGCCTGAATCGCTCAGGCATCGACATTCGCTCGAGTTCCTGGTCGGCCTTCTCTGCGCGCCGGCGCCAGCCGCCGGGCAGGAAATGGCCCAGCTCCGTTTGATCCAGAATAACGCCTAGACCGTTGCGTGCCAATACCTCGGCGATGTGCCGCAGCCGATTGAGCTCGCGGATCTGTCTGCCGATGTGCAGGTTGAGGATGTTCAAATTTCCTCCGCCAGGAGAAGCGGCCAAGCCAAATTCCACGGGCCATTATACTACAAGTCCTCATGCCTGTCGATTGATGTTGTAGACGAGTGACTTGCAGAATCGAGGTAGAGATGCTATCCTTACCCGAAGGGGCCTATTTTGACGACATCATCACAAGCCAAGGCTACGGGCTACCAACATATCAACACACGGACTGCAGGCTATCTTCTTGCTCTTGGGTCGGCGGCGGCGATCTCTGCGACCTATGTCGTTCGCAAGATTGTATCACAAGAAGTCAATCCTGCTACCTTTAGCGTGTGGTGGTATGGGCTGGCGGGCATCTATGCCTGGATCCTGGCGGCAGTACGCGGCGAGGCGCACGAGGCACGGTCTCTGCGCCAGAGTTGGCGGTCCGTGGTGATACTGGTGCTCGCCAACGCGGCAGGGGCCATCCTTTACTATACAGAGATCGACCTGACCAATCCGGCGCTGGTATCGTTCTTTGGGCGCCTGCGCACGATCTATATCGTCTTGCTGGGTGCACTGTTCTTTGCGGAGCGCCTGAACGGGCGCGAATGGGTGGGAGCAGTCGTGGCGGTAGCGGGGACGATGCTGATCGCCTACCGGGGTGGGCAGGTGCTGAGCACTGTGTTCTTGCTGGCTTTGATGGAGAACCTGCTGATGGCAGTGGCGACGATCATGGCCAAGGTCGCGGTGCGTGACATTCCGCCGATCGTACTGACTGCGTACCGCGGCGTGCTGATCCCAGTGGCGATCCTGCCCTATGCGCTGCTGACAGGACAGTGGGAACCGGTACGCGTGCGGACGCTGACGATCATTGCGCTGGGAGCGTGCAGCGGCCCGTTCTTGGGACACGTCATGCGGTATGCGGCGCTGGCGCGCGTGGATGCTGGCAAGGCAGCGATCCTGTATGCCATTCAGCCGGTGTTTGTCACCGTGTACGCCGGGTTGCTTTTTGGCGACGTGCCGACGGCCCAGCAGCTCTTGGGAGGGGCCCTTGCCATCGGCGGCGTGATCCTGGTGTTCCTCGCGCGACAGCGAGGGAAACAGGAACTGGAGCAGGCGGGTGGGTGAGACGATCTATGGACGTAACCCGGTGTACGAGTGCTTGGCAGCGGGCCGACGCCAGGTGTTTCAGCTCGATGTAGCCCGGGGAGCACGAGAACAGGGGACGCTAGGAGAGATCGTGGCCCATGCGAACCGGATCGGTGTGCCCGTACGGCGGGTCGCCAGGGGGCAGTTGGACCAACTGGGAGCGCACGTCAACCATCAGGGAGTGGCGGCAGAGGTGGACAACTATCCCTACGTCGACATGCAAGCGATCCTGGCGCTTGCGGCGACGCGGAAAGAGCCGCCCTGGATCCTGCTGCTCGACTGTTTGCAGGATCCACAGAACCTGGGCACGCTTCTCCGTACTGCCGAAGTGGTCGGCGTGCACGGCGTCGTGATCCCCGATCGCCGTGCGGCACAGATCACTCCGGCGGTGGTGAATTCGTCCTCCGGTGCGAGTGAACACCTGTTGATCGCCCAGATCACGAACATGGTGCAGACCATGGAGCAGCTCAAGGAGCAGAGCGTGTGGATTGCCGGGCTAGAGGACGTGCCGGAGGGGCAGGTACTGTGGGAGTCGGATCTGAGGGGTGCTCTCGGGCTGGTTGTGGGAAGCGAAGGAGAGGGGATGCGCCGGCTCGTGCGCGAGACATGTGACTGGATGGTGCGCCTGCCGATGTGGGGCCGCGTCAACTCACTCAACGCAGCCATCGCCGGTTCGGTGGCGCTGTACGAGATAGCCCGGCAGCGGATGTTGTCCTGAGGCAGGAGAAGCGGATAGGTATGAGCCCTTTTGAGATCGGGATGCTGCTTTGTTTTGGTGCGGCGTGGCCATTTTCGATCTACAGATCTTATACGTCAAGGCAGAATGCAGGCAAGAGCGTCGTCTTTCTCTACGTCGTCCTGGCAGGGTACGTATCTGGCGTACTGCACAAGCTGCTGTACAGCTTTGACAAGGTTATCTATCTCTACATGCTGAATGGCTTGATGGTTCTGACCGATATCGTGCTCTACTACCGGAATCGCCGATTAGCAGGAAGCCCACACGTGGACACGACGCCAGGGGCGGCGGGTTGAGAGCTTCCTCATACGTCCCTCTATGATACAAAACGTGCCAGAGGATTGCTATTCCAGGTTTTCTCCAGTATAATGAAGCGTCGTTTACGCAAGGTTCCCGGACGAGTGTGGCGGAGGGTGCGGTGTGCAGCGCAGTGACTAGAACAACGTGGGCAGAGGTGTCTGTCCTAAAGGCGCTCCTCAAGACGATGCGGCCCAAGCAGTGGATCAAGAACGTCTTTGTCTTTGCCGCAATCGTGTTTGACAAGCAGTTGACGCATCTCGTGCCGCTGCTGCATACCGTCTTGGCGGTGCTCGCGTTCAGCCTGGTGTCTAGCGCGGTATACCTGGTCAACGACCTGGTGGACGTCGAGAAGGACCGCGAACACCCAACCAAGCGGAAGCGTCCCCTGGCTTCCGGCGAGTTAAGCCCAAAGGTCGCGCTTGTAGCAGCCATCGTGCTGCCCGGGGTCTGTATCCCAGCTGCGTTCGTCTTGAACGTCGGGCTCGGGGCGATCTTGCTCGCTTACTTGGGCTTGATGCTGCTCTATACATTCTACCTGAAGCACATCGTGATCATCGATGTGATGACCATTGCAGCGGGCTTTGTGCTGCGCGTCGCAGCCGGGGTGGTGGTGATCGACGTGGCGCGGTTCTCTCCCTGGCTGTACGTCTGTATGACGCTGCTTGCGCTTTTTCTGGGCGTGGGCAAGCGCCGTCACGAGCTGTTCACCCTGGGCGCGAATGCGAACAACCACCGGTCGAGCCTAGAGCACTATAGCCTGGAGATGATCGACCAGATAAGTGTGGTCGTCACCTCGGCAGCGATCATGGCCTATTCTCTGTATACGTTTTCTGCAGAGGGCCTGCCGCGTACCAGCAATGGACAGCCACTGATGATGCTGACGATCCCCTTTGTGCTATACGCGATCTTTCGCTACCAGTACCTGATCCACGTGCGACGAGAGGGAGGGACGCCGGAAGACATTATTCTGGGGGACCTACCTTTCCTTGCCGACCTCGCCCTGTATGGGATCTCGGTGTTCGTCCTCATGTACCTCGTGTAGGCAGTACATGCATCTTTGCTGACAAGGGCAGCCCCAGGGCTGCCCTTTTTCGTACGAACAAAACACACTCGTCATACGTATCATGGGTAGAGAAAGAGAGATACGGTGGAGAGCTCGCCCCTACGTCCAGATCTGGAACTGATTGCAGCCAGCCGGGATGGAGACCGGGGTGCGTTTGGCGCACTGGTGCTCCGCTACCGCAGGTTAGTTTTCAGCGTGGCCTATCGTACGTGCGGTGACGAGGGGTTGGCCGAGGACATTGCACAGGAGACGTTCGTGCGTGCCTGGGAGAGGCTGAGCAGCTTTCACCCGGAGGGCAGTTGGCGTGGGTGGATCTGCCGGATTGCCAGCAACCTGGCGATCGATGCGCTGCGGCGCCAGCATCCGCAGATGGATATCGCGGCAGTCTCGCTCGTTGCGCCAGGACAGGGGCCAGAATCGCACGTGATGCGGGACGAGCGTACAAAGGCCGTCCGGTCGGCGATCCTTCGCCTGCCGGTGCACGCACGTGTGGCCCTGGTGCTGCGGGAGTACGAGGGTATGTCCTATGCCGAGATCGCAAAAGTGCTGGATATCCCGCTTGGCACGGTCAAGTCGCGGCTCAACGATGCGCGGCGCCGGCTGGGCGAGGAACTGGCTCCCTATATGGAGGAATGAGCTGTGGATCACGTTGGGCACCTGCTCAGCTCGTACCACGACAACGAACTGCCGGAAGGTATGCGGAGGCTCGTAGAAGAGCACGTGAGGACCTGCCCGCGCTGCCACGCCGAGCTCTCAAACCTGGAGGCGCTGTCGCGCACGCTGGCCTCCTATACAGCGCCAGACCCGGTAGGCAGTGCACAGCAGTTCCAGAGCCAGGTCATACTGCGGCTGTCGCGGCGAGGGCGGGCAGCGCCGGCCACGTCGGGATGGCTGTATCTCGTCCCGCTGGCGCTGAGCTGCGTGATGGTGGGTTTGCTGGTCTTGTTTACGCTCCCCAGCCTGCTGGGTGCTGCGTGGGTGCTCGTCGAATGGGCTGGCATTACACCGACGTCGCTGGTCGAGTTCTCTGCGGCTATCCCTATCTCAAAGGAGATCGTTGGTACAGTGTTGGACGTGGGCGGTCTTGCCTGGGCAGCAGTGCTCTATGCCGCACTGCTGCTGGTGTTTGCGTCGTACGCTGGCTGGGTGGGCGTGCTGTGGCGCGTACAAGCCCAGTCGCAGTCTGGGAAGGAGAGTTAGGTGGATCAGATCCAGATTCTTAAACGTGCGTTCGAGATCAGTTGGAAGTACAGAGCGCTATGGCTGGTTGGGCTGCTCCTTGTACTCGCTGGAGGTGGCGTTGCGAGCCTGAATACTCCAGGATCGCCTGGCCCAGGACCCAACCCGGAAGTTTCGGGCGGGGGAAATGAGTGGCAGGGGCTCCCCGGGGAAGCATCCCGTGTATGGGCAGCGGTCGCCGCGATCCTGGTGATCGTCGGCCTGGTGCTGCTGGCGATCATCATGTTCTTTGCGCTGATCGGCATTGCTCGTGTCGTACTCCGGTTCATGATGCGGACCTCGCTGATCCAGATGGTGAACCAGTATGAAGAGACGGGCGAGGAGCTGAGCGTGGGCAGCGGCCTGAAGCTCGGCTGGTCGAGGACATCGTTCCGGCTCTTTCTGATTGGGCTGCTTCTCAAGCTCCCAATCGCCCTGCTGATCGTCGGGCTGATCGCGCTGGGCATCGTACTTGCCGTGACCAGCTTTATCATCGGATCGGGGCCATCGATCGTGTTCGGGGTGATCTTGATCTTGCTGCTGATCCCGATCGCGATGGTCGGCATAGGGCTGGGTATCCTGATCAGTCCCCTGATCCAGATTACCTATCGCGCCTGCGCGGTCGATGGGCTCGGAGTATGGGATGCGATCCGGTCCGCGTTTGGTCTGGTCGGGCGTAACCTGGGACCGACGGCGCTGCAGTGGCTGCTGCTCGTCGGCTTGGGCATCGCGTGGCGCGTCGCGCTGATCCCGATCAACCTGCTGCTGGTCGCACTGGCGCTATTGATCGGCGGCGTACCAGGCGCAGTGATAGGCGTCGTCGGTGGGTTGATCGGGGGTTGGCCGTGGGGGCTCGGCGCCGGGCTCCTGGTCTTTGTGCCGCTCTTTATCCTCGTGGTCGCGCTGCCCAACCTGGCGCTGGACACGGCGGCAACGGTGTATCACTCAACGGTCTGGACGTTGGCCTACCGGGAATTGAAGGTCATCGACGTGGGCAAGCAAGGCGCTAGCACATAGCCGCGGTGCCGATGGTACACGAGAGCCGTCACGCGCTAGAGCACCGTGACGGCTCTTGACGTTTGCTCTGTGCGATCGTCCATAGTACAATCCACGTATCATCACACGTCTCCATGATTCTGAAAGATAAAAGGTCGGTCGAGGTTGTCCAGAAAGCCCCAGGTAACCCGCGCAAGTGCACCCGGCAAAGTGATCCTCTTTGGCGAGCACGCCGTCGTCTATGGACGGCCTGCCCTCGCCGTGCCGGTAACGGACGTGCAGGCCGTCGCCACGGTCGATGCCGGGCGTTCTGAGCTTGGAGTCACGGTTTACGCGCACGATATCGGGCGCACGATCGACGTCTGTCAGGCCGAGGCTGAGGAGCCATTGAGCCTCACCGTCCGCAATACGCTGTCGGCGCTCAGCTTGAGGCTCGAGGAGGTGCAACTAGCAGTGCACGTTCGTTCCTCGATCCCGATCGCCAGCGGCATGGGCAGCGGCGCCGCTGTAGCCACGGCCATCGTCCGTGCGCTGAGCCAGCATCTCGGCTGCCCACTCGATACTGGCACCGTGTCGTCGCTGGTCTACGAGACGGAGCAGGTCTACCACGGCACCCCGAGCGGAATCGATAACACGGTCGTCGCCTTTGAGCAGTCGGTCTACTTTCGGCGGGGGGACCCGATCGCGATCTTGGAGGTGGGGCAGCCCTTCTGGGTAGTCATTGCCGACAGCGGCGTGCCCAGCCTCACCCGGCAGACTGTCGCCGATGTGCGCTCAGTCTGGCAGCGCTGTCCGGAAGCCTACGAGCGGCTATTTGACGAGATTGGCGCAGTGGTCGATACGGCCAGGGCAGCCATCGAAGGGGGAGAGGTAGGGTCGCTGGGCCCGTTGATGAACGAGAACCAGGACTTGCTCCGCCAGCTCGGCGTGTCTTCCCCTATGCTGGAGGGACTGATCGAGGCAGCACAGAGGGGTGGCGCTCTCGGTGCCAAGCTATCCGGCGGGGGCGTAGGCGGCAACATTGTCGCTGCGGTGACCGAGGAGAGCGCAGATCGAGTGCGGGGATACTTGCTGGATGCCGAGGCCGCACAAGTGATCGTGACGAGGGTGGAAAAATGAACCTACGTGAGCTGCTGGACGAGCTCCGCAGCACGGGCGAGCTGGTCGTGATCCCGCGTGAGGTAGATCCCCACCTCGAAATGGCGCGCGTGATCTGCGCGTTGGGCGACCGTGCCGTCCTCTTTGAGCGCGTCACAGGATCGGATACGCCAGTGGTGGCCAACCTCTGTGCCCGGCGCAGCTATCTGTCGCGTGCTCTCGGCATCCCACCGGAGCGCCTGCTCTTTGCCCTGGCAGAGGCCCTGGAGCGGCAGATTGCGCCGCCGATCATCGGTCACGCGGCGTGCCAGCAGGTGGTCGAGCCGGTGGTGGACCTGAACTACATGCCGATCTTGACGCACCAGGATCGCGATGGGGGCCCGTACGTCACTGCAGCGGCGCTGATTGTGCACGATCCAGAGCATGGGCCCAACATGGCGATCCACCGGTTGATGCAACTGGATGCGCGCCGTTTCACCGCGCGCTTGGTCGAGGGGCGGGGCACGCATACGGCATGGACAAAGAGCGAGGTCGATCTCCCGGTGGCGATCTGCATCGGGCTGCCCTTGCAGGTGCTCATGGCCGCGGCCATGTCGCCTCCCAAGGGGGTGGACGAACTGCATATTGCACAAGCCCTGGCGGATACGCCGTTGGTGCGCTGCCGCACAAATTCCCTGCTCGTCCCCGCGGAGGCCGAGTGGGTGCTGGAGGGAAGGCTGACGCACGAGCTCGTTCCCGAGGGGCCCTTTATCGATCTCACCGAGACCTATGACATTGTTCGCATGCAGCCCGTGATCGAGATCGACTGCATCACACACCAGCGAGGCGCGATCTACCAGGCCTTGCTGCCCGGCCTGGCGGAGCACAAGCTGTTGATGGGAATGCCGCGAGAGCCGACGATCTATGCTGCGGTCAATGAGGCGTGCAGGTGCACGAACGTGTGCCTGACCCCCGGCGGCATGAGCTGGCTGCACGCGGTTGTCCAGATCGACAAGCAAGGGCTTGAGGACGGTGCACTGGCGATCACGCGAGCGTTCGAGGGCCACAGCTCGCTCAAGCACGTCGTCGTCGTCGACCAGGACGTAGATCCCTTTGATCCGGCAGATGTCGAGTGGGCGATCGCGACCCGCTTTCAGGCAGACCGCGATCTGCTCGTCTTTCGCGATCAGCCCAGCAGCTCACTCGATCCGTCGGCTACGCAGGTGCCGGGCCAGAAGGCGCGTACGGCCAAGATGGGCCTGGATGCCACCGTTCCGTGGATGGCGCAGGACGGGCATCTGCGTACGCCTGAAGAGCGTGCGGCATTCCTGCGGGTGGACCATGCCGGGGTGGAACTTGAGGCCTATCTGGAAGGCGGCGATGCCGAAGCAGCGGGCGCCAGCGGGCTGGCCACAGCAGAGGAGTAGACCCCGCCCGGTACGCTCGATCAGATCATACGACGTGCCTACACGTGCTCGCGGCGCAGCGCCCTGGCGATCGAGACCCGAACGAGGGATAACTCGCGGACGCGCAACAGTGCACACATGCCCAAGTAGGTGACAAGCCCAACAAGTCCGCTGATGCTCACCATCGCCGCAGAGGCAGCGAACCCCTCGCCCGGCGCCAGTCTCTCGATCTGCAACATGCTGACGTAGGTAACCCCGCCCATCATGGCCGTGGCAAGCGCCGCCTTGGTTGTAGTCGCGCCAATGCCGAGCCCACCCAGGCGACCCACCCTTCTCCTGAACAGCCAGAGCAGGATCAGCGGATGCACCGCCAACTGCAGGTCGTTGGCCACGATCAGGCCAACCATGCCCAGCGA
>Ga0315537_1004369_pt1 | contig 10302 bp, 9 predicted proteins | sample SalMarSW160270MG_FD_203091 | JGI IMG/M metagenome (GOLD analysis project Ga0315537, IMG submission 203091) | Salt marsh sediment microbial communities from the Plum Island Ecosystem LTER, Massachusetts, United States - Salt Marsh Sediment SW1602-70 ... | reverse complement strand
TGGAACTCACTGCCGAAACTTTTATTGCTTACGCTAATAAGGACACTTAAAACTACTACGACCGCTATTACAGCCAACAACGCAACAGTTAAAGAATCTATACCTTTTCTAGGTGCGCTGCATTCTGTCATGTGTTAGGCAACCTATTAATGCCCTAAATATATTGCATCGCTTAATAATATTATTGTCTCCACGCAGGTCTTGATGGCGCAATAACCAGTTCTCATCCATGAATAGTTTCAGGCTCCTTGTCAATAAATTACATGTTACATGAGCATTTTAATATTATTTTGTCAACGTATGCATTAGATCTGTTTTAGTGACTATGCCCAAAATTTTCTTGGGGTCAGCTCGGTCAAAAACGAGGACGCGCCCTATTTCGTGTTCACTCATTTTTTTGAAAGCATATAGGGCAGTTTCTTCAGGGTAAACGGCAACGAGTTTCCGTATAGCTATTTGACCGACAAGAGTCGCATCTCTCATTTGTTTTTCAACTTTTGAGGCTTCTTCCAAAGTTATCCATCCAATGGGTTCACTGTTTTCATTTACTATCGGATATGCTATGTGATGATGTTTCGCCACCAATTCTAAGAACTGGCTGACAGTAAGGTCCTGCGGTATGGTCTTGACAACTCTTGTCATTATCTCTTCTATCTTGATATTAGCTAGGGCATCGGTTTCTCTAAGTAACAGAACAGGAAGATACCCATAAACTTCTTCCATTTCCTTTGCCTCTTTAAGGGCTGCCGTTCTCTTTTGCATCGCTGCTACAATTAACCGCTCAAAAACAGTTGGTTCCTGCTCTATGACCCATGTGTTAATAATACCGTTTTCAACTGCGTCATAAAAGAAGTCTTCTCCAACCTTGGTTCGGATGATCACCGTGGACCAGTCCTTTAGAGGGTATGCGCTTCCAACGGATATGTCCGCCAACTCAGAAGTGAAATCCGTACAGGTGCGGCAGCTAGGCAGAATGTGGTCTTCAATTTCAGCCATCGGAATCCGTATAACATCCTTTTCGGTTTCAATGACAAACTTTGAAGATAGACGCATGCGCTTTATGTCTGAAAGTTTAATTTTGTAAGTCTTTGTTATGTATTCCAGCAGGGGCGTTAATGAGAAGGTTCCAAAACAGAAAAGTCCGATTGTTATCTTCAAGTTACCACTGATCTTATGTTGCCATGCGTTCATCTTGCGGAGGGCAAGCACGTGACAAGGGACTCCTACGAAAGCTATGTTTGTTTTTCCATATCCATACACTGCGCGACCGTAAGCCCTCGCGACTGAGGATGGAAAAAACTTGCTCCCGATCGCCGAGAGAATGTCATCTGGCACCAAAGCAACCGTAGGCTTCGGCTTAGACGGGTTCTCCGGTTCAGCTTGGGACACTATCGCGCTGTCAAATTCCTTCTTTTCTATGCCATATGTCAAGAGGGAAGTGACGACAGCGCCCCCATGGCTTTGTTCTCTAAGCTTTGGATCGGTTGCTTGAGCAAGCACAATCTTTCGGTAATAGCCCAAAGCCTCGTTTCTAATTGGCGCATCTGCAACGCTGCTTAAGCTTCTGAGCAAGAGGGCTTCAGAATGAGGGCAAATTTCGTAGCAGATTGGACATAGATCTAAGTCTTCCGAACAGTCATGTAAGCGATTAATTTTTTCTTCACTTAGTTGTATTGCGCTCACTGGACATGCAGCCTCACATGCGCCGCACAACGTGCAAAAACCCGACTTGATAATTCGCTTTTCCAAAATATTGTAGGCTATGAGCGAATCGCTTTTCGATCCCACAATTACCCTCATAAAAATAAGAGCCTCTTCAAGCTTAAATAGTTAATTATTGAACGCAGCATATCCGTACAAAGCACGCTTTTGATGTTTAGAAAAGCGGAATTCCTGAGGATCTCGGTCTGTTTCAATGTTAGCACGGCATCATATGGCGCAGGCATATGCTTATCTAACTATGAGTACCGAAGTTCGTGCATGCATGCTCACATCTGCGCTTACACTGCCAAGCAAGAATCTTTTGATGCTGCTTATTCCTCGACTGCCCATAACAATCAAATCAAATTCGCCAAGCCAAGCCATCTTCAATATAATTTCTACTGGGCTCCCAGGTTTCAAACTTTTATCAAAGCTTACTCCTTCAAGTCTGCTTTCGGCTTCAAGAAGAATGTCTTCACCAACTTTTTTCGCGATTTCGGGCTTCAAACCAAAGAGCTTAGATTCCTCAACGTGCAACAATGTAATTCTCGCTCCGAAATTCTTCGCTATCGCGACTGCATGGTCGAGAGCCTTGTTTGCTTGCGCCGAGCCGTCAACAGCCACCAGCAACCTGCGAATTTCTGTCTTTCGTTTTGTTATGAGAACTGGGCATGGCGCATACATTGACACTTTTTCTGTAACGCTCCCCAGTGCGAAACGTTCATGCTGGGTTTTTGCGCGGTTTCCTATAACGATAAGGTCGTAACCACGTTCTTCGGCCATTTCCAGAATGATTTCAGCTGGATCCTCGGCTTTGATGAGTTCCGTCTCAACTACTATGCCCTCGTCCAAGAACAGTTCTTCAGCATGCCTCAGAATCTTTTTCCCCGCCCTCAAATACACCTTGTCCAACTCATGCAAGACTAAAGCAGGCAATTGATGATGAGCCTTAAGCTCCGGATGCATAAAGTCATGTGAAACGACATGAACCACAGTGACCTTTGATTGGAATTTCTTAGCAATCAAAGCAGCTAGTTGTTTGGCGCGGAGGCATGAAGTTGAACCATCCACAGGAACAAGAAGATTCTTGAAATAATTTTGGCTCGCCATAACAATCTAGTAGATAGGCAAAGTATTTTAGCGTTCTTCTCATCAATTTTGAAGAAACTTCAAAAATGCGCACTCTGCTCGATAGACAGTATAACAGATATAGAAAAATGCTAATACGGCAAGAATCAAGAGAAAATCAAGTTTTCTTGCTAGAAACACTCCTCGAATCTATTTTAAGGTCGTTTGTTATCCAAAACACTTGGCGTTATTACGCGTAGGACTTGAAGTGTTACATGATTCTCGTGTTGTGTTGCTACATAAGTTTCAACTTTTATTCGAAAACAGACTGTTTATAAACAATCCTTCTATCGTTTATGTTTGAGGGTTCTTTTGAAATGCCGAATAAAATAAAGGTTGGAGACAAAGCACCAGACTTCACTTTGCCAGACACTGATTTGAAACTTAGAAGCCTAAAAGATTTTGCAGGACATAATGTTATTTTAGCCTTTTTTGTTAGTTGCTTTACATCAGTTTGCACAAAAGAAATGTGTGCGTTCAGAGATTCTGCTGCTAGATTAACGAATTGGAACGCTCAAGTAGTTGGAATAAGTGTAAATGATCCATTATTGAACAAAGCTTTCGCTGAAAAGAACAAACTCGTATTTCCTATATTAAGTGACCATGACTGCGAAGTAATAAATCTATACGGAATTCAGTCATCTTGTTTTATAGGTGGAGAATACTGTACAGTTGCCAAACGCTCCATTTTCATTGTTGACAAAAACGGGGTAGTTCATTATGTGTGGACAACAGATAACCCCGAAATAGAGCCAGACTACTACGAAATAGAGCAAGCTCTGAAGAAAATTGGATAGCATGTGCAATTCAGCTTTTAAAGTAGTTCGGGATTCACCTTTATTTGCGTTTTAGAAATTTCGTTGGGTCCATACTAGATAAGCCGGTTTTTAACTTCTAAAGAGGAAAGATCACTCCTGCCTGTTGAAAGTTTCTCAAAAAGCTCGTTACAACTATCTTTCCTAGCTTCTTCAGTTTTTATCAGCCTATTATTGCTCATAAATACTCCATTTTAATACTTCAATCGCGGACTTAAAAATCTTCTATTTTGGAAATTTGCGTGCACACAAAGTAATTAATAATAGCTGCTAGTTGCACAAGGCGTCTTTTTCTCTGCATAAAGCCCAAGGAAGTGCGAGCAGTATTATCGGCGTCATAACCACTGCCGAAGCTATAAGCGCTGAGTATAAGTCCAATGTGATCAATCCTGAGATAAGCAAAACGTATTGCACAATAAGACCCGTGCTAAATCTTACGCTGAGACCTAACCCCAAAAGCAAAGAGTGCCTTTTCCCAAGCACCTTACGAAACAGCAAATAAGATCCAGACAGTTTTGCGCCAAATGTAGAAAGCAAAATAACCACTATCAGTAACGGGTAAACAAAAATTGAGGCAAACGACATACTAGCGCCTACACTCAGGAAAAACATAGGCGACAAGACAATATACCCTAAGAAATTAACAACTTTTTCGTCACTCTGAAAGTTCTCCGTAGGCAACAAACTTCTGGCAACAATTCCACCAAAAATCGCGCTGATAGCAGCCAAACTTTCAAAAACAAAACTACCTACCACCACAAAAGAGAAGAATATGAGCATTATCACAAGAGGACGAATAAACCCGAAATTAACGTTATTACTCAAAACATGTTTTATCTTTGACGCAATTTTCACCAAAACAAGGGTGAGAATAAAGATGCCGATTAAATCTAATACAACAAATGTGGGATCTGGAAAACCTTGAATGTGCAGCGTTGGAAGAAATATTGGCAAGAAAGGGATCATTATCAGAGTCAAAACTTCCAAGATGTCATCTAAAGTCCCTATTCCTAAAGTGAGTTGACCAAATTTGGTTTTAAGCAGGTTGAATTTTGCAAGAATTGGCAAAAGCACCGCCTCTCCAACAGTTGCAAAGGAAAGTGCTACAACAATTGCCACTAATGGAGAATTACCTACCTGCGTGGGAAACAGGAAGAAAAGAAGCGCTCCAACAATAACTGCTTCAAGACCTACAATTAGAATGGCACCTTTGAGAATCTGCTTTCCAAAGCGTTTCATCTGTCCAATTTCTAGATTAAAGCCAATCATAAAGAGCAAGAATAACATACCCATCGTAGATAGCACGTTAAAAGTCGCATCTTGAATTGTTGACTGAAAGAGGCTAAATGAAGAAAAAATGATGCCTAAAAACAAAGCCGAAAACATCCAAGGCATCCTGAGATACTTTTCCAATAAGAAACCTAGCCCCAATGAGAAAGCAAAAGTTACTGCTATTAAAAGAAAAACATATTCCACAGCTAAAAACCTCCAAGAACCCAGCTTTTCTGATAATGCTGGATTGAATAAGCAAGCCTTGCTTTCGTTTGTTGCGCCTTCTGATTATTCCCTGAAAAGATTAGGGTGCTGCTTATAACTTTTCTGTTGCAAATAGACAAATCACTAGATTCAAAATGAAAATATTGAATAAAACATACGCAAACCAGAAAACAAGGAAACAAATACAAAAAACAATGTTAAAAAAGAAACCAGCCTTGAACCCGCTATTCACTCAGCACTTCCGCCTTTATATAAGGGGGCTATAGTCTTTTCCGAGCAGCTAGCCACCAAACCTTCCAGTTCACTGAAACCTTGTTCCACCTAGGCTGTTGTGAACGTTTTTATCTTCCTGAAAATTTTTCCGCAAAAACTAATTATCCGTTACTCACAATACTAATTGGTGAATTGCCTTGGGAATGAAAAGTGCAAAGAAGAAACCGTTAACTAAGAAAGAGCGAAAAGAGAAGAAGAAAAAACGCAAAGAAAAACAAGCAAAATAGCAGTCTGTGCTATTTGCCAACTTTCGCGTCATGTTTTTTCTTTTTTTGTATGTTCTTCTTTTTTAACGAAGGCACAATCTACCCTCCACTAAGAAATACCTAGTGATGCTTTGTTTCCCTGAACCGCAGCGAAGCTCTCGGCTACGGCGTGTGCGTATTATTGTGGCATTGAAGATAAAAATTTTTCCAGACAGCATTGAGCACTACTCAAACAGTAACAAAGGCTACCCGCACCCAAAAAAACCTGAAATGAGACGTAACTGCTTTATTTGCGGATTTTGCATTGGAGCACTTTTGGGCAGAGCAGGCATTCTTCTGGCAACGGCGCATCGGCTGGCCGCGCATTCAAAAACCCAGAGAAGTGGGCGCATTTTGCTGGCGACTCGAACACTTTCGGGTATTCCGCCGGCTTCACGCCTATGATTTTCATGTTTTCTGTGATTATGTCAAGTTTTGACATGCAGTATGGACACGCGTAGTATGATTGCCTCGGTATGGTTGAGTTGTCGGTTAGGACGGTGGGTTTTTCGAATGTTTTTTCGCATCCCTTGTAGGGGCATCGGAGTTTTTCGTCGTGGGAGTGCGAGTGGAAAAGATGCATCTTTCATCTTCCTTTTTTTGCATGTCTAACCACTATCGTTAATATTAATATTTTATAAACGTTTCTGAATGTAAGCACAACACAACTACACCATGCCATAAAGAGCCTCGGACGGGCTTTGATCCCGCGGCCTGCTGCTTACGAGGCAGCCGCTCTACCAGGCTGAGCTACCGAGGCGCTATGCAATCGCTAATTGAGTGTTGTGTGCGCATTTTTAAATGTTCGGAAGACAGATTGCCTCAAGCGTCAATTTTAAAAGGCGCAGCCCTCTTAAACTAAAAAGTGTGCGTGGCGTTTGGAGGGGGTTTTGAGTGGAGGCTTGTTTGGTTGAGTAAAGCGAGAGCTCACAAAGGCGGTTCAGGCGGTGCAGGCGAGGAGTTGGGTGAGCGGGAGATAATTGATCTTATACGGAGCCGTTTGAGCGTTATGCCTGCTTTGCCTGTGCCTTTTGGAGATGATGTTTCCGCTGTGGAAATTGGCAAGGGACGGGTTGCCGTTTTGAAGACAGATATGCTTGTGGGCGGGACTGATGTGCCGCGGGGCATGAGCTTGTGGCAGGCGGCGCGGAAAGCAGTGGTTATGAACGTGAGCGATTTTGCGGCTAAGGGTGTGAAGCCTGTGGCGTTGCTTGTGTCGCTTGGGTTGCCGAGAGGCTTAATGCGGAAGGATGTGGAGGAGATTGCGCGTGGGTTGAATGCTGGAGCGCGGGAGTACGGTGCCTACGTTATCGGCGGGGACACGAATGAGGCTTCGGATTTGGTTATTTCGGTTTCGCTTTTTGGAACCGCTGACAGGAAAGCGCTTATGCTGCGTAGCGGCGCTAAGGCTGGCGATATTGTGGCGGTTACGGGTTTTTTCGGTAAGACGGCTGCGGGTTTGCGGTTGCTTTTAGATGGGTACGCTGCTTCGAAGGAGTTGCGTGAGGTGCTTTTGAGTGCGGTTTGTATGCCGCAGGCTAGGCTTCGGGAAGGCTTAGCCCTTCGCGGTTCGGGTGCGGTTTCAGCTTCAATCGATTCGAGTGATGGTTTAGCTTGGAGTTTGCATGAGCTTGCGCGGATGAGCGGCGTGGGGTTTGTGGTTAACAGCGTACCGATTGCGGACGAAGTGCGCAGGTTTGCAGAGTTTAACGGGCTTAACGCGTTGGAGCTGGCGCTTTATGGCGGGGAGGAGTATGAGCTTGTGGTGACCGTGAAGCCTAAGTTGTGGGTTGATGCGGAGACGATTGTTGAGGCGATGGGTGGGTGCTTGTTGCCTATTGGCAAGGTGACGCGGGACAGCCAGGTGCTGGTGGTTGTTGACGGCGAGAAGCGCTTGGTTGAGGCGCGGGGTTGGGAGCACTTCAAAAGCAAGGTTTGACTTGGCGGTCTAAGAGATAGTTTAGTATGGTTATGCATGAGGCGGCGAGGTAAGGCTGTTTTCCCAAGCTGATTTTTTCTCCGTAGCGGAGCGCAAACACCTCGGCTTTTTTGGGTAAGCCCACATGGTCGCCTAGGACGAAGATGGCGTTCTCGGGCAGCGTGGCGTGGGCGATGTCTTTTCCGCCCTCTTCCAGAACGTAAACTTTCGCGGTTTCCGCCTTAGCCTTCAAAAGCGCCTCAAACCCTGTCTTACTCGTAGTAATGCCTGGATGCAGTTTGCCAGAAACTATCTTTTTGAGGATACGCTGCCAAGTATCCACGTCCGTGCGCACATCATAAAGCCTCTCACCATTAATTTCGATGTGCAGTGGCGGATTGGGCGGACCGTTTAAGATGGCGTGGAGAATGACGTTTTTGCGTAAACCATGCGAGAGGAAGAGGCTGGCGACGATACATTCGTGAATGATATCTAAACGTCCTGCATCGTGCAAGTTGTTGAAGTTTGTGTCAGTTTTTCCTAAACGCGAGAACAGTATGAATTGACGTGGCAAGCAACATCACAAATTATTGTTATTAGCGTGTTTGCTTTTTAAGGTCGCTATTCTAAAAGAAAGGGGTCATAAAAGACCGAACAAAAAGAAAACTACTGAGTGCATTTCGCGTAAAAGCGGTTGGGTTGGATTAAAATTTAATCCAACCAACCAAAAACGGACTAACGTCTGGCTACGGCAAGGTTGGATAGCCAACGTTAGCTTATGGTAGGAAAAGGAAGGAAAGGATGGATATACAGTCAATACAGTATGAGGGGCAAAAAAAGAGATAAATTATCCCTCGAAATGCCCGTACGGAAAAAAGGGGTAATGCAAGAAGCTTCTATATACTGGCAACATAAGACGTCTATAATGGGTATTTAAGCGTCCACTGTACTATAATAAACGATGTTTAATGCCGAAGAATGAAGCCATTATTAACATTCAGAACGTTGTGGCTACTGGAAATATGAACCAGAAAGTCGATTTAAACGCTGTTGTCAAGAGTTATCCAGGCGCAGAGTATCGTCCGGAACAGTTTCCGGGGTTAGTATTTAGGCTTAAGAGACCGAAGACGGCTACGTTGATTTTTAGCTCGGGAAAGATGGTGTGCACAGGAGCAAGATCAGGAAAGGAATCCCGCAGAGCAATTTTGAAAGTTGTTAAAGAACTGAAAAAGGTTGGAATAATCATCCTCAGCAAGCCGGACTTTAAGGTTGTGAACATTGTTGCTTCCGCAATTCTAGGCGGAAAAGTAGATTTGGAGAAGACAGTTGTTACGATTAGAAAAACGATGTATGAGCCGGAGCAGTTTCCAGGCTTGATCTACAGGATGGACGAGCCTAAAGTGGTCATACTGATATTCGCAACCGGGAACCTTGTTATAACCGGAGCGAAGGTAGAACAGGACGTTTATGACGCAGTGCACAAGCTTCACGAAAGCTTGGAGGAACAAAACCTCATATTCTACGAATGAAATTTCATACGTTAATCGCCCTGAGCGTTAAGTAGCTTTTTTTGATGTCAATTTTCCTCAACGTGAAAGTGGCGCTCGACTTAAATTTAGCGCGCGCGAGAGACATGGAAAAATCCCGAACAAAGGGAATTGAAAGAAATTGCTTTTCAGGCTGTAATGGCGTTTTCTTGCTCTACACTGAGCGTTCCTTTTCGTCCGATCCGCAGTTGTTTCTCGCCTCTAAACGCAAACGCCTGAGCATCTCTAATCTGAACAGCGTCGCCGACAGAAACAGAGTCTATCTGAGCATCCCAAAGGGTAAGCTTGATTGTGCCAGTCTTATCCCCAATCAGAGCGTTGGCCACGACAGCAGAATTCCCAAACCGCGTAAAAACCGAAACAGATTTGGTAATTTCAAGAACCTTAGCACTCAGATTAACATGTTTCATTCCAACACGCAAGCCGCCAATGAAACTGGAGTGAAAAGCATCAGCCTTCCTAGCCAAGTACCTGCGGATCCTGTCACAATCCATAAACTTTCTAAGAGGATTATCTCTTCCCGAAAGAAAACTCTCGGAAACCCGAAACTGCGCAACCACCGTGGAGTCGTTCATGATCAAAAAGATCTTCTCGTCTCTTATCCTGCCACGAAATTCTATTGAAAGACTTCCACACGAGACTTTCTCGCGCTCTTTTGTCGAGACCAAAGCTTGAAACAACTTGTCAGGGTCAACACTATGCTTCACTGAAAGAAAAGCGAGATATTCGCCCAATGTCACGCTCTTGTATCTCAAGCCCTTTGTTCCCCACTGTACTCGCCATAGCCATCTCGAGAAAGATGAGAAATGCCGAGTATTACGGATCCGCCCCTTTTCTAAAGAACACCAGCAGTAGTTATCAAACGCATGCTCGCTATATTAACCTAGCCAAGCAGAGTTTCACTTTGATCTTGCTCTCTGCATTGATTAGGTGGTTTAAATGGGAGTCGAAAAAAGCGCGCGCGACGTTTTGATTATAATGTTTTTGAATTAAAATTTAATCTAAACCCACCTTGCCATAGCCAGACGTTCGTCCATTTGTGGTGGTGGATTAAAATTTAATACAACCAACCAACCAATTTCATGACTGGTCAGTGCTTTCCAGAAGCCTTTTTTTGTTTTTCTTCTATTTCTTCAAACCCTTTAATTATTACAGTGAAATTAAAATTATTATCAACA
>Ga0315537_1004366_pt1 | contig 10303 bp, 10 predicted proteins | sample SalMarSW160270MG_FD_203091 | JGI IMG/M metagenome (GOLD analysis project Ga0315537, IMG submission 203091) | Salt marsh sediment microbial communities from the Plum Island Ecosystem LTER, Massachusetts, United States - Salt Marsh Sediment SW1602-70 ... | reverse complement strand
CTTCACACTTATCTTTTTTCTACAGCGGCACTTAATTCTTTCTCCAACTCGTAGGCGGGAATCGAAGGCAAAGAAACACGCGTCGACCTGCCACGTGTAGCTGCTGTTGCGACCTCGGTTTTCAATATGCCTAACGCGGAGAGAAGCTGAACGTACTTCCAGAGTTGAGTGTGACTGTGCGGCTGTTCGCCGAATTCTTCGCATACCACTGCATAGGCCTCCTCGATTTCCGACAGAGAGGCGTAAGCGTTTTGACTTTCCTTGAAAAATCGAGCCACACCGAGCAAAAACAGTTTCTCATGAAGCCCCAGAGACGCCAACTCGCTTCTTCGGATAGTTGGAATTATGCTGGAAACCGCTTTTCGCACACACTCAGGCGTGACCGAACCCATATCCTCCGCATCAGCGTATTTTCCAGCTCTCCACAAAAGCTCAATAGCGAAGCGGGCGTTTCCGCTTTCGGAAAAACCCAGTTCAGCTACGAGGTTAACAATGTCTTCTGAAACTGTTGAAGGCCAAAAAGCCATGGAAACCCTTTCGTTCAGGATGTCTGTGAGCTGGTCTTTTTCATATTTCTCTAAGCTGATTACGTTGCGTTGCAGCGTGCTTCTTGAGCTGGCGTCTAACTTCTCTGTTGACTTCAGATCTCGTATAATGAATATGAGCGATATTCGCTGAGGCTTGCTTGGTCTTATTTCTTGCAGTCGCGTTAGCTTGTAGACGGTTTCTGACCCTTCTCGGTTAATGAGAGTGTCGAATTCGTCCAAGGTTAGGATAACGTGCGCGTTTTCTTCATCCAAAGTTTGCAGGAGTGTGCCTAACACCTCTTCTGCAGAGTAGCCGCGCTTCGGAAAGCTCGGGCGGAAGACAGCGAGTACGTGTTGCAGTATAAGGAAAAGTTTGCCACGGTACTCACGGCAGTTAACATGTACGTACCGAAGTTTTGCGCCCTGCTTGTTTGCTTCAAGAGTTATGTCTGCCCCGAAACGCTGGGCAAGGGCGGTTTTTCCAGTGCCAACATCGCCTGTTATGATAACACGTTGAGCCATTCTCTCTGGAAAACGCAGCAAGAAATTGAAAAATTCCATCAGCAAGCGGTGTTCTTTCTCTCTGTGAGGCAAGCGGCGGGGAACGTAGTTGATGTCGAGTTTTGCCTCGTCTTTGAACACGCTTTGATGTGGCGTCACAGGTTTAAACCTCAAGTTAATTACGTTTGGTGTGTGTTATTCTTTTCTCTTGCCGAGTAATCATTCTTTTTGGAACAAAAGCTTAATAAAGTGATTCGTAAACTCTATTTGCGATACGACAAAATGATACCAAAGTACTTCTTCCTAACGAAAGGCGTCGGCAAACACAAAGAGCATCTTCAAAGCTTTGAGTTGGCTTTAAGAAACGCGGGCATACAACACTGCAACTTGGTAAACGTTTCAAGCATAGTGCCGCCAGGATGCAAAATGCTTTCGCGAGAGCAAGGCTTAAAGATGGTGCATCCGGGCGAAATTACCTTCGTGGTTTTGGCTAAGAACGCAACTAACGAGCCGCATAGGCTAGTCGCGTCATCCATAGGTGTAGCTATCCCCTCGGGCAACAACCATTATGGCTACTTGTCTGAGCACCACTCTTTTGGGCAAACAGACGAGACAGCCGGAGATTACGCAGAAGACTTGGCTGCGACAATGCTTGCAACGACAATGGGAATTCAGTTTGACCCTGAAACTGCTTGGGACGAAAGAAAACAAATTTTCAAAACCAGCGGAATGATAATCAAAACAGCCAACATAACCCAATCGGCAACAGGAGACAAGAAAGGCTTGTGGACAACAACCGTGGCAGCGGCAGTTTTTGTGACAGCAAAAAACCATAAACTTGCAAAGAAGTGAAAACTACCTCTAAAATTTTGTAGTTTCTTGTTATTTTCCCTTTCTCAGCCGTCACTTCCAGCGCGTTCTTTTAAATGAATGCGCCTTTTTCATTACAATTATTATTCTGCTGTCTGATTTTTGAGCCTGCCTGCTGAGCATGGCGGTTTTTTTAGGAATAACAATTTTTGCCTTCACCAGAGTTATAAACTGGAAAATGGAAATAACCACTTGAAAAAAATAATAGGCTGTTAAGTCATGTTAAGGAGCAATGCAGCGTGAAGTTCGCAGGCAGAACAGCAACCGCCATAATAACATTCCCGCCCGACAAGATTTTGCTAATCAAAAGGCGCACCGTACCCTTCAAAGGATATTGGGCTCTGCCGGGCGGAAGGGTTGACTCTGGAGAAACAGTTGAACAAACCATAGTGAGAGAGGTTAAAGAGGAAACAGGTCTCGACATCGCAGTAGTGAGCAAGATAGGCGATTACCATGAGCAGGGAGTGCAAGACGGCACAGAATATGACTATTACCCTGCGTGTTTTCTCGTAAATGTTGTTGGCGGAGAAATAAAAAAGCAAGAAAGTGAAATTGAAGAGATTAAGCTTTTTAGTTTAAACGAGATTCCAGAAGCCCTTGCTTTTGAACATGCCTTAATGATTAAGGATTATGTTGCCATGCGTGAGGCAAGCGCGAAGAGTAAAATTGCTTAGGGCGGTGGGGTCTCAGTGGGTTCGAATGCGATAAAAAGATCGTAGCTCACGATGTCTTTTCCATCATATTTAATTTGTATCTCAAAAACGCCCACAGCATCGCTGTTAACCTTTTCTACTGTGAAGCTTGGCTGTGGCGAATTGATGGTAAGAATGGGCCCGATTTTCTCTCCTTTAGAATTATAAACATCTGCCGTTATGCCAAAATAATAATCTTCATCGTAGTCATTCCTAATAGTTCCATTTATAATAACACAGGGATCGCCTTTGTTAACCGAATAGAAACCCGCAGCACCTGAACGAGTAAAGCTTTCGTTATAAACGCCATAATGCAGCTGTGAATCGACCAAAAAAACCTTGGTTTCTACTCCTCCCTGATAATCTGCGGGATAATGGAGATACTCTCCATTTTTTGGTTGCTTCACTGAAGCTGGTGAAAGCAATTGAATAGCAATGAAAAAAATTAAAATTAAAAGAACGACTGTTAAGGTCAGTGTGATGAGTTTCTTGTTCAATTGCTTCTCATCACAATATTCTTTACAATAGTACTTGAATTAATATATTAGCATCATCAAACTTGGCTTTAGTTAAAGGTAAATGATATTAACGTTCTGCGCTAACCATAGCTCGGTGAATAATCCCTTTGAAGTCAAAACTTCAGACGCCAATCATAATTGTAAACTTTAAAACGTATTTAGAGGCAACAGGTCGAAAGGCCGTTGAACTCGCAAAGCAAGCCGAAAAGGTAAGCAAAGAAACGGGTGCTTACATTGTCGTGGTGCCTCAGTTTGCGGACATCTCCAGCGTGGCGGAAGCCGTTAAGATTCCTGTTTTCGCCCAGCACATAGATCCAATAAAGTCAGGCAGCCACACGGGGCATGTGCTAGCGGAGTCAATCAAAGAAGCAGGCGCGGTTGGGACCCTGATTAACCATTCGGAAAGGCAGCTTAAACTCGCGGACATTGACACTGCGATTAGGCTAGCGCGAGAAAAGGAGCTTATCTCATGTGTGTGCGCCAATAATCCTAGCGTAAGCGCTGCCGCCGCAGCTTTAAAGCCCGACATAGTATCTATTGAACCACCTGAGCTCATAGGCACTGGAGTTGCAGTTTCCAAAGCCCAGCCCGAAGTTGTCACCAACACCGTCAAGCTTGTACGTGGCGTCAACACTGAGGTTACCATTCTATGCGGCGCAGGCATAAGCCACGGCGAAGACGTTGCCGTAGCTTTAAAGCTTGGAACACAGGGCGTGCTGGTTGCAAGTGCCATCGTGAAAGCGAAAGACCAATATAGCATACTGCGTAAGTTTGCAGACGCAACAAAGCGATAATCATGTGTGAGCACCGTGAAAGTCGAAGCAGAATGCGCCTCTTGCTTGCTCGCGAGGGCAACGGCGGAAACCTATGCAGCTACAACAAACCCCGCGTTACGCTTCAGAGCTATGAAAGAAGTTATAAAACTGCTAAACAGGGAATTTAGACCCACAGTTGTTCCAGCTGATATAGGCACTAAAAGAGACCGCCTAATAAAGCAGCTAACAGGCAACAACGACCCCTACAAGCGAAGCAAAAAAATGAGCAACGAGAAAGCCATGAAACTGTTGCCATACGCAAGAAAAATCGTGGAAGCGGGTTACACGCAGCAGGAACGATTCAAGAAAGCGTGCTTATGCGCCATAGTGGGCAACATAATGGAGTTCGACATTCCAGGACACACATTCTCCTTCAAAACTTTGACGAAGAGCTTCAGAGAAGCCGCGAAAGACTTAGTTGTAGACGATGTTGACAAAGTCTATGAATTAGCAAAAAAAGCTAGAAGCATTCTTTATTTGGCTGATAATGCTGGCGAAATCGTTTTTGACACTTTGCTGGTTGAACAACTGAAAAACATGGGCTTGAAGGTGACGTATGTTGTTAAGGGCGGTCCAGTGATTAACGATGCTACTTTGGAGGATGTGGATTTTTCTGGAATGAACAAACTCGCAGACAATATATTAACCACGGGCACTGACGCGGTTGGACTGCTGCAGAAAGAGGTTTCTCCCGAATTCCTCAAAGTTTATGAAGCGGCGGAACTGGTTTTCGCGAAGGGCATGGGTTACGCTGAAACCCTAACTGAATACAAACTAACAAAGCCTCATTTCCTCTTGTTTAGGACCAAGTGCAATCCAGTAGCAAACTATTTCTGTGCACCACGCCACAAGAATATCGCCAAGTTGATGCCGTAAATGAGACTGCCAGCCATAGCCCTGCCTTCTGAAGCGCTTTCGCGTTTTGACGAGTGTATCCAAAAAGAGTGGCTCATGACGAATGGCTTAGGCGGTTACGCTTCTTCAACTGTGTTAAGCGTAAACACGAGGAAATATCACGGTTTGCTTGTAGCTGCGTTGCATCCGCCTGGCGACCGCACCGTGTGCCTTGCAAAGCTGGATGAAGAAGTTTACGTGGGCAACAACATTTACCCGCTTGGCGCTAACGAGTTTCACGGCAAGATTTTTCCGCAGGGTTACATGTTCCTGAAGGAGTTTTCGGTTTCTCCTTTTCCAAGCTACGCCTACAGTGTGCAGAGTGTTGAAGTCCGAAAGACGATTTTTATGCCTAAAGGGAAAAACGCTGTGACAGCGGCGTACAAGGTTCTGAACCGAAGCGGCACTGAAGCCAAAATTAGAGTTTACCCGTTACTCACCTGCAGGCATTTTCACTCGGTCGTAGACAGATGGAGAAACCCGTTGAACTTCAGTCAACAGCAAAGCGACAAAGAAGTCGAAGTAGCCTTTAACATTCCAAAAGCTACAGTTACAGCCCGCGCCACCAAGGGCGAATTCAACGAAAAAACAACTTGGATAGAGCGCTTATACTATCATGAAGAAGCCAGCCGAGGCGAAAGCAGCATGGACGACTGTTTTCAGCCAGGTTTCTTTGAAGTTCCAGTTCCGCCTAAGCGGGAAGAAGAGTTCGCTATAATTACAGCGGCAGGCGACAGCAGCCAGAAATCCACGGAAATCTTGGACGCTGTTGGCACCACGATGTACGATGTTAATGGGCAGCGCGAGCGTGAGTTGGAGCAACGCGAGTATCTGTTAGCCAAGTTTTACGGTTCACGCGGAGAAGTGCCGATAAGCGACTGGCTGAATTGGGTTCTTTTGGCCGCGGACGCCTTTCTGGTCAAGGGCGCTGGGGACAGAAGCGCTGTTATGGCTGGGTATTTCTGGTTTGAAACGTGGGGAAGAGACACTTTCATCTCATTGCCAGGTTTGATGCTTGCAACTGGCAGGTTCGCGGAAGCGAAGAAGGCTTTATTGGATTTTACCCGCCGCATCAAGCAGGGTTTGATTCCGAATTTTGTAGGCGACAGGTCTGGAGAACCCGCCTATAACACGGTGGACGCCACGTTGTGGTATGTTAACGCTGTTTTGCAGTTTTTGAAGTACACTGGCGACTTCAAGTTCGTTCAGAAGCAGCTATGGGAAGGGCTGAAAGCGATTGTTGACTGCCACGAGAAGGGCACAGCCTTTGGCATACGGTTGGACGGCGACGGCTTGCTTGCACATGGTCCACGGCTTACGTGGATGGACGCGGAGGTAGATGACGAAGCGGTTACGCCGCGGGCTGGAAAAGCCGTGGAAATCCAAGCATTGTGGTACAACGCATTGAAAACGATGCAGCTGTTGGCAAACAAGTTTGAAGAGACGAGCCTAGCGGAGAAATACGCTGGGATGGCCCGTGAAGCGCGAGAAAGTTTTAACGAGAAGTTTTGGAACGGCGAAAGCGGCTGTTTGTTCGATGTGGTGGAGGAGTCTGGTGCTGACGCGTCTCTTAGGCCCAATCAGATAATCGCGGCGGCTTTAGATTTCACCATGCTGGACAACGATAAGAGCGAGCAGATTGTGGATGTGGTACAGCGTGAGCTTCTGACGCCTTATGGTTTGCGAACCCTTGCGCGGGGCGACACGAGGTACAGGAGCATGTACGTTGGCGATAGACGGAGCAGGGATCAAGCGTATCATAATGGCACTGTTTGGCCTTGGCTACTTGGGCCTTTTACGACAGCGTTTCTTAAGGCAAAGGGACACGGTGACCTTAGGGTTAAGTACGCCTTGAAAAACTTCATTCTGCCCTTGTTAACGCAGCAGATTTTTGAAGCTGGTTTGGGAACCTTGAGCGAAATCTTTGATGGAGACCCGCCGCACACGCCCAGAGGTTGTGTTGCTCAGGCATGGAGCGTGGCTGAGCCTTTGCGGGCTTATGTGGAAGATGTGATGCGGGTTAGACCAAAATACGAGAAAGAGGTTCTTCAGGCTTAAGCCCGTATGGCTTTTCTGAGTTCTGTCGCTGCGGTTTCGGGCGTGACGGTATTTATGTACATTCCCGTGTTCTTTTCGAACCCTGCCCAAATGGATAAGCGTGGATAGACTTCCACGTGCCAGTGGTAATAGTTTTCGGCTTCGCGGTTTAGGGTGAGGTGAAAGCCGTAATTGTAGGGTGGGTCGTTTACAAGGTCTTTTAGCGCTTTCAGGCTTGTTTTTAGTGTTTCAGCGAACGCTTTGATTTCCGTTTGGGTTAGGCTGAGGATGTTTGTGTCGTGTTTTTTGGGCAGTATCCAGAATTCTAAGGGGTTAACGCTGGCGTAAGGAGCAAAAACCACGAAATGCGCGTTGTCGAGAACTAGCCGTGGGCTTTTTGTTTCTTTTTCTATTATATCGCAGAAAACGCATTTTTGGTGTTGGTCATAGAAGTTTTTGCTTGCCGCCTGCTCTTCCTCGACGATTCTGGGGACAGTGGGCGTAGCGATTATTTGGCTGTGGGCATGTGAAAGCGAGGCACCTGCTTCCTTGCCGTAGTTGCGGAAGATTGAAACGTACTTTACGTAGGGTTTTGCTGATAGCTCTCGGAGTCTGTCGATGTACGCGTTGACTACGTGCATTAACTGTGGCAGTTCGGCGTTTACTGGGTCTTCGTCGTGGTTCGGCGATTCAACTAAAACCTCATGGTGTCCAATGGCGCAGCCGAAATTTTCGCTCTTCATTATCTGTGCTTGATCAGCTTGCTCTTTGGGCGGGGCGAAGGCTGGGTAAAGGTTTGGAATAACACGGACAAGCCAGTTCTTAGGGCGCTGACCGTTGTGGTCTTTGTCTTTTTTTATTTCTCCGTTCTGTTTCAGGTAGAGCAAAACGGCTGGCGGGGTCATGTGTTCGTTGCCCACGCAGAGGGGGCAGAAACTGTTTTGGGCTGACTCGGCTTTTTGTTTGGCGAAGTCTGTGGGTCTTCTGCTGCGTTCGGTGGCGATTACGACCCAGCGGTTTAACAAGTAATCCTTTCTTAATTCATTGTAAACCATTACGGTAAGCACCCTTTAAAGTAGAGAGATGATGCGGCGGCATTTTAGCGTTTCCGAAAGCGCCAACCCGCCCATATGGCGTAGAAGTGAAAAACCGGTAAGAAGTTGGGCAGGTCTGCTTAGACTAAACAAAAAAAAGGTTTGGGCGAGTTGATAGCGGTGCTTGAGCAATGCTTGAGGGTTATACTTGGCGCTTTGCCGCTTGGTCAACTTCGCCCAATTGCTCCAAACTCATTTTGGTTATCATAGATAGGGCAAAATCCTTATGTAGCGAGTTCCACATGCCCAATCTGGCTGCCTCTACCAGCATTTTCTTTTTAACTGGCATAAAACATTTAGGAAACCCAAATACGAACCGTTACTCAGCCACACTCGGAATAATAATCAGCACAGCAAACGGAGTTGGATTTGAACCAAACGGTCGCTGAAAGTTTCATCTTAAGCATGGCTTTTAGAAAAAGCTATCTCAGCAACAACTTCTCTTTATTTTTTGTGGAACAATCTAAAATCAGATTCAAAACACCAGAGCCCGCATCAAAGTGAACCAAAGCTTCAATCTATATATTTCTGACTTTTAGAGTCACTTTATGGAGGAGTATATTAAGGGCGGCGCGCCTCTGAGGCGGTTAAGCGTTATTCAGGAAAACAAATAATATTTTTTGTTTTTTATTTGCCAAATAACTAACTGCTCAATAATCAATTTTTTCCTCAAGAGGTCATTCATCTTTGCTCATTTCGACTCGGTTCTTTCTTTAAATAGATACGCTGCTTCTTTTTCTATTTTCTCACAAAGAGCTATACTTTCAAGTATCATTTTTGGGTCGAGAATTCTCTCAAAATTCTTGATAAATGCTGCGAGGGCAATACTTCCAACACTCGGAAATAACGCATATTTCCCTAAATTTGGTCGATATCTCGGCTCGATAGTCATACGGGCTACCCAACCGTCATCATATTCTGGTTCGTTTAACGATTTTAGGGCAACAAAATTCGAGTGGACGTAATCGCTTAGATATTCATATATTTTTGAAAACCTCTTGTCCGTGAATAACCCAAGCTCTTTCCTTACTCTCTTAAGTTTTAGTTCACCGCTCAGCCATTTTTCTATATTTTCTTTATCCTTTATGAAATACAGCATGAGACAAGTATTCTCCAACAAGCTTCTGAGAATTATGTTTGAATCATAGGAGTAGCCTTTCATTACCAAATCCAAATAGACTTTGGAAGTGCCGATAATCCTGTTTGATATATTGATAATAACAACATCTTTTTCCTGAAGTTCAATTTCTCTTCTAATTGATTTGTCGGCTATTTGGTCAACGAGTTTGTTAAACAAGTTGAAGAGCTCTTTGTAGTTACGAATTTCTTTGTCAAAATTTATCTTGGATATTGAGGCGTTCCTGTTTTCATTTTTAGATAATTCTTCAAAGATATCGTGATTTTCCTTTGGCATGTTTCAAAATAGCAGTCCTTAGTTTATAACATTTTGAACGTCTCAACTACCGAATTCTTTTCGGTATTTCTGAGTGCAATCAGCAGCTTAAGAGCAGAGTGAGGGCTTCCTATGCAAAAATAAGAAACTCTTTTTCCCCTTTCTCCCTGAGTCGGTGTCCTCTGTAACGGACTACGCGCATTGTAGGAGTGGTGCGGATAAATACCAACGATTCTGCAACGGAACGTATTAAAATGCCGTTATTGCGAATGACGCAAGGATCGCTTTGTCTTGGCTTCAAAAAACTGACTTTTAAAGTCGGGTATCTATATATAAGGGAGGGGGTAGTCAACCGAGAGCACAGCAGTCCTAGACAGCAATGTTTATTTCGCGCGGAAAGAAATGTTTATATCGGCTGAATTCGCTTCTGCTATAATTCAGCTACAGTTAGCTAGCCCCGCAGTTACACACATGGCGGCGGCTCAACCCCAACCGAAACGGCGTAAAGCCTTACAGGGATGCGGTGGTTGGCCTCCAATTGCGGGGACACATATGTGGACCTGACGCTGTTAGGTCTGAAATGGGCTTTGACGTTAAAGTGGAATGTTTCTCCCTCCAAATCCAATTTGGTAATTGCGGAAAAAATGTACTACACAAATAAACATCCGCGCACGATTACGGAGTCGCATAGTGCGTAACTCCGGTTGATCCTGCCGGACCCCACTGCTATCGGGATAGGACTAAGACATGCTAGTCAAGCGCCTCCCAGCTACGACGGAGGCGCGGCGCACAGCTCAGTAACACGTGGCTAACCTGCCCTCGGGACGGAAATACCCCCGGGAAACTGGGGCTAATCCCCGATAGGTGAAGAACTCTGGAATGAGTCTCCGCCCAAAAGACGCTTAAATCATGCTTTTAGGCGCCGCCCAAGGATGGGGCCGCGACCGATCAGGTAGTTGGTG
>Ga0315537_1004365_pt1 | contig 10304 bp, 5 predicted proteins | sample SalMarSW160270MG_FD_203091 | JGI IMG/M metagenome (GOLD analysis project Ga0315537, IMG submission 203091) | Salt marsh sediment microbial communities from the Plum Island Ecosystem LTER, Massachusetts, United States - Salt Marsh Sediment SW1602-70 ... | reverse complement strand
GGCAACCCGGAAGTGGTTTTCGCCGAGGAGAACAAGATTCCGGTGATAAGGCGATCTGAGATGCTGGGTGAATTGATGAGAATGAAGTTCGGCATTGGCGTGGCTGGCACTCACGGGAAGACCACCACCACCTCCATGATTGGGCAGGTGCTGACCCAGGGTGGCTTGGATCCTACCATTGTGGTGGGAGGAAGGGTTATTGGTTGGGAGAGTAACTCCAAGTTAGGAGAGGGTGAGTACCTGGTGGCAGAAGCTGATGAGTTCGATCGCTCCTTTCTCCGGCTTACCCCTACAATAGCGGTAATAACCACTCTGGAGGCGGAGCATCTGGACTACTATAAGGATCTGAAGGAAATAGAGGAAGCCTTTCTGGAGTTTTTAAATAAAGTCCCATTCTACGGCAGCGTTATCCTATGCCTGGATGAGGAAGCCCTGCAGAACCTTTTACCCAGGATTAAAAAGAGGATCATAACCTACGGGCTTTTGCCCCAATCCGACCTCCAGGCTGTGGATCTGAATTTCAAGGAGAACAAAAGCAGCTTCAGGGTGAAAGACAAAAAAAAGGTTCTGGGGGAATTAGAACTTATGGTTCCGGGAATCCACAACGTTAAAAACTCATTGGCTGCGGTTGCCGTGGGGTTGGAGTTGGACCTACCCTGGGAGAAGATAAAAGAAGCATTAGATAATTTTAAGGGAGTAAACAGAAGGTTGGAGATCATAGGGGAAATCAAAGGGATCATGGTGATGGATGATTACGCCCATCATCCCACCGAAATCGAGGTGAGTTTAAAGGCACTGAGAAAAGGGTGGAACAGGAGGATTATATCGGTGTTTCAACCTCATCTTTTTTCCCGAACCAGAGACTTTCATCAGGAGTTCGGACGTGCCTTTTTCAACTCCGAAATTCTGGTGATCACAGCCATCTATCCTGCCCGGGAAAAGCCCATTCCGGGTGTTAGCAGCGAGATGATAGCCCGGGCAGCAAAGGAGTACGGTCACCGGGAGGTACACTACATTCCGGAAAAAGAGGAGGTGATCCCCTTTCTTCTTAAAATAGTCCGGGAAAACGATCTGGTGATAACCATGGGAGCCGGTGACATCTACCAGGTCGGAGAAAAATTCATCTCCACCCTGTCGTCGGATAAAAACACTCACCGAAAGGAATAGAATTGAGGAATATTTTTATCATATTTATTTTACTTCTACTTTTCTTTTCTGGAATCTATCTGTTTTTGATCAATTTCCTCTGGTTCAATTTAGACCAGATAGAGATCTCAGGTGACAGCGACTTAACTTTAAATGATGTGACCCAGCTTTCGCCTGTTTATCTGGGCACGAATATTTTCAGAATTAACACCAGAAAACTGGAAAATGACATAAAAAAAGATCTGACTTTGTCTGAGGTCAGGGTGAAGCGAGAGCTACCGGACAAATTAGTAATAAGACTCTATAGAAAGAAACCAATACTTTTAATCAACCTGGATCAGTTATATGGGCTGACACAGGGAGGGGAGATCATCCCGCTAAAAGAACACAACCGGGGATGGGACATTCCCATTCTCTCCGGAGTGCATCTTAAGTCAATTAACTTCTACCGGCAGGTCGATGTTCCCAGCATCCATAAGGGAGTTGACCTTTATCAAGTTGTGCAGGAGATGGACTCAACGTTTCTGGATAAGATCTCAGAGCTGGATTTGTCCAACCCGGATAATCTGATACTTTATCTGCTTCCTAACGGGGTGAAAGTGATGCTGGGCTCAGGTGATTATAAACGGAGGATTGCCAGATTGATGGCGATTCTCAAAATGGAGCATGATTACCAAAATCTAATCTGGGTGGATTTGAGATTCCAAAACCAGGGAGTAGTAAAAACTAAAGTATAAGAGGAAAAACAGATATGGGTCGGGATAACATAATTGTTGGACTGGATATCGGCACCACCAAAATAGCAGCGTTAGTGGCGGAATCCAATGAGGACAATAGCTTCAAGATTATAGGCTATGGCACCCATCCCTCAGAGGGCCTGAGAAAAGGAGTGGTGGTAAACCTGGAGAAAACGGTGAATTCCATAATGGGTGCGATTCAGGATGCGGAGCTGGTGGTGGGTCAGAAGATCGAATCGGTCTATGCCGGAATTGCAGGTGATCATATCAAAGGTATCAACTCCCGGGGAGTGATAGCGGTCAAAGGCTCGGACTCGGAGATTTCCTCCGCGGATGTGGATAGGGTGATCGATGCTGCCCGAGCCGTGGCTATTCCTCTGGACCGGGAGATAATACATGTCCTTCCCCAGGAGTTTATTGTGGATGATCAGGCCGGAATAAAAGACCCTTTAGGGATGTCCGGAGTGAGACTGGAAGCGGACGTGCATATAGTAACCGGAGCCATAATCTCAGCCCAGAACATCTATAAAAGCATTCGCCGGGCAGGACTGGAGGTTAACGATTTGGTACTGCAGCCTCTTGCCTCCAGCTACGCCCTTTTGTCTCCCCAGGAGGAGGAGCTGGGCGTGCTTCTAATTGATCTGGGAGGTGGAACCACTGACATCGCCCTTTTCTATGATGGGAGCTTAAGACATACAGCGGTCATCGGATTGGGGGGTGGGAACATCACCAATGACATAGCCATCGGATTGAGAACTCCGGTGGACCAGGCTGAGGAGATAAAGAAAAGCTACGGGTGTGCCCTGACCCGTCTGGTGGATCCCAATGAGATGATTCAGGTGCCCGGGGTTGGCGGAAGGAAACCAAAGGAGATCTCCAGATCAGTTTTAGCTACCATAATTGAGCCCCGGGTGGAGGAGATCTACAGCCTGGTTTTAAAGGAGATAAGAAGGACTGAATTCGCAGACGGTTTAGCAGCTGGCATTGTTTTAACCGGCGGCGGTTCCCTGATGGAGGGAATGGTCGAGTTAGCGGAGCAAGTCTTTGATATGCCCACCAAGGTGGGCTACCCGGCAGGAATTAACGGGTCAAACGAGATCATATCCAATCCTATGTATTCCACCGGCGTAGGGCTGATCCTCTGGGGTTTTAAAAAACCAGAGGAGAAAAGAGATCAGAAGGGAAAAAACATCATAAAAAGAGCTGTTTACAGGATGAAGAGCTGGTTGGGTGAATATTTCTAAAAATTTTTGCATTATGAAGAGCAGAAAAGAACACAGATTAGAGTTCAATACTTTAAAACAAAGATGGATTGACAATAACTATGAACAAAAAAACAAAACTACTACACAATCTCTGAGAGGAGGGAGAGATGTTCTTTGAATTGGATTCCGAAGTTGAAAACTACGCCAAGATGAAGGTGGTGGGAGTTGGCGGTGCCGGAGGAAATGCCATCAATCGGATGATCGATGCTAACCTGTCCGGCGTGGAGTTCGTCTCCATAAACACAGACCTGCAGGCGCTGGAAAACTCCAAAGCCACCCACCGGATCCAGATTGGCGGAAGAATCACCAGAGGATTGGGTGCTGGATCCAACCCGGTTCTGGGCAGAAAATCCATAGAGGAGGACAGGGATCTGGTGGCTGAAAACCTGGCAGGTGCGGATATGGTTTTCATCACCTCTGGAATGGGAGGTGGTACCGGCACCGGGGCAGCACCAATTGTGGCTGAGATTGCCAAACAAAATGGAGCCCTAACTATAGCCGTGATCACCAAACCCTTTGATTTCGAGGGAAAAAAGAGAATGTCCCAGGCACAGGCGGGAATAGCTGAGTTAAAGGAGAGAGTGGATACCCTGATCGCCATTCCCAATCAGAAGCTTCTGTCCATTGTAACTCAGGAAACTCGTTTAACTGATGCCTTCAAATTAGCGGATGAGGTTTTGCTCAACGCAACCCGGGGAATATCGGATCTGATCTCCGTTCCAGGTTTGATAAACCTGGATTTTGCGGACGTCAGAACCATAATGTCTGAGATGGGAGATGCTATGATGGGCGTGGGAGTAGCTGACGGAGACAACAGGGCTAAAGAAGCTGCTCAGAGAGCCATATCCAGTCCCCTTCTGGATGGCATATGCATCACCGGAGCCAGGGGTTTGTTGGTTAACATAACCGGAGGTAACGAGTTAACCCTGTTTGAGGTAAACGAGGCAGCAACTGCTGTAACCGAAGCAGCTGGTTGCGATGCTCATGTAATTTTCGGGGCAGTTATTGATCCAGAACTCAAAGATGAGCTAAGAATCACCGTAATAGCAACAGGATTTGGAGAGAAGCAGGAGAGAAGAAACCTGGAATCTGAGGAAAACGTAGGTGATCTTTTCTCCTCCAAGAAATTGGTGTTGGAGCGACATTCCAGGTCCAGCCAGCAGGTATTTATTCAAAATGGGAAGGTTAAGTCCATAACTCCCGATGATCTGGAGGTTCCAACCTTTTTAAGAAAACAAGCGGAAGGGTAGCACTTTGTGCGCTCATTGTTAACCAGTAACAACTAAACAAAGTGCTTCTCTGGATGGAAAACCGTCGGAGCTAGTCCCTCCGACGGTTTTCTAATTTTAAAGATTAATACTTATATATAGATAATAACTAATTTGGAGCGGGTTTATCCCGCTCCTATTATTATATATATTCAGGATTTAAAACTCATAGGCGGGGCATTTAGCCCCACATTGATAAAAAATTTATGGTGAACCTGAAGGTTCACACTCCAATAAAGATGTATTCACAAAACACATAAAAAATAATCCCATAAAGATGATTGAAATTACTTGATTTTTCAATCTATCCTCTCACCTCTCAAGCCTTTTATCTCAGTCAAATTGAGCTTTAGAGTTGATTTAATTCAGAGCCTAAGATTGCCTATCGGTTGAGGTATTTGATATATTCAGAACCTAACTTAGGTTAGGTTCTGAATGGTTATAATAATGGTCATAATTTTTTGTTGCAAAACAATCTGAATTGATTAGATTCTTTCTCAATAAGGATTCTGAAAAATAAATTCATTAAATGGAAAAAGTTAATCTACTACTAATACTTTCAGGAGGTTTTTTAATGCGTGGTTTTAAAATCATACTTGTTTTGTTAGTATCCAGTTTCATTTTGGCAAGCTCTGCTTTTGCCGAAGAGGGGAGGCTGATGAGATTTCCGGATATTCATAAGGATAAGATCGTTTTTGTATATGCTGGTGATTTGTGGCTGGTGTCCAGCCAGGGCGGGATTGCCCGTAGGCTGACCACTCACCAGGGACTGGAGCTTTTTCCCAAGTTTTCCCCTGATGGTAAATGGATTGCCTTCACTGCTCAATATGATGGGAACACCGATGTCTACGTTATCCAGTCCGAAGGGGGCGAGCCCAAAAGGCTCACCTTTTACCCGGGCTTTGAGAATACCTCGGAAAGACATGGATTCGACGATATGGTTTTGGGCTGGCATCCGGATAACCAGAGGATCCTATTCAGGTCCTGGAGGGACAGCTATAACGGATGGTTTCAAAGGCTTTTCACCATCCATAAAGACGGAGGATTCCCCGAAGTTCTGCCCTTGCCCGAAGGTGGTCTGACCTGCTTTTCCCCGGATGGCGATAAGATCGCATACAACCGTATCTTCAGGAATTTCCGAACCTGGAAAAGATATAAAGGAGGTCTGGCTCAGGATATCTGGATCTATGATTTGAAGAAAAATGAAGTCGAAAGAATAACAGATTATGAAGGAACAGACACTTATCCTATGTGGCACCAGGACAAAATTTATTTTGGCTCTGATAGAGATCATACTATGAACATATTCTGTTATGATCTTAAAACCAAAGAAACAAAGAAGGTAACCGATCATCAGGAGTTCGATGTTAACTGGCCCAGCTTAGGTCCTGAGACTATAGTCTACGAAAACGGGGGATATCTTTACGTTCTCGATCTTGCCACGGAGCAGACCAAAAAGATCGCAGTGCAGATACCAGATGATGCAGTCCTTGCCCGACCGGAGATCGAATCGGTCAGCGACTACATTACCGATTTTACAGTTTCTCCTGATGCTAAACGAGCTCTTATAGTGGCCCGGGGGGATGTGTTTACCATCCCGGAGAAAAAAGGAAATACCAGAAATCTCTCCAACAGCTCAGGCTCAAAGGAAAAGAACGCTGTCTGGTCTCCGGATGGAGAATGGATCGCTTTTATCTCGGATAAGACCGGAGAGGACGAGCTATATATAATTTCACAAGACGGTAAGGGAAAGGAGATACGGATTACAAATGATGGTCACGTTTACCGGTTCCTCCCTGTATGGTCACCTGACAGCAAAAAGCTTTTGTTTGCAGATAAAAATTACAAATTATTCTATGTGGATATTGAAATAAAAAAGATTAGTCTGATCGATTCCAGTCTGGTCTGGAGGATCAGGGAGTATTCCTGGTCCCCTGACAGCAGATGGGTGACTTATGTCAAGTTAGCTGATAATCAGATGTGTTCAGTGTTTTTGTATTCTGTGGAAAAAGGTAAGGTTTTCAGAGTAACTGAAGATTTTACCTATGATCGGGAACCGGTTTTTGATCCCGAAGGCAAGTACCTCTACTTCTTATCCAGACGCGACTTCAATGCAGCAATAGGCAATATGGATTTCAACTTCACCTACAACGAGATGACCCAGATTTATGTAGTAACCTTGCAGGCTGGAACTCCATCCCCTTTAGCTCCGGAAAGCGACGAAGTGGAGATAAAAGAGGAAAAGGAGGAGACAGAGAAACCAAAGGAGAAAAAAGAGAAGGAAATAAAAGAGATCAAAATCGACCTGGAGGGAATCGGAGATCGGGTGGTGGCATTGCCCACAGGTCCGGGCAATTATCAGAACCTCAAAGCTGCCAAAGGGAAAATCTTTTATCTTTCCCATCCCACCGGGACTCTTACCGGAGATAGACCTAAAAAGACCCTGCACATTTTCGATATGGAAGAAAGAAAAGAACAGGAGCTTCTCTCTGAAATCGATGATTATGATCTATCATTTGACGGGAAAAAGATAATCTATAAGAGCGGTAAAAAATACGGAATCATCGAGGCTAAACCTGGTGCTCATAAGGTGGGTGATGGGGAGCTGAACCTTTCCCAGATGGAGATGAAAGTCGACCGCAAAAAGGAATGGGAACAGATATTCAATGAGGTCTGGCGCTGGCAGCGGGATTTCTTCTACGATCCTAATATGCACGGGGTGGACTGGAACCTCATGCGTGAAAGATATGGCCAGCTTGTGCCTTACGTGGCACATAGATACGACTTAACTTATATCTTGGGGGAGATGATCGGTGAGCTCTGCTGTTCCCATGATTATGTGGGAGGTGGGGATAAACCTGAAGTTAAGTTAATCCAAACAGGACTTCTGGGCGTGGATTTTGAGCCGGACACTCTTTCTGGTTTTTATAAAATCAAAAGAATTTTAGCCGGCGAGAACTGGAAGGAGAACTTCAGGTCACCGTTAACCGAGCCCGGGATACAGGTAAAAGAAGGGGAATACCTTATAGCTGTGAACGATCAGCTGCTTAAGTATCCCCTGAATCCTTATGCTCCCTTTGAAAATACTGTGGGGCAAACGGTGACCCTGAAAGTTAACTCCAAGCCCTCTTTAGATGGTGTCAGGGAGGTGGAGGTTAAGCCAATTAAAAGCGAATTCAACTTAAGAGAGCTGAATTGGATTAAGACTAACAGGGTGAAGGTGGAGAAAGCAACTAACGGGAAAGTGGGTTATATATTTCTTCCTGACATGGGAGGCGGAGGGCTGAACGAGTTCGCTAAAACCTTCTTTGCTCAGGTGGACAAGGAAGGATTGATAATTGATGTGCGGTACAACGGGGGAGGTTTCGTCTCCCAGATGATTCTGGAGAGGCTGCGCCGGGTTCTGAAAGGTATGGCTGCATCCCGGGGTCCATTTAACTGGACTTATCCGGACAGGGTATTTAATGGTCACATGGTCTGCATTATCAATTCTTATTCCGCTTCTGACGGCGATTACTTTCCATATTATTTCAGGGAATACGGGCTGGGAACTATTGTCGGAACCAGAAGCTGGGGTGGGGTGGTTGGATTTGATGATGTGGGACGTTTGGTGGATAAAGGGTATATTATCGCACCCCAGACCGCACCTTTTGGACTTGAGGGGGAATGGATAATGGAAAATTACGGCGTTGACCCGGATATTGAAGTGGATAACAAACCTGATCTGGTGGTTCAGGGAAAAGATCCTCAACTAGAAAAAGCAATTGAGATAATTATGAAAAAGATAAAAGAAGAACCTAAGAAGCTACCTCAAAGACCAACCTATCCCATAAAGAAATAGATTTTGTTATATTTTATTCTATTTTTAAGTAACTTAAAATGTTGTATTTAACTTTCCTTATTTAATTTGTGCGTAGTCTTTGAAAAGTATGCTTTGACCAATGGCGGAGGCGATTGGTCTACCCTATGTCATTGCGAGCCCGAAGGGCGTGGCAATCTCTTAAATCAGGTAGCCCATCTCTTATCCTGCGAACTGGTCTTTGCAGATGGGTTTTTCTGTAAATTATGTTTAGTTTTGATAAAATAAGAGAAAAACTACTTTCTCAGGAAAAGGGAACCATATATAAAAGATCGTTTAAGCACAGGTTCGCCCTGGGGTTTCCCAACACCTATGAGGTGGGGATGTCCAATCTCGGTTTTCAAACTATTTACAGGCTTTTCAATCAAAGGGAGGAGATCTTCTGCGAAAGATTTTTCCTGTTTGATTATCATCCCCAAAAAGGAGTGAGAACCCTGGAATCAGACCTTCCCCTGAGGAATTTCTCGGTTATAGCTTTCTCAATTCCATTTGAGTTAGACTACCTGAACGTCTTAAAGCTATTGCAACTTTCAGGTATTCCTCTGAAATCAAGTCAAAGGGATGAGAAATATCCTCTGGTCATCGGAGGTGGGGTGGCTTTGACATTAAACCCTGAGACTATGGCCGATTTCTTTGACCTGATCTTTATCGGAGAAGCTGAGCCCACCCTGGATCAATTTATCCAGAACTATCTGAGATGCTTCGATTCCAGGTTAACAAAAGAGGAAATGCTTTTAGAGTTGACAAAGGTCGAGGGTGTGTATGTACCTCAATTTTACACCCCCACTTATCAAAAAGACGGATGGCTGAAAGATATCTCACCCCGAAAGGATGTTCCTCAGAGGATAAAAACTAACAAAGCTGACCTTGACGAAGCTCAAACCTATTCGGTGATAGTATCGCCTTATACTCATTTTAAGGACTCCTTCCTGGTGGAGGTGGGGAGGGGGTGCAGAAGGGGCTGCAGGTTTTGTGCCGCAGGATTTATCTATAGACCTTACAGGTTTTCCACCTCCGAAAGCATTATAGAACAAGCAGAAGATTATTCAAAGGATATGAAGAACATTGGTCTGGTTGGCTCTCTGATTTCTGATCTGCCTGATCTTGAAAGGATAACCTCTGAGCTTTACCGGAGAGGTTTTAAAATCGGCATTTCCTCTTTTCGAGCGGACAGGGTAAGTCACAAACTTCTTGAGATTCTAGTTAACTCAGGATTTAAAAGCCTGACCATAGCCCCGGAGGTAGCAACACCCAGGATGTGGAGGATCATCAACAAAGGCATAAATAGAGAAGATGTCTTGGAATGTGCCAGGATTGCCTCCGAATTTGATCTTTCTAACCTGAAATTGTATTTTATAATTGGTCTTCCCTTTGAGAAAAAAGAAGATATAGAAACGATACCAGCTTTAGTTAAAGATATCAGTCATATATATTTCAAAAAGAGTGAAAAAAGAAAAAAGATCACCCTATCCATAAATCCTTTTGTTCCCAAAGCTCATACCCCTTTTCAGTGGTTTCCCATGAACAAAGAATTGGAGTTGAAATCCAAGCTGAAGATCGTAAAAGATGGGATCAAGAATTCAAGAGGTATTCATCTGGATAAAAAAAGCACAAGGCAGGCAATACTTCAGGGAATTCTGTCTATGGGCAACAGGAAGGTAGGCCTGGGACTTTTCTATCATTTAAATGAAGGATTGCCGTATGCCAAAGCCTGGCACAGGGTGGGAATAGATATCGATAGGTTTGTTTTCCAGGAAAAGGATTTAAATACATTCTTCCCCTGGGATATAATAGAAACCGAAGTAGAAAAAAGTTATCTGACCAGAGAATATCGAAATGTAAAGAAGATAGTTTCGGAAAGAATATAACTTTTTTACTTTATATGTTATTCTGCCGGAGAAGAAGCTTTATCGGTTGTATAAGCTTTCTGCCCTGAGGACCGGTTAACTTTCTGCACCTTGCCCGATTTAAGGCAGGATGCGCATACCCTGATCTTTTTTCTTTTCCCATCGACAATAACGCTTACCCT
>Ga0315537_1004364_pt1 | contig 10304 bp, 12 predicted proteins | sample SalMarSW160270MG_FD_203091 | JGI IMG/M metagenome (GOLD analysis project Ga0315537, IMG submission 203091) | Salt marsh sediment microbial communities from the Plum Island Ecosystem LTER, Massachusetts, United States - Salt Marsh Sediment SW1602-70 ... | reverse complement strand
CCACAGGGCGTAGGCGCTGATGCGGTGGGTCTTGCCATCTGCGGTCAGGGTGAAGATGGTGGTGGGCGCGTCCGCGATCCCGCCGGCCGAGTAGCTGGCATCAGGTCCGAGCAGGCCGGCTTTGTCGGCTTCGGCCAGGATCGTCTGGATCTCGGAGGGCGTGATGCGCATCAGCCGCAGGTTCGGCAGCAGCGGCTGGGGGTAGATCTCGATCATCGGTCCCTGGACGACGATTCGGCCGTCCGCGTACAGCGACCACTGCGGCATGTGGGTCAGCAGGTAGCTCATCGGCACGAAGCCGCCGCCGGTGTCGATGCGCAGGATCAGATCGTCGGGGTCGGCCGAAACCTGGTAATAGGGGGCCGGGGTCGCGGTCGGGCTGGGGGAGCTTCCGGCCCGCACGCAGCCGGTCAGCAACAGCGGCAGGAGCAGGGTCGAGAGCTTGCGCATCCTGGTCCTCTTCGGTAGTGGTCTGTCGTTGTCTTCGCTCGCGCTGGCCCGGGTTGCCCGGCCAGCATCGGCTACGGGCTGAACGCCGCGCAAGCCCCCGCGGTTCCAGGCGTGCCGCGGGCCGAGCGTGGCGTCGGCTGCCCGACGCCTTCTTCGGCCGCCGTCTGGCCGCTCGTTTGTATCAGATGCTCCCACCAGAAGCGTTATCTCCTTCGCCTCGCGGCGCGGGTCTCCCTTTGCGTCCAGTACCCTCTCCTGGCCGAGCGATGTAGCTGTTGGCGGCTATCTCGTCCCAGGATTCGGTCAGGCGGAGCCTCGCGAACCGAATCCTGACGCCTCATTGGTGGATAGCGCTCCCTCCAGGCGCATCTGCCGAAACGCAGCGGGGCCGATCGCGGATCGGCGGACCGCGGACCCGGTGTCCGCGCCCGCTCCGTCTCCAGTCTGCCTCGGCCGCGTGGTACGCTCGCGCTCGCGCCGGTTGCCGCGGCACCGGCCGCGCGTTCGGGCGGGAGTAGCTCAGTCGGTAGAGCGTCAGCCTTCCAACTCAGAATCTGCCGAGCGCGATGCTCTCCTCGTGAAATCCACCCTCAGGAACCCCATTTCAAGCGCACTCTGACGCTGTGCGTGACAACGTCAACTCCCCGTTGCAGCGTCAGCCTGCTTAGGCGGTTTGCAGCCGTTGGTGAACGATCCCGGGCCACCTGAGACGGCCAGCGGCGGCCAATAAGCGCGGTGCTAACCGCATGGGCGCGAAGCCGCGCGACCTGTGCCGTCACGGCAGCGCTGGCAGGCCTAGCGAATCCGTGGGGCGTGGGGCTGCGGGCAGGCCTGGCACCGTGGTCAGCGCCGGGGTTTGGGCTACCTGTGAAGGCGCCTGGGCTGGCGAAATGGCGGATCCTCCTCTTCGGTCATCGCGCTGATGGCATCCGCAGGACCTGGGCCGGAACGGTGACTTGATCGCTCGATTCGGGCGGGCTCGCTTCAATCGTCCACTTCGAGTTCACGAGCCACCTCACCAGCTCCCGGGGCGGGAGCGGCCGGCTCAGGAAATAGCCCTGGACCTCATCGCAGCGAAGCTCAAGCAGAACCGCGAGCCCAGCCCGAGACTCGACGCCTTCGGCGATCACGCGGAGCCCCAGATTGTGGCCCATCTGGACAAGCGCCTCGACCATGGCCTGCTGCTTCTCGTTGTGCTCGATTCCCTCGATCAGCGGCCGGTCAAGCTTGAGCTCGCTCAAACTGAGGACATTGAGCCTATTCAGGCAGGCCTGGCCTGTACCGAAGTCGTCGATGGCGACGCTGACGCCCATTCGCTCGAGTTCGCTCAAGACGCCGCGCGCGACCGGGATGTCTTCGACAACGGCCGTCTCGGTGATCTCGATCTGCAGGCGAGACGAGGGCACGGACCAGCGCACCAGCGCGTCGCCAACGGTGTTGGGAAGCGTCGGCAGCCGCAGGTTCCGGGCGGAGACGTTGACTCCGACAGGAATGTCGAGGCCCGCCCGGTCCCAGATGACCCACTGCTCCAGGGCGTGGTCGATGACCCAGCGAGTGAGGTCGTCGATGAGACTCGAGGCCTCGGCCACACAGAGGAACTCGCTGGGGCAGAGCAGGCCACGTCGCGGGTGCTTCCAGCGCAGCAGCGCCTCGACGCCGGCGACACACTCCGTGCTGAGCTGGACCTTCGGCTGGTAGTAGAGGGTGAGCTGGTCGCGCTCGAGAGCCTCGCGCAGCTCATTCAGCACGATGCGGCTGCGATCTGCCTCGGCTATCGAGGTGACCTGGGCGGGAACCGACTCCGTGGACGATTCGCCGGCCCCGGAGCAGCGTGCCGCCCACTCCTCTTCGATGGACGTCAGGAGCGCAACATCCCCACCCGGTTCGTAGAGGTTGACCCACTGCTGATCGTCGATGGTAAGGGGGGTGAGACACTCCTCGAGGCGGGCTGGGATCAAGAAGATGTTCTCGTCCGGATACTGCCGAAGGATCTCGACGGCTTCACGCAGTTCATCCTGGAAGTACCCGACTTTGGACACGGATCTGGTTGACAGGCAAGCGACGAAGAAGTCGCTCTTGCGGATTGCCCTCCGGATAGCGGGCTTCCACTTCACCCCGGGCGAAAGCCTAACCACGTCTATCCAGGGGTCGCAGCCATTCTGCTGAAGAAAGTCGAACAACCTCCTGGCCGCGGCGGAATCCTCCGACGCGTGGGCGATGAATACCCTGGGTCGAACCTTGGAGTCCATCTCTCGGCTCACTTGCTGCTGTCTCGCAATAGTCTGCGGTCACCTCTGGAGGGACGAGGAGGGTCCTCCTCAGATGGCGCGATCAGCATCTACATCGCGGGCGGGCGCCAGACCGCCTTGAGCTGGAGTGCCATGAGGAAGGGGCGCCCGACAGCGCGGGCGCGGCTACTTGGACCTGAGGCTCTCTCCATGGCGTGCTCCTAGCCTTTGTCCGTTCAGGTACCCCGACCTGTCCCGGGGTAGAAACGGCAGCTTCTGGTCTATCGCAGCCTGCACCCCGTGTCAAGAGCCATGGGACATCCATGGGCATTCTGTGCACGTCGACGGGAATGAACCGCATAGATGATGGGAGGATTGTCGAGGCGGGGAGTGACTGTCATGGTAGAATCCAGCCCGTGAGAGACTCGTCACAAGGGGGCCCTGATCAGCCTGGCCGGTCCGTACCCAACGATCTCGCCGGGCGTCTCGGGATCGCCAGGAGCCTTCGGCCATATACCCGCAGCGAGTCCAACGTCGCCCGTGACCTCGAGGAGGTCTCCCGCTTCTTCGGCATCAAGAAGACCAGCAAGGTGATGGCGACGCTGACTGGGGCGACATCTTCTTCGCTATCGCGTGCGGGAGGCCGCGGGCCCGCGTCCGGCGCAGAGCCGGCCGGGCGCGTGGCTGGCAGGATCGCCGTCCTCGCTGCCCTCGCCATCGAGATGCGCAAGTACCTCGTCGAGGTTTCCGGCGAGCCCCCGCGGGCGGCGGACATGTACCGCTGGCTTCTCTCAGGGCGCATGGAGACCGCGTCCGGCCCGCGACGACCTCTCGAGGTCCTCTCGGACCCGGAGGCTCTCGCGCAGGCTCTAGCCGAAATCAGGGCGGCCCGCAGGCAACTCCAGCAGCCGCCGAGGCGTGGCCCGGCGTCCGGGACGAAACCCCCGTCACTCGGGGCCTAGGGGCGAGCCCGGATCACTCGGTGGGCCCCGGTAGCTGACGGGGGCTGGACCGCCGATCTACGACAGGATCGTCGCCGCCGCGTACAAGGCGCGGGCAAGGCCACGCCGGGTCCGCGGGATCTACGGTCGGGACGGCTTCAGGGACGTGTTTTGCGTCCGGCGGGGCGCCCAGGTGTCCTTCGAGCCTGCGACCGAGATGGCATGTGCCGTTGGCTGCCGTGAACGCCTCATGCGCTGGCGACCGTGCGTGGCGCGCCCGGACGGCGACGAGGCCCGCATCCTAGTCAGCCGGACCCGCGGCCATCGTCCGGAGCCGCGTCAGTTCCAGACAGGGCCTCGATCGCATCGCAATGCGGCCCGAAGAAGTAGTTGCTCCACTTCTCCATCGGACGGTTGTTGACGGCCATCGAACCTGCCATAGCGAGGCAATCGAGGACGAACAGCGCCATTCCCGGCGCTGTTGGAAAGGCTGATTGCGTAAGCGTCAACCAGAGTCCCAGGGCGCCCACCAGCATGACCAGTCCAACCAGGGGGATCGCCAGGATGGCGAACGACCCGTAGCTGCAGAAGAATGCCGCCGCAGTGCCGAGGTTCTTCCAGTTCAGGGCTCGCGCGGTGAAGTCGTTCACGTGGATCTGGTAGGACAGGAAAGGATTGGCGTCCTTGGGCGCGTTCACGAGGGCCACCCTGCGGATGGCATCGGCTGTGCGGCCAATTGAAGCTCAACGATCTTGTAGGCATTCAGGATGCCCATGGCTGCCAATCCGATGGCATCGGCGACAGCAACGATCCCGAGCACGGCGAGACCGCGAACGCCCTGGTCCAGTGTGACGAAGCCCCCGAGGTAGACCTCCATCCGAATGCTCCCAGCTGCTGGCGCCACTTGTCCGGTATCTGGCTCATGCCTCCCGCGAGGCGCTGCTCGTGCTCGTCGACGGCGACGTCTTCGAGCCCGTCAACGCGCTTCGTCAGGAGTTCCCGGTATCCGCCGTCGGCACCAACAAGGCCGAGGCGCTCGCCGGCTGGGTCCGCGAGGCAGGTCTCGCCTGCCAGGCGGTTGCGATCTACCTCGACGAGGCCAACGTCGGCGATGTTCTTCGCCAGGGGGACATCGTCCTGCTCGCGGTCGACAATCATCGGACGCGAGCCCTGGTCGATTGCCGCCTCGGTGGCCTTCGCGAGGCGACTCTCATCAGTGGCGGCAACGACGAGATCGACGGCAACGTCCAGCTCGTCCGGCGTCAGCCTCGACGGCACCCTCACCGAGATCCATCCCGAGATCGCCACGACGATCGACGGTCCGGCGAGTGGCGAAGGATGCGCGGCCCAGGTGGCCGAGCGTCCCCAGCTTCTCGTAACGAACCTGATGGTCGCCTCCGCGATGCTCAACTGCCTCTGGGCAGTCTGCGAACAAGGCAGCGCCCCGTACAGCGAGGTCTTCCTCGACATCGTCCAGAACGCGGCTCGCCCGCGTCGCCGGTTCCGCGTCGATGTGGACGCAGCTTGACGGGAGCGGGCTGCCATTTGGTGCGACCCACCGGCCGGGCGAAGAACCCGGCCGATCCACTACAGGAGTCATTGGTGGCGAACGATCAGTTGGCGAATCCATTCCGGCCCGGCAACGGCGTCCTGCCCGCGTACCTCGCGGGTCGCGAGAAGCCGCTCGCCGAGTTCGACGCGTTCATCGCCGACAGCCACCCGCTCCACGCGAACTGGACCGTCACCGGCCTGGGCGACTCTCTGACGCGACTTGACGATGCGCTCAAGACCGCCCATCGGCCTGGCGCCCTTCTCCTGTACGACGAGGCGCACCTTCTGGCGGACGATCGCTCGCGCGAGCGCTACCCGCTGTCATCGCTCCTGTCGGCTCTCGGCGCAGTCCAGCGTTCAGGTGAGCCGCGGGTCCGGATCGTCCTGACCGGCCTGCCGACGTTGAGCGTCAACTTGAAGCGAGCGCGGACCTACGCCGAGCGGATTCTCCGCTACGTCGTGCTTGTGAACCTGGAGCGGGGCGATGCCTGGGACGCACTCACGATCCCCCTCGCTCGGACCCAACGTCGTTTCGCGACATCGGTCGTTGGTGAGATCGTAGAGGCGACTGGCGGCTACCCGCACTTCCTGCAGTTCTTCGGTGCCTATGTCTGGCGAGCCGTCCCTGCGATGGAGGTGACGCCTGCGAGTTATAGGGCCGTCGAGCCGGCTCTCCTCCACGAACTGGACCTCGCGTTCTTCGAAGATCGCTTTGAGGCCGCCCCGGCTACCGAGCAGCGTGTGCTCGAAGTGATGGCCCGAGAGCATGGCCAACTCCGACTGACGACGCTCCGCCCGCTGCTGGACTCCGCCGTCGGCAGTCTCGATCTTGTCGTGCGGCGACCTGTCGAGCGCGGCCTGATCTATCGCGCGACGCGCGGCACCTGCGACTTCGCTCTGCCGCTCTTGCGTCCCTACCCTCGGCGCCGGGCAGCGGATCTCTCGAATGCTTCTCCGGATGAAAGAGTGGGGGAGCGCTGAGTGAGGCGGCGCGACGAGCTGCCGCCGGGGGCCTGGCGGTACCCGGATCATCGTTCCGTCCGAGACGCGTCCTGCAAGCGCCAGGACCACGGTGCGCCGGCGACTCGCCACGAGTCACTCACGCCACACGAGCGTGTGATGCGTTCCCGGATGGCCGCATACCTGATACAAGCCCGACACGACGGCCAGCAGACGACCGCCGCGAGCCATCGTGCCTTCATGGCTCGGTTCCTCAAGGAGGTTGATCCCGAGCAGGAGCTGCCCGAGCCCGAGCGTCGCCGTCGCGCGAACGCAGCCAAGTCAGCCTACTTCACTCGGCTTGCCTATCTCTCCGCGAAGAAGCGACGCGGCTAACGCCCAAGGAAAGACGAGTCCGAGACCTGACTCGCAGATCCTGGTCATGGCGTCGGGAGAATGCGAGTGGTGGGTGAGGAGTATGGGCTTGGACCGCTTCGTACGAGAGCCGGGGAGGCCGAAGGCAGGCCTCGGTCGGGCGCCTGTGATTTGGTGACGGAGGCTCCAGTGGACACCATGGCCAAGAAGGCGACCGAGATCACGGCTATTAGCGCGTACGCTTGGGCGTCCCTGAGGTATCCGACTGGGTCGCGTAGTACGACCGCGTTCCGGTGGGAAGAAACGCAGGTCTCCACTGCCCGGTGAAGCGCCAGCGATTGTTTGCGAGTACCGATCTCCTTGGGATCAGGCACGGCACTGGTCCACTGCCGGACCTGACCGACTCGAAGTGCAAGAAACGCCGTGGCCGTCGCGCTGTACAGGAGAACTGCCGCGCCAACGAAGAACAAAATGACCCAGATAGCGGCCGCTCCAACGAGCGTCGATCCGGCAATGGCGGCGAGCCCGTTCACTAGGCCGACAGTAAGCAGCAGCGCATTTGCCCTGGACTCGACGGAGGACTTGGTGCTCTCCTGCGACGCTATGTCGCGCAGCCAATCGTCCGTGAGCACGCGAAGGTCAGAGTCGTTCAGCTTCGCCAGCTTCTTCTCGACGGCCTGCGGCCAGTCTGGGTCAAAGGCCTCGTCGAGTTCATCTCCCGTACGTTGATGTGCCGGAGTAATGGGTAGCCAGAAAGCTAGAAACCGCTGAGGCGGCTGGCCGTTGAACTGCATTTCTGTGGCTCCAACAGCAACTCAATTAGCGCGCCGGTTATGTCCAGGCCACTTGGCTTCTCAAGCCAAGCCCATTGCCCTGCAGGATTGCACTCCAAGAACCAGAGACTCCCTTCTCGGTCCTCAGCCAGATCAAAGGCTCCATATCGCAACCCGAAGGAAGCGGCGAACTCGACTAGATGGCTCGCAAGCCGGCTCTCCACTGGTCTAGGTTCGAAGGAAACACTTGATGGTTCAACTGCCCGCACATCAACCGGTGAGGCCGTGGGCACCGTCATTCGCACAGGGAAGAGACGTCTTCCGACGAGTGTGACGCGCCAGTCAGCGACCTTGTCGATGAGCTTCTGAATCAGGACTGGAGCGAATCGAGCCCCATTGACCGGATCCTCAAGCTGCAGCTCGGTCGTGTAGCCAACCCGCTCGCTGCAACTAATCGCGACCCTGGCATCTCCGACTGCTTTCAGAACGCATGGACCATGGTGTCGTCGGAAGGCTTCGATGCTCGCCGGGTCAGAGGACACTATCGACGGAGGAACTGCCAGGCCCAGAGAATGGGCGAGACCTATCTGGGCAACCTTCCATCGTGCTGCCTGGAGCGCATCTGGTGGACTGACGCAACGATCCTCAAGGCTGCGCCATGCGCCCCCCATTGCGGCAATTGCCTCCTGTTGCGCGAAGGCTCGATCGAGGGGATCCGATACCAGAGGCGAAATCACTGGCCATTGAGGCCGGCGGATCCATATGCCTCTGACCAGTCCGAGACGCACCTCTTCGGTCGAGAACGTGAGGGTCGCGCTCGATGGGTCTAGCGGATTGACGGTCAGGCCGACCTGTGCTGGATAGTCCTCCGTATTGAATCGCCGCACGTCAACGCCGCGAGCGGAGGCCGCAAGGATCAGGACGTCTGTAGACAGATCCTCGCGGTAGGTGACGGCGAGTATCTCGGGGGCGCTCAGAAGGCCACGATTCCAGTCGCCAGATCATCCCCGCTGAAGCCTTCCCGAAGCTTGGGCTGTGGAGGATCATCTGTGTCTGCTCCGGCTCGCGTCGCCGTCTCAAGCCCCGCTTCGTAGCATCCGGACTGAGTGTCGGTAGGATCGCCCGATGCTTTCGTAAGCGTTCCCAAGGCCATCGGCGGTTCGACAGGGTCGGGGGGATCGGTCCGAGCCGCGCTTCCTGAGTTCAAGGCAGAGGGTGGCGAGGCGGGGTCTCCTGGATCTGACGAAGCCTCCGTTAGGGTCTTCAGTGCGCCCTGTAGCCCCATGACAAGGGGCTGACCGTCGGACCCCATCGTCAGCTGCTTTCTCTCGTCGTAGAACCCCAACTTGAGGGGCGCAGACACATCCTTCAGCCGAGCCGCCATCATGGGTCGATCTCCGCTCATACCTTCGTCCTCTCCAAATCCCTCGAGACCGTTCTGCTCAGGACGGCATCCACTCAGAATTCTAGACGCGTTGTCACGGACCGAATCAAGGACGGCGCGAGGCGAAGACTGGACCCAAGAGGTGCGTTGCTGCATCTCTGTTCGAGGGCTTCAGTTGCCTTCCTTGATCGTGTTCGCTGGATGTCGCTGGGCAGTGGCCTCGGTCACGAAGCGACCTGTGATGGCAGACCGGTAGCTTGTTGCCTGGCCGCCGATGGTTTGCCTCACTGTGGTGCCCGGATGACGCCGAACAGTCGCTTCCTTCACGAAGCGACCAGTGCTGGCTGAACGATTGACTTTCGCCATTGCGATTACCTTCTTCCTGCCAATCAAGCCGATGTGGCCATGATGAAGATCATTGGGTAGGCCCGTGCCACCTAGCTTGTCACGACCGCGAGACCTCCAGGATTCGGGCTCGGCTAGAGGCGATCGCCGGGGCTCCGCCTCCGATAGGCCTGGCGGGCCCGCTCGTCGGCGGCTGAGGCGCCGTAGCGGCCGAGCATCTGGCGGCTCTTCCAGCCAGCGAGGCGCATGAGGTCACCCTCGGTGCCGCCGTCAGCAAGCCACATGTGGGCGTACGTGTGGCGGAAGAGGTGGGGGTGGAGCTTCTCGATGCTCGCCTTGGTGCCCCGGCGACGCAAGACCTGGAGGATGCCACTCGGCCCGAGCGGTCCGTTGGGCGCGAGCCACAGTTCGTCGAGGTCCGCGTTTGGGTGAGAGGCCCGCGCGCGTCGATATCGGTCGAGGGCTTGGGCAGTCTTGTTGCCGAATGGGCATGCCCTCGGTCGTCGGCCCTTGCCCATGACCAGCGCCACCTGCTGGCTGAAGTCGATGTCGTCGGTCTTCAGTCCAGCAAGCTCGCCCCTGCGCATGTCGGTAGCGAGGAGGAGCCGGACGAGGCCATGTCGCGGCGGGACTCGAAGTCCGAGCCGGCACAGGCGTCGAGGATCGCGTTCAGCTCCTCGGGCCGTAGCACCGGCGGCGGCGTCTCGGGGACGACCGGCGGCTTCATGCGAGCCATCGGTGAGGACGCGATCTCGCCCTCTTCGATCGCCCAGCGGAAGAACGGCTGCAGGCTCCGATAGGCAATCGAGACTGCTGCCGGGCGCTGCCCTGCTTCCTGGATCGAGACGATGTAGGCTTCTATGTGCGTTCGCGTGATGGCCGGCAGCGTCTGCGGCAGGTGGCGCGCCTCGAGGAAGTGGGCGAACTCGTCCATGGACCGCAGGTACGTCCTGATCGTGGCCGGGCTTCGGTTGGCTGCGCGGAAAGAGAGGTGGTACGAGGCGATCGCATCGGCGAGTGGGGTGCCGGTTGCGCGTCGGGGCTCGTCGGGTACGATGTGCGCCGTGCGAGACACTCTTGGCATCGGGATCGACCTTCCGCGAGGCGTCGCTCGGGAAACCGGAGCGACAGCGTGGCGGTCAACCACCAGAGCGTCAGCTTTTCGGAAATGCGCTCTATGTGAGCGTGAAATCGGGCGGGAGTAGCTCAGTCGGTAGAGCGTCAGCCTTCCAAGCTGAATGTCGCGGGTTCGAGACCCGTCTCCCGCTCCAAGCCCCCTTCCATGCTCCGGACGACACTCAGCCCTGGCGCTCGGATC
>Ga0315537_1004363_pt1 | contig 10305 bp, 8 predicted proteins | sample SalMarSW160270MG_FD_203091 | JGI IMG/M metagenome (GOLD analysis project Ga0315537, IMG submission 203091) | Salt marsh sediment microbial communities from the Plum Island Ecosystem LTER, Massachusetts, United States - Salt Marsh Sediment SW1602-70 ... | reverse complement strand
TTCGCACCGCGCTTCTCGACGCGCGGCTCATTCTCGGCGACGAGAAACTGTTCGCCGATTTTCAGCACCGCTTCCGCAAGGACGTGTTGGAGGGCGACGCGCGCGCCTTCATCGCCGCGAAGCTCGCCGAGCAGGACGCCCGTCACTCACGCGCCGGCGCTTCGCGCTACCAGGTCGAGCCCAACATCAAGGAAGGTGCGGGCGGTTTGCGCGACCTGCACACGCTGCACTGGCTCGCCAAGCACCTTTATCCCGATCATGCCGAGGAACAGTTTATCGAGGCCGGTGTCTTCACCCCGCATGAATATCGCAGCTTCCGCCGCTGCGAGTCCTTCCTGTGGACGGTGCGCTGTCACCTGCACTTCCTCACCGACCGGGCCGAGGAGCGCTTGAGCTTCGATCTCCAGCGGGCGATGGCCGAGCGGCTCGGCTATCGGAGCCACGCCGGCTTGAGCGCCGTCGAGCGCTTCATGAAGCACTACTTCCTCATCGCCAAGGAGGTCGGGCAGCTCACGCGGATCGTCTGCTCGGCGCTCGAGCTCAAGCAACTGAAGTCGGTGCCGACGCTCGATACGCTGCTCGGTCCGTTCAGTTGGCGGCGCCGCGCCAAGCTGCGGCGTACCTCGGACTTCCGCATTGAGAACGGCCGCATCTCGACCGTGGACAAGGACGCCTTCGCCAAGGACCCGGTCAACTTCATCAGGCTGTTCGTCTTCGCCGATGAGAACCAGGCCGCCCTTTCGCCCGAGGTCTTGCGGCAGATCCGGGCGAACTTCCGGCTCATCGACGACAATCTGCGCGGCAACCCCACGGCCAACCGCCTGTTCATGCGGCTGTTGACCGACGCGCGCGATCCTGAAGGCGCGCTGCGCAAGATGAACGAGGCGGGCGTGCTCGGCCGCTTCATCGGCGACTTCGGTCGCGTGGTGTCGATGATGCAGTTCAACATGTATCACCACTTCACGGTGGATGAGCATCTGGTCCGCACCATCGGCTTCCTCTCAGGCATCGAGCGCGGCAAGCTGTCGGTTGACCATCCCGTGTCGAGCGAGGTCGTGCGCACCATCGACAATCGTCGCGCGCTCTATGTCGCCGCCTTGCTGCACGACATCGCCAAAGGCCGCGACGAGGACCATTCCCTCGTCGGCGCGCGCGTCGCCCGCGAGCTCGGGCCGCGCCTCGGCCTGACCGCGTCGGAGACCGAGACCGCCGCCTGGCTCGTCGAGCATCACCTGACCATGAGTCTGTTCGCCCAGAGCCGCGACCTCAACGACCCGAAAACCATTCGCGACTTTGCCGACATCGTGCAGAGCCGCGAGCGTCTGAAGCTCCTGCTTATTCTCACGGTCGCCGATATCCGCGCCGTCGGTCCCGGCGTATGGACCGGCTGGAAAGGCCAGCTCCTGCGCACGCTCTATTTCGAGACCGAGCCGCAACTCGGCGGTGGACACACCGAGCTGACCCGCACCGAGCGCGTGACCCGCGCCCAGGACGCCTTGCGCGAGCGCCTGGCGGGCTGGCCCAGCCACGATCTGGAGCACTTCATCGACCGGCACTACCCGGCCTACTGGCTCAGGACCGACCTCGATGTCATCGCCGAGCACGCCAAGCTGATACGAGACGCCGAGGCGCAGAGCCGTACCGTCGTCGTCCATATCTCGACCGACGCGTTCCGCGGCGTCACCGAGGTAACCTTGCTCGCCCCCAACCACCCGCGCCTGCTCGCCCTGGTCGCGGGCGCCTGCACCGGCGCCGGCGCCAACATCGTCGACGCGCAGATCTCCACCACGCGTGACGGCATGGCGCTGGACACCATCCATCTCGAGCGTGAGTTCGATCACGCCGAGGACGAGGAACGCCGCGCGCGGAAGATCGCCGCCAATATCGAGCGCATGCTCCGCGGCGAGGCCCGCGCCGCCGACGTGGTGCAGAGCAAGAAGAAGCCAAAGTCGCGGCTGTCGGCCTTCACGGTCGAGCCGCAAGTGGTGATCGACAACACGCTGTCGGACGTCTTGACCGTGATCGAGATCAACGGCCTCGATCGTCCCGGCCTTCTTTACGACGTGACCCGCGAGATCTCCGACCTCAACCTCGACATCGCCTCGGCCCACATCGCCACCTTCGGCGAGAAGGCCGTCGACGTTTTCTACGTCACCGATCTCACCGGCAAGAAAATCACCAGCTCGTCGCGCGAATCTCTGATCCGCGAGCGGTTGACGAAAGTGCTCGCGGCGCAGCAGGAATCGGCGTTCGCGTCTGTGTAACCAGCGTTCCCCTGCCCTTGCCGGGTCTTTGGACCTGGCGCATTTAGAGTGCGCCATGAAGCTTTATCGCGGGTTCTTGACCGTCGGCGGCATGACTGTCGTGAGCCGCGTGCTCGGCTTCGTCCGCGACGTGCTGATCGCCGCTGTGCTCGGCGCCTCGTCGGTGACTGACGCCTTCTTCGTCGGTTTCCGCGTGCCCAATATGTTTCGGCGCCTTTTCGCCGAGGGCGCTTTCAACGCGGCCTTCATCCCGCTGTTCACCAAGCGCCGGCACGCCGAAGGGCCTCAGTCGGCGCAAGACTTCGCCGCCCGGGCGTTGTCCGGCCTCACCCTCGTGCTCGTGGCTTTCGTGGTTCTCGCCGAGATCGCCATGCCGTGGCTGATGCTGGTGCTCGCGCCCGGCTTCGCCGACGACCCGGACAAGTTCCGCCTCGCCGTGCTCTTAGGGCGCATCGCGCTGCCTTATCTCGTCTTCATGTCCTGGGTCGCGCTTTACACGGGGCTCCTCAACGCGCTCGGGCGCTTCGCCGCCGCCGCCTTCGCGCCGAGCCTGCTCAACGTCGTGCTCATCGCCGTGCTGCTCGGCCTGGTCGCCACCGGTACCGGCGAGCAGAGCATCGCCGGCGTAGCGCTCGCCTGGGGCGTCGCCGTCTCGGGGCTCTTGCAGGTGGCGATCGTGGCCGTCGCCGCCGTGAGAGCCGGCATCCGCCTCAAGCTCGAGCGGCCCAGCTGGACGCCCGACATGAAGCGGCTGGTGACGCTCGCCGTGCCCGGCCTCATCGCCGGGGGCATGGCGCAGATCACCATCGTCATCTCCACCATCATCGCGAGCCTTCAGGACCGCGTGGTGTCGTGGCTCTATTATGCCGACCGCATCTTCCAACTCCCCTTGGGTCTGATCGGCGTCGCCGTCGGCGTCGTGCTTCTTCCCGACTTGAGCCACAAGCTTCGCTCCGGCGACCACGACGCCGTCATTATGAGCGAGAACCGCGCGCTCGAGTTCGCACTTCTCCTCACGCTGCCTGCCGCCGTCGCGCTGTTCATTGCCGCCGGCCCCATCATGCGCGTGCTGTTCGAGCGCGGCGCCTTCACCACTGTCGATGCGCACGCCAGTGCAGGCATGCTGTCGGCACTGGCGCTCGGCCTTCCTGCCTACGTGCTCATCAAGGTCCTGCAGCCCAGCTTCTTCGCCCGCGAGGACACCAAAACGCCGATGATCTTCGCCGGCATCTCCATGGCAGCGAACGCCGCGTTGAGCTTTGTGCTGTTCGTGGTGCTCGGCGCTATCGGCATCGCCATCGCCACCGCGCTCGCCGGCTGGATCAACGTCGCGCTTCTCGTCGTCGAGCTGAAGAAGCGTGCCGAGTTCGCCCTCGATGATGCCTTTCGCCGAGCGTTCGTCGGCATCGTACTGGCAAGCCTCGCCATGGGGGCGGTGGTGTGGTGGCTAACGGATGCGCTCGGGTCCCGGTTCGCCCCCGAAGAGGGCATTGTCGTCCAAGCGTTCGCCCTCATCGTGCTAATCGCCGCCGGCCTACTGACTTATCTCGTGGCGGGCGCCATCTTCGGCGCAATGAAGCCGCGAACCCTGCTGAAGGACCTTCTCGGCCGCTGATTTCTGCGAAAAACACGAGGTTTTCCAGCGCGCAAGCCTGGTCTATGTTGCGCTGCAACAAGGACGAAGGGGGTACCGCATGGAAAGCCGTCCACGCCGCAGTGTGCTGTATATGCCGGGCTCGAATGAGCGGGCGCTGGAGAAGGCAAAGACCATTCCCGCCGATGCGTTGATCTTCGATCTCGAGGACGCCGTGGCGCCGGACGCCAAGGTACGTGCCCGCGAGCAGGTCTGCGCTGCGGTGAAGAACGGCGGCTATGGTGGCCGCGAGGTGGTGATCCGCGTCAATGCACTGGAGACGCCATGGGGCACCGACGATCTCAATGCCGCCAGCGATGCCGCGCCCGACGCCATCCTCGTGCCGAAGGTCGTCCATTCCGGCGACGTCATTTCCGCCGCCAAGATTCTGCAAAGCGTGCACGCGCCGGAGAAGGTGCGGCTGTGGGCCATGATGGAGACGCCCATGGCCATCCTCAACGCGCGCACCATCGCCGCCACCGCGGTCTATGAGCACAATCGTCTGTGCTGCCTGGTCATGGGCACCAACGATCTGATCAAGGAGTCGCGCGCCCGCGCGCTGCACGACCGCTTCGCCGTGGTGCCATGGCTCGCCATGACGCTGGTCGCCGCGCGCGCCTACAAGCTCGACATTCTCGACGGCGTCTATAACGACTTCCGCGACGAGGAGGGCTTGCGCGAGGAATGCGAGCGCGGCCGCATTCTCGGCATGGACGGCAAGACCCTGATCCATCCGAGCCAAGTGGTCCCCTGCAACGAGATTTTCTCGCCGACCCAAGAGGAGGTCGACTGGTCGCGCAAGATCATCGACGCCTTCGGCCAGCCGGAGAACGAGCACAAGGGCGTCATCGTCGTGGAAGGCCACATGGTCGAGCGGCTCCATTTCGCCATGGCCCAGCGGACTGTTGCCATCGCCGAGCAGATCCGCGCGATGGAGAGGGCCTGCGGCTAGCCTCTGCCCGGCCTTGCACTTCCGGCTGCCTCACGCCATAACCCGCGGGCGTTCAGGGGCAAATGATGCAAGAGACGACCAAACATAAGACCCGCGTGTTTTCGGGCGTTCAGCCCACCGGCAATCTGCATCTCGGTAATTACCTCGGCGCCATCACCCGCTTCGTGGCGCTCCAGGCCGAGCATGAGTGCCTTTATTGCGTGGTCGATCTCCACGCCATTACCGTATTCCAGGACCCGGACGAGCTTACCCACAACATCCGCGAGGTGACGGCGGCGTTCATCGCGTCCGGCATCGATCCGACCCGCCAGATCATCTTCAATCAGAGCCAGGTCTCCGGCCACGCCGAGCTCGCCTGGATCTTCAACTGCGTCGCCCGGCTCGGCTGGCTCAACCGCATGACCCAGTTCAAGGAGAAGGCGGGCAAGGACCGCGAGAAGGCGAGCGCGGGCCTCTACGTCTATCCCAACCTGATGGCCGCCGACATTCTGCTCTATCACGCCACCCACGTGCCGGTCGGCGAGGACCAGAAGCAGCATCTGGAGCTTGCCCGTGACATCGCCCAGAAGTTCAACAACGACTTCGCCAAGACGATTGCGCGGGAGGACTATCCGGGCGGCTTCTTCCCGCTGCCGGAGCCGATCATCACAGGGCCGGCCACACGTGTCATGAGCTTGCGTGACGGCACCAAGAAGATGTCGAAGTCAGAGACCTCGGACATGACGCGCATCAACTTGACCGACGACGCCGACGCTATCTCCAAGAAGATCAGGAAGGCGAAGACGGACCCCGAGCCGTTGCCCGTCGAGGTCAAGGACTTGGAGGCGCGGCCCGAGGCCGACAACCTGGTCGGCATCTACGCCGCGCTCGCCGGGATCGACAGGGATCAGGTGCTGCGCGAATACGGCAATTCGTCCTTCGCGCGCTTCAAGGAGGCGCTCGCCGAGCTGGCGACGGAGAAGCTCACGCCGATCGGCGACGAGATGCGCCGCCTGATGGCGGACCCGGTCGAGATCGACCGCATCCTGGCCGACGGCGCAAAGCGCGCGCGCGACATCGCCGATCCCATCCTCGCCAAGACCAAGGATATCGTCGGCTTCATCCGAAGCTGACTTGTCATGCCCGCGAAGGCGGGCATCCAGTAGCCACCGGCCTTCGTTGCATCTGACCGCAGGGGGTTACTGGATTGCCCGGTCAAGCCGGGCAATGACAGGGGTGGAGGGAACTCTCTTACGCCTCCACCCCCGTGCCGATGGGGCAGGAGACGCCGGTGCCGCCGAGCCCACAATAGCCAGCCGGGTTCTTGGCGAGATATTGCTGGTGATAGCCTTCGGCGAAATAGAACTCCGGCGCCGGCGCAATCTCGGTGGTGATGGGACCGAGCCCGCGCGCATCAAGCGCCGCCTCGTAAGCGGCCTTCGAGGCTTCCGCCTCCCGCCGTTGCTCGTCCGAGTAATAATAGATGCCCGAGCGGTATTGCGTACCGACGTCGTTCCCCTGGCGCATGCCTTGGGTCGGGTCGTGGCTCTCCCAGAACGTTTTCAGGAGCTGCTCGTAGCTCACCTGCTTCGGATCGAACACGACGAGCACCGCCTCCGTATGCCCGGTCATCCCGGAACACACTTCCTCATAGGTCGGGTTGGGCGTGGAACCGCCGGCATAGCCCACGGCCGTCACGATGACGCCGGGGATCTGCCAGAACTTGCGCTCGGCGCCCCAGAAACAGCCGAGCCCGAACAGCGCCTTCTCGGCGCCTCGCGGGTAAGGCCCTTTGAGCGGTGCGCCGTTCACGTAGTGCGTCGGCGCTGTGGGGACGGGCTCTTGCCGGCCGGGCAGGGCCTCGTCGGCGGAAGGAACGATGAGGGGCTTGCGTTTGAATGAGAACATGGAGGTCTCCGTTTAGGCCACTCCCCCGAAAAAACGCCCCGCTAATTGATGAACACCTCGACGGGTTTACGTTTCTGGCCGAGCCAATAAAGGAACACGCCGAGAATGCCGAACACGACCCAGGTCGGCGCGGCGAGGATCGACACGATCACCGGGTCCCACAGCCAATGACCGGCATTGGCGTCGATCCAGTTTTTCGCGATGTCGATCGTATTCGGCGCGAGCTGCCGCCACTGGTCGCCCATGGGTGTCACCACCCACGTGCCGCCACCCGCCAGGCTCTTGGTGGCGTCGACGACGGCGGCGACCATGGCAACGAGAAGCAGCCAGACGCCGAGAATTCGCAGAAAGAAACGCATGAGCGAGAGTGGCAGTTCGCGGTTCTTCGCTTACATAAGCCATCGCCCGATCACGTTCAAACGGTCCTTTGGTCACGTTCCGGCGAGCGGAGGGCTTGCTTGAACGGGGAGGGCGCTTCGTTATAGTGCGGCGCTTTCAAGCGCCTTTTGGAGAGGTGGCCGAGTGGTCGAAGGCGCACGCCTGGAACGCGTGTAGGCGGGTAACCGTCTCGAGGGTTCGAATCCCTCCCTCTCCGCCACCCTAGGTCCTTCTGGCGGCAGAGCCCCAATAAGGTCCATGCGTCGCGTTCCAAAGGCGGCGGGAAGCGGCTAGAACCGCGCTGACTGAAATTTGTGCAGGCGTTTCTCCGAACGTGAACCAAGTCATCCAAAACGTGTCCGACACGGCCTTCCTCGTCGCCGGATTCCGGGGGATGGAGACGGACCGTCCCGATCCGCTGTTCCGCGATCCCTTGGCCTGGAAGCTCGCCGGCGAGCACGGCCGCAAGATCGTCGAGACCGCGCCACGACGTTTTCTCGGCGCCTGGTCGGTGGTGATTCGCACCGTCATCATTGATTCCTTCATCCAGGATGCGATCACGGGCGGCGTCGACACCGTTCTTAATCTCGGCGCCGGCCTCGACACACGCCCCTACCGCATGGACTTGCCGAAGGATTTGCGCTGGATCGAGGTGGACTATCCCCACGTCATCGATCTTAAAGAGGAGCGTCTTGCCGACGAGCAGCCGAACTGCGCGCTCGAACGCGTCAAGCTCGATCTCACCAACCGCACCGCCCGGCAGAAATTCTTTGCCGAGGTGAACGCCAGCGCTGGCGGCATCCTCGTCCTCACCGAAGGTGTGACGCCTTATCTGACCGAGGACGATGTCGGCGCGTTAGCAGATGATCTAAAGGGATTGGACAAGCTGCACGGCTGGATCATCGACTACTTCTCGCCCAAGGCACTCAACTATGGCCGCAAGATGCGCGCCCGGTTCATGCAGGCCGCACCGTTCCGGTTCCAGCCGAAAGACTGGTTCGCCTTCTTCGAGGAGCATGGCTGGCGTGCGCAAAAGGTACGCTATCTCGGCGACGAGGCCGAGCAAGTTCGCCGGCCGCCGCCTATGCCACTTCTGATAAAAGGCTGGCTCAAGCTCGTCGGCCTGTTCATGTCGCGCGAGCGCCGGCGCGAAATGATGCGCCAGGTCGCCTACGTGCTTCTCGTGCCGAAATAGCCTGTAGCGCGTGAAGGGGGCCGCTTACGCCGGCTTAACCGTAGTCTCGTTTCGCCCTGTCTAGCTTTCCTAGGCTTGCGGCCTGTCATGAACCCGGAACCGAGCGCGGATAGGTTTGGTCAGCCCAGCCCTTTGAGATGCCGGACAATGCAGCAAAGGACCATAGTGCAGGCCCGGACGGTTCAAGACTATATCGACGAGACCCCATTCTGGGCCGATGGAACGGCGGCGCGGGCGGCGCCGATGACGTTCATGCAGTGGCGGATTTGGTGGCTGTCCGTCGCTGGCAAGTTCTTCGAAGGCCTGGTCGTGTTCATGGCCGGCGTCGCGCTGCCCCTCGTCGGCAAGGAGTTTGATCTCACCGCCACTGAGCACGGCCTAGTTAGCGCCGCCGCGCTGTTCGGCATTTTGGTCGGCGCCAGCGCCCTCGGCTCTCTCTCCGACTACTTCGGCCGCAAGACGATGTTCGTCTTCGAGATCATGCTTTTCACGCTGTTTCTGGTGCTGATCGTCTTTGCTCAGAATCTTGTTTGGCTGGCCATTTGCCTGTTCGGGCTCGGGCTCGCGCTCGGCTGCGACTATCCGACGGCGCATATGATGATCTCGGAGAGTACGCCGTCGCGGAGCCGGGGCGGGCTTGTTCTTGGCGCCTTCGGGTTTCAAGCGGCGGCCGGCGCGCTTGCCGGGACGGCGGTTGGCTATCTGGTCCTCAGTCTTGATCCCACAATCGGGGCTTGGCGCTGGATGTACGCCTCCGCGATCCTCCCGGCGATTCTCGTGGCTGTTGGGCGCCTCTACGTCACCGAGAGCCCGCAATGGCTCGTCGTCATCCGGCGACGTCAGGACGCCGAGCGGGAACTGAAGCGCTTGTTGAAGAGGAAGCCGCCCTATCCCTCTGAAGTTTCCTTGGCCGAGGCGTCAGGCGATGCCCCCACGGCGGGCGGCAGCACGACGGGCTACGGCGCCCTGTTCAAGAAGAAGAATCTACGCGCCCTCATCCTCGCGTCGGTGCCTTGGTTTTTCCAGGACCTCAGCACTTACGGGATCGGCATCTTCACGCCGACCATTCTCGCCGCCGCATTCGTACACTGGCACGGGCAAGCAATGAACATCGCCGGCCTCGTGGGCAAGGATCTGCTCGCCGCCAAGGGCGCTGCCGTCATTGATGTCCTCTTGCTCGCCGGCATCTTCGCCGCCGTCCTTCTGGCGGACAAGATCGGCCGTATCCGGCTTCAAGTTATAGGCTTCATCGGCTGCGCTGCCGGGCTCTTTATCGCGGCTCAGTCGGCAGCCTTCGAAGGGCCCACTAGGTTGGCGCTCATTTTCGTTGGCTTCATGCTGTTCAACTTCATGACCAATCTTGGACCGAACGCACAGAGCTATCTGATTGCTGGCGAAGTGTTCCCCACTGCGGTTCGCGGCAAGGGTGCGGGTTTCGCCGCTTCGTTCGCCAAGATCGGCGGTTGCCTTACGGCGTTTCTGTTCCCGATTGTGCTGGCCGATTTCGGGACGACGCTGCTGCTTTCTGTCCTCGTCGGCACATCGCTCCTCGGCGCTCTGGTGACCTGGACGTTCCGGATCGAAACGACGGGCATCGACCTAGAGACCGTAGGCGCCGAGCCCTCACGGACCAGCGCTCGCGCGCCGGCAAAATGAAGCTTGCGATCTGGAAGAGCCGACGGTCAGGCCGCTTTGAGCTCGATGACCATATTGGTCGGCTCCGGCGGATGCGGCGCCAGGCTGGTGCGGCTCTCGTCGCTCCAACTCGCCAGCTTCACCACCACGCCTTGTTGCGAGCCGGAGTCGGTTGCCTGGGTCAGCTCGACAATATGCAAGCCGGCGCCGTCGAGAAAATAGGTATGGTCGCCGAAGATCTGATTGAGCTGAGCTACCGCCGGATGATTCTCAGGAAGAGGCTCGGCCTCGAACTGCTGTAGCGTCTGCTCGACCGCTTCAGAGGACAGTTTCATCGGAACTCCTTTCGCTCGGCGCCGAA
>Ga0315537_1004362_pt1 | contig 10306 bp, 10 predicted proteins | sample SalMarSW160270MG_FD_203091 | JGI IMG/M metagenome (GOLD analysis project Ga0315537, IMG submission 203091) | Salt marsh sediment microbial communities from the Plum Island Ecosystem LTER, Massachusetts, United States - Salt Marsh Sediment SW1602-70 ... | reverse complement strand
TTCGTGGACTGGCCCGGCAAGGTGGCCTCCGTGCTCTTTTTGCCGGGGTGCAACTTTCGGTGCCCCTTCTGCCACAACCACCAATTGGTCTTGAATCCAGGAGGCCTTGAGGACATACCCCGCACGTATATCATGGCCCGCCTGGCCGAGCTGAAGGGGTGGGTGGATGGTGTGTGCATTTCCGGGGGGGAGCCTACCATCCACCCCCACCTTCCCTCCCTTATCACGGAGATCAAGGGCGCAGGGCTGCTCGTCAAGCTCGATACCAACGGAAGCCGCCCTGAGGTAGTGCGGTCTCTCTTAGAAAGAGGCCTGTTAGACTGCGTGGCCATGGACATCAAGGCCCCCCTCGACGAGGTGAAGTATACCAGGGCAGCGGGAGTGCCCGTGGACCTGGAGAAGATACGTGAAAGCATCTGCTTGCTGAAAAAGGGAAAAATCGACTATCACTTCAGAAGTACTATTGTCCCAGCCCTCCACAAGGAGGAGGATCTGCTCCACATAGCCCGCCACCTGAGCGGGTCCTCCTCCTTGACCCTCCAAAACTTTAACCCCGAGGACCCGCTCGATCCTAAACTGAAAGGGACCACTCCGTACACCGAAGAGTGGCTCCAGGAGATGCGGAAGCGGATCGCCTCGATACTCCATCACTAAAATCCGCACGAAGTACCTTGTCAACCGCTCTAAAAATCATTATAGTATAGGAAAATCGCTTTCTTGTCCAGGGTAAACTCCAGGTGCAGATTAAGGATACCCATCTCATCAGATTACCCCATGGGAAGGACCTTGTGGAGGCACTGACACAGCAATGCCGGCACAAGGGGATACGGATGGGGATTGTGTCGGTGATCGGGGCGGTGCAGGGGGCGACCATCGGATATTACGACCAAATCGAGAAGGTCTATCGGAGCAGACATATCGACGGTGGATTGGAGATCACCTCCTGTCACGGAAATATCTCTTTCAAGGATAAGGCTGTTATGGTCCACGCCCACATCATCCTTTCCGACGCTGAAGGCCGTTCCTACGGAGGACATCTCATGTCTCCGACCACCCTGTTCGCCGGGGAGGCCCATATACAGGAGCTGGGAGGGAAACCCCTGGAGCGGGAATATGATGAGACGACCGGCCTCTTTCTCTGGCGGGATGAGGACAAGGCGGAGGGCAACACTAATGAGTAAACACCATCGAAACCCCAGGAGGGAAATGGACAAATGTTCAAAGAGGCAGAGGATCTTTTTGAGAGACTGAGAAACATACACCTCCAGGCCGAACGGCATTTTTTCTCGCTGCTGGCCCCCAGTACGATCCATCCCACGGCAGAGGGCAAGTGGCAGCCCCTGGCCGATGTCTACGAGACGGATGCGGCCTGGGTGATCAAACTGGAGCTTGCCGGTGTGCACAAGGGGGATTTCTCCGTCACCGCAAACGAGGGGATTGTGACCATCAAAGGGGTCAGGAGAGATGACTTCGAGGGAAAGGGGCGCACCTATCATCAGGCCGAGATCAACTACCATGAGTTTGAGCGCAGCTTTTCCCTTCCGAAGGGAACCGATGCGGGCGATATCACGGCCCTGTACAACAACGGTCTCCTGACCATCACCATCAAAAAAAGCTCCACCCCTCCCCCGGAGCAAAAAAAGATAACCATCACCATTTCCTAGCGGTGAAGCAATGGACGAGCAAAAAGAAGAGATAAAGGCGGAAGTCCCTGGGATAAGCGACGAAGAGGAAACACCCAAGATTCCTCCCGAGCTCCCCCTCCTGCTCATGGAGGATATGGTCATCTATCCCCACACCTTGGTCCCCCTCGTGCTCAAGGACCCCCAACTCGCCGCCGCTGTCGACGACGCCCTCTCCCATGAGCGCATCGCCGGTGCCGTTATGCTCAAGGATCGGGAGAAGAAAGAATTTTACCCCACGGGATCGGCCATCCTCATCCATAGGATGCTGAAAAATCCCGACGGTACCCTGCGCATGATAACCCAGGGGTTGGCCAAGATCAGTATCACGAAGGTAATCCAGGAAGAGCCCTTCCCCAAGGCGCAGGTGCAGGTGCTGGAGGAACGGGCCGAGCAGAACGAACGGGTGGAGGCCCTCATGCGGGCCGTCATGGGTCAGTACCAGAAGATGATCACCCTCGTCCCCTACATCCCCGACGAGCTTCAGGCGGCTGCCATGAGTATCGAAGACCCCTTCCGACTGGTCTATTTCATCGCCACATTCATCAAAATGAAGCCCGAGGACAAACAGGAGATACTCGATCTGGAATTCGCCGAGGAGAAATTGAAAAAGATCTCCTCCATCCTGCAACGAGAGGTGGAGCTCCTGGAGTTGGGAACCAAGATCCAGTCGGAGGTCCAGGACAAGATGACCAAGGGGCAGCGGGAGTACGTCCTCCGCGAGCAGCTCAAGGCCATTAAAAAGGAGCTGGGTGAAGAGGACGAGCTCCAGGTTGAGATCAAGGAATTCCGCGAAAAGATGGAGGCCGCACAGCTCCCCGAGCACGTGAAGAAGGAGGCCGAGCGGGAGCTCGCCCGCCTCGAGAAAATCCCCACCGCCTCTCCCGAATATGGGGTCATTAGGACGTATCTGGAGTGGCTCACCGAGCTCCCCTGGAGCCGGGAGACCACGGACAATATGGACTTGGACCGGGCCCAAAGGATCTTGGACGAAGACCACTACGATCTGGAAAAAATAAAGGAAAGGATTCTCGAGTACCTGGCGGTAAGAAAGCTCAAGGAGGACATGAAGGGTCCCATCCTCTGTTTTGTCGGCCCCCCGGGGGTGGGAAAGACCTCCCTCGGGCAATCCATCGCCCGGACTTTGGAGAGGAAATTCGTGAGACTCTCCCTCGGAGGGGTGCGGGACGAGGCCGAGATCCGGGGACATCGGCGGACGTACATCGGCGCCCTGCCGGGGACTATCATCCAAAGCATCCGCAGGGCGGAATATCGCAATCCGGTCTTCATGCTCGATGAAATCGATAAGGTGGGGGCCGATTTCCGCGGTGACCCGTCCTCCGCCCTCCTAGAGGTCCTCGACCCGGAGCAGAATACCGCCTTTCGGGACCACTATCTCGACATCCCCTTTGACCTCTCCCAGGTCTTCTTCATCACCACCGCCAATGTCCTGGAAACCATCCACCCCGCCCTCCGGGACCGGATGGAGGTCTTGATGCTCCCCGGTTATACCAGCCATGAAAAGGTCGCCATCGCCCAACGATATCTCATCCCCAAGCAGACGGATGCCCACGGCTTGGAGAAGGAAGAGGTGCGTTTCACCGACCAGGGGATCCAAAAAATCATCTCCTCCTATACCAAAGAGGCCGGGGTGAGAAACCTGGAACGGGAGATCGCGAGGATCTGCCGCAAGGTGACCTTCAAGAAGGGGCAGGGGCAGCAAACCGAGAATGTCATCACCCCGGATGCCCTGCGAGAGTACCTGGGCCCCGAGCGGCACTTCCCCGAGGTGGCCATGCGCACCTCCCGACCCGGCGTGGCTACGGGTCTGGCCTGGACCGAGGCAGGGGGCGACATCCTTTTCGTGGAGGCGACGAAGATGCCGGGCAAAAAGGGACTTTCCCTCACCGGACAATTGGGAGAGGTGATGCAGGAATCGGCCAAGGCGGCCTTGAGCTATGTGCGCACCAAGGCGGGGGAGCTCGGGATCGCGCAGGACTTCTTTGAAAAGTACGACCTGCACGTCCATGTCCCCGCCGGCGCCATACCCAAGGATGGGCCCTCAGCGGGGATCACCATCGCCTGCGCCCTGGCCTCGGAGCTCACCGGCCGCCCGGTGAGGAACGATGTGGCCATGACCGGCGAGATCACCCTCAGCGGTCTGGTACTCCCGGTAGGGGGGATCAAAGAAAAGATCCTGGCGGCCAAGGCAGCGGGGATCAAGAAGGTGATCCTCCCGGCCCGCAACCGGGGAGATGTGGAGGAGGTGGGGAAGGAACTAAAGGCGGGGATGGAGTTCGTCTTTGTGGAGTCAGCCGATGAGGTCTTTCAGTTGGCCTTGACCGACTCCGCCGGAAAAACCAAGGCCTCTCAGAGGTCCACGAAGGGTTCACGATAACACCATGTCCTTGCAAGATATAAACATCAAGCGGCAGGCCCAAAGCCTGGAGCGGACCCTGAAGGGGATACTCCACCTCCTCGATGACAAGTATACCGACTTTCAGCAGTTGTGCCGGGTCTTTAACCCGAAGCGGGGTTACTCCCCGACGGCGGCCAAAGACATCAAGGAACTATACAAGATGGCCACTGCCAAATTCGCCGAGGCCAGGGCCCTCCAGCAGGTAATCAGGGGCAAATACCGGGGGATTGTGCAGATCGATGCGCAGGTACAAAGGACGTTGGACGAACTCTCCCTCATGTACCGAAAGGATTACCGTTTCTTTGAACAAAATCACAGCACCTGGCAACGGGAGCAACAGGTGCGGCAGGAGAAGGCGGTGCCCAACCGCATACTCTCCCATCTGTACACGGTCTACCGAGAATTCCCCACCCTCTCCTCCCTCATCCTCTGCTTTCAGGGCGACCCTTCCTCCTTGAAAACGCTCAAAGGTCGGGTCCAGCTGGGAGAACAGGACTGCTGGGATACCGTGGAGGGGGAGTTATGGTTCTTTTTGGCGGGGATACAACACTCGGAGGATCCCCAGCTCAAGGGTACGCTCATCGAGACCCTCCTGCACGATCTGAAAAGGAAAGTCAAAGGGGTGGTCTTAAAGCTCACCAGAGGTGCAGAGGCACGCGAGGAGACCTTACGTGCAATGCGCCGAAGCCTTGCCGGGGTCCCGGCGGGGGAGGTCAAGATCCTGTAATCCGCCCCCGTAGTTGGCCGCAGGCGGCTGAAATATCTCCTCCCCTGCTCTCCCTGATTATGGTCGCATATCCCGCCTCCATCAAGACCTTTTGAAAGCGAAGGACAACCGTTTCCTGCGGACTGCGGAATACGATGCCAAGGCATTCATTAAAGGGGATGAGGTTTACCTTGCACCTGATCCCCCTGAGGATACGGGCCACCCCCCTGGCATCACCCTCGGAATCGTTTACCCCCCGAATCAGGATATATTCGAAGGTGATCCGCTCTCGGGGCGGGAGGGGGAGGGCGCGACACGCCTCCAACAGGGCGTTGAGGGGATACCTCCTGGCAATAGGCATCAGGTATGCCCGAACCTTCTGGGCGGAGGCGTTCAGGGACACGGCCAGTCGGCAGGGCACCCGCTCTGCGAATAACCTTTTCATATGCGGGATAAGCCCGACGGTAGAGAGCGTGATCCTCCGGCGGGAGAAGCCGAATCCCAGGTCGGAGGCCATGATACCCAGGGCCTGCTTGACGCGCTCGTAGTTTGCCAGGGGCTCCCCCATTCCCATGAGGACGCAATTGGTGATCCGCCCCTCGGCGCCGAGTTCCCTGGCAACCCCCACGATCTGATCGAGGATCTCCCCGGAGGTGAGATCCCTGGCAAACCCTCCCACCCCGGTGAGGCAGAAACGACACCCCATGGCACAGCCCGCCTGTGTCGAGAGACAGAGGGTGAGGCGGCCGTTATCGGGGATCAGGACGCTCTCCACCTGAGCGCCGTCCCGCAGCCCGAAGAGGTATTTTCTCGTTCCATCGCGGGAGTGCTCCACCGCAAGGGGGCGGGCGGAAGAGATGCGGGCCGTGCGGCCCAACGTTGCGCGCAGCTCCTTGGCCAGATCGGTCATCTCTTCAACAGAGGATGCCCCGTGTCGGTAGAGCCACCGCATGATCTGCCTGGCCCGATAGTGCTCCTTGCCGAGCCCGGCGATGAGGGCCTCCAGCTCCTCAAGGGAGAGATCCTTTAAGTCTACTACCATTGCTCAGTATCGTACTGTTTTGCAGGCATTATAGGGCCGTGGCAGAGGGATTGTAAAGGCATGAGTGATTCACGCAAAAAGGTCCCTCTACCGCCGGGAGGATATGGCAAAAAATTAAGTTGATGTAAACCAAAATAATAGTGTATACTTATACTAATATGGTATCGGGAAAAAGGCTCATAGGGATTGCAGTCCTCGCTGCATGCATCCCCGCGTTGTGCCTCTGCGTCACCGGCTGTCAGGTTGCCCTCCCCCTTGCCATAACAGGCACATCCATGGGTGTCGCCTATTACTACATGAATGCGGCTGAAAAGACCTGTGTCTATGATCTTGATACCATGACCAAGGCCTCCGTGTCGACGCTAAAAAGAATGGGATTTTCCGTCGGTGAGCAATCCACGGATGAAGATGGGGATCGAAAAATAGAGGCAGAGGCAGAAGAACTAAATATCACCATTAAGTTACAGCGTATAACGAATAAATGCACCAAGATTAAGGTAACGGCCAGTGAAGACGTCGTCATTCGGGACAAGGCCACCGCCTTTGAGATCATCTTTCAAACCGAGAAAGCAGCCGAACGATTAGCGAGGCGCAGCAGGCGCGTACGCCGTTGAGTCAAAGAGTAAAACCCTACACTTCTCAGCGGACGGCAGGGAGAGAGTGTATGCCTACCCTTATGAGTTTTGAGGAGACAATCAAGCGCTATGAAGCAGGGGAAAATGCCTTCGACCTCGCCATAGAGAAATGGGAACGAATTAGGGAAGCCATCAAGTCCGCCCACAACATACCGCAATTCATTGTGATCGCGCGGGGGGCATCAATCAAGGTCGCCCTGTGTATTGAGTTTAACGATGCCTGTCATCTTTGCCCGCTGGAAACGACCTGCCGTCAGGGAACAGAAGGGCTCTTCAATAAAGTCATGCGCCTCCTCCAGGCCTACTGTGTGGCGGGAGACATTCTTCCCCCGTCTATCTTGCTCAACCTGGTGGATCAATTAATCGACGATCTGGCGACAAAAAAAGAGGCGTATATGAAATTGCGGCATTAGACCTTCAGCCGTAGGTCCCCACGGCAAGAGATGCACGGAAATAGAAGGACCAACACCGCTTCCCGTTGTCCCTCACCTTGACAATCCACTCCCCCTCTGCTATCTATTGGCGTGCAGTGCACACGCTCTCTATGAGGAATTGACCATGACAGAGAAGGAACTCGAACAGACCCTCGTGCTCATCAAACCGGACGCCCTGAAGAACTCCCTCACCGGCTATGTGCTCTCTCAGCTCTCCGAATTCCACAGCGGCCTGCGCTTTGGCGGGACCAAGGTGGTCAGCGTCACCCGCATACTGGCGGAGGAACACTATGCGGAGCACCGGGGCAAGGTCTTTTATCCCTCGCTCATCGAATATATCATGGGGCGCATCCACTATCCCGATGCGCCGCACAAACAACGGGTGATCGCCATCGTGTACCAGGGACCGGACGCCGTCAAAAAAGTGCGGGAGATCGCCGGCCCCACCAACCCCCACGATGCCAGACAGGAAAAACCCGGCTGTATCCGATCCTTGGGAACAGTAGTTCCCTTGAAGGATGATCAGGGAAAAGTAATTGGAGAACGCATGGACAACCTGATCCACGCCTCGGCCACCCCCGAAGAGGCCGAACACGAGATCAAGCTCTGGTTTAAGCCGAGCGAGATCCCCCCTTTTATGCGTGCGTTTCCCATCCAACAAAACGCAGAGGAACATTTCTATTACAAAGACGATAAGCTCTTTACACATCACGAACCGGGTAGCACCTGTGTCCTCGCCCCCGGCGATGTGATGTGGGAATCTGATCTAGAAACATTGCACCTCGTCTCTCAGGGCAAGCCAACCCCCTCCACGCTCCAGGCAGCCGTTGCAAAGTACCTCACCAACGAGACGCCTGAGGGCCATTGATCGCCCCTCAGCTACCTCATCTACGCCTGGATGTGGGGGTATCTGTTTGATTTATGTAGATTAACGGTAGGCGTTACGGGCGGCATGGCCCTCGCCATCCCGTGCACGCCGAGGTTGGTTATTCAATTCTATTTTTCAATGATCTTAGGATATTTCTTTTCTATATCTTTTATAAGAAATTTAGCTTCTGCCTCGTCGATTCCTATTCCAAACTGAACAGTTTTTGCACCATAATCAAATGCTAATCGCCCACCAGATATACCCCAAAACTCCATACTACCCGACATAGTCCACATTGAGGATGACAAATTAGATAGACGTAGAGAAACAACATTTCTTAAACGATATTCCTTTTTTCGTTTCCAAATCGGTGTTATCTTTTCGATTACAAATGCGTCAAATGACAACGAAATCTTTTCAAACCCTTTTACCTGCCAAAGCCAAGCATATATAGCAAATGCGCCACCAACTGTCCAAGCGCCAAGCCAAGCCACCAAAAACAGACCGCCAAAGACACCTAAGCCACTTGTTGTGATTTCAGGAAGCCCATTAGATATGAGCTTGAAAATTCCTGCGGATAGAATACCTATTACTGAAATTTCTCCAACGGCCCATCCAATCAACCAAAAGCCTAAAAAAAGGATTATGAACCAATTTTTTCTGCTCGGTATAGTTATGACAATTCCGCTGGTAGATTCCTCTAATTTATATCTCTTTTTGCCTGCTTCTTCAAACGCCATATGTTTACCCTTGTAAGAGATCGCTCATACCCAACTATGAGGATATGGTTTCTATATAACACCCTTCGTCTTTCATTCACAACTCGTCTACTTTCGTGAGCAGATCCCGGAGGATTGCTCACCTCCAGAACTTTCCCTTATCCTGTCTTCCTAGGCAAGAGTACCGTAAAGGCAGTCCCCTTCCCCTCCGTGCTCTCCACGGCAATAGATCCGAGATGGGCCTCGACAATGCTCTTGACGATCGACAGGCCCAGGCCGGTCCCCACGATCCCCCTGGTCTTCTCCGACGCCACCCGGGCGAATTTGTCGAAGATCCGCGGCAGGTCCTCTTTGGAGATACCGATGCCGGTGTCCTGCACCGTCGTCTTGACGTAGTCGCCGTCGGGACTCACCGCTATCTGTATGGTGCCGCCTTCCGGCGTATATTTGATGGCGTTGCTCACCAGATTGGTGAACACCCCCTCCAGGTTGCCCTTGTCCCCCAACACCAGCGGGAGATTGGCGTCGAACCGGGGGGTGAGGGAGATCTTCTTGGCCCGGGCCTCCCCCTCCATGAGCTCCACCACCGTGCGCACCACCTCCTCCACCTGGAGGGGCTCCTTGCGCTGCATGGCCACCCCGGCGTCTATCTTGGATATCTCCAGGAGGTCGGCGATAAGCTCAAGAAGCCCCTTGGAGCGCTCCTTGGCCCTGCTGAGCAGGTGCCGCTGCTTTTCCGTGGTATCGCCGGCCAGGCCGTCCAGGATCAAATTGATGTTCTGCGTGATGGCCGAGATGGGGGAGCGCAGCTCATGGGAGACCATCGCGATAAAATCCCCCTTCATGCGGTCGAGCTCCAAGAGATAAGTCATATCCTCGAGGACCGTGACCGTGCCCAGCACCTCGCCCTCCTCGCTCTTGACCGCCGCGGTGTGGGCCCTGATCAAGGAATTCTCCCTCTGGAGCTCCTGGGAGATGACGGTCACCTCGGGGTTCACCGGCTCCACCACCCCCGCCACGGCCTCAATAAGCTTCTCGTCGCCAATGGCCTCGCTCAGGGCCTTCTCCAGGCACGCGGTTGTCTCGATGCCGAGCATCCTGCTCGCCGCCGGATTGATGAGGACGATCCGCCCTTCCCTGTCCGTCACCAGGATTCCGTCCGCCATGCAATGGACGATGGTCCTGACCTTGCTCTTTTCTGTGGCCACGTCCCTGAGGCTGCGGGCCGCCTCCGCCCGCAGCTGCTCGGCCTCCAGCTCGAGCCTTCTCTTCTCCAGGGCTCGGTTGACGATGAGGCGGAGCTGATCCGGGGTAAAGGGCTTGGGGATAAAGTCATAGGCCCCCTTCTTCATGGCCTCGACGGCTGTGTCCACCGTGGCATAGCCGGTGACCACCACGATCAGTATGGCGGGGTTGACCTCTTGGGCCTGCTCCAGCACCTCCATCCCGCCCATCCCCGGCATCTTCAGGTCAAGGAGGATCACCTCGAAGCCTTCGGGGTCCTCCTTGATGGCCGCCAGCCCCTCCTCCCCATTGGCTGCGGTGCGGACCTCGCACCCCTCGGTGGCGAGGATCCGACAGCAGCCGTCGCGCATGACGGCCTCGTCGTCGATCACCAGGATCTTTCTCTTCTCGGTCATGGGCTCAGCCACGGTGTGTGTTCCGCCCTTCAAGGCCCCAATCCTCCTCGGTGCGTCCCGCCCCACTTTATGTAATGATGCCCCTTTAAATCTTTTAAGGACATCATGCCGTAAGGCGGCAAAATCTGAATGTGTCACTTTGCGACATCCTGCTTTCCTTT
>Ga0315537_1004359_pt1 | contig 10310 bp, 12 predicted proteins | sample SalMarSW160270MG_FD_203091 | JGI IMG/M metagenome (GOLD analysis project Ga0315537, IMG submission 203091) | Salt marsh sediment microbial communities from the Plum Island Ecosystem LTER, Massachusetts, United States - Salt Marsh Sediment SW1602-70 ... | reverse complement strand
GTCCCAGGCGTGTCCCAAGACCCACCAGGGCTCTCCCTGTGAACGCACAGAAACCCCCGCTGAGCGGGGGTTTCTTGCCGTAGCCCCGAGCAGATTCGAACTGCCGTTACCGCCTTGAGAGGGCGGCCCAGGGGGTCTTGGGGCGATTCTCGGAAGACCTGGGGAGGCAACAGAATCGGCCGATTCATTCGGTATTCATTGAGGATTTCGGGCGTCGGTTGGTGCTCGTCGTCTTTCATTGTCTTTGGCCGTTTTTCATCCTCTCGCGCCCCCAGCGCGCCCCGAGACCAACATCTGAGCCCGCCTCTCCTCACCGTAGGGGACCCTCTATGCAGTGTGGCGACATATGACTACGCTGTAGTCATGACAGTTGTCTCGATACGATTCTCAGACGAGCCGCTCCACCAGCGGCTCAAGGCCAGCGCCCACCAACACGACGTCGGGGTATCCACAATGGCGCAACGTCTCATCGACGAGGGCCTCCGCATGGAAGCCCACCCCATGGTTGTGTTTCGAGATGGCCCTGCGGGAAGGCGACCGGTCCTCGTCGGCGGACCTGAGGTTGCCGACGTAGTCGGAGCGATCGTAGGCGGAGATGTTCCGGTGGCCGAACGTCGGGTCCGTGCGGCCGACCTCCTCGAAGTGCCTGCGTCACTGGTGGACGCCGCGGTGGCCTACTACGCCGACTACACCGACGAGATCGATGAGCTGCTCGCCGAGCGTGCCCGCCTCGCCGACGAGGCCGAAGCGTCGTGGCGTCGCCAACGCGAACTGATGGAGCGGTGAAAGTCCTCCTCGACGAGATGCACGCTCCAAGTGTTGCTGTCCAGCTCACCGGCGAAGCCTTCGATGTCGTTGCGGTCGCTGCCCAGCCAGAACTGCGTGGCATGTCAGATGAGGAACTCCTCGCCTACGCCTCCACCGAGCAGCGAGCACTTGTCACCGAGAACGTGGCTGACTTCATGCCCCTCGCCACCCAATGGGCCGGTCAACGCAAACCGCACTCAGGTCTGATCTTCACCAACCCCAAGCGATTGAACCGAGCGACACTCGCCTACCCGGGGAACCTCATCACCTCTCTCTGCGAGTTCCTCACCGACCCACCCGTCACCGGAGAGTCCTGGATCTGGTGGCTGTGAGCCACCAGATCCAGCGCACGATGTCGGGATATGCGGATAGTCAACGGCAGCCCGCTAGGAGCCCCATCCTGTCGGCATCACCTTGAGTAGCCAAGCGACCGAGCGCAGAGGTGCCGATCGGCGCTGTTTGGCGAAATGCTCGTTATGGCGCGAGAACAGGGCGATCTGGTTCGTGTCTTGTTGGTGTCGGCCGGTGAGCGGCGGCGAGGTTTTGGATGCTGGTTGGAGGGATGTGGCGATGTCGAGTAGCACTTCGAGTTCGTCGGGGCCGCTTATCTGGGCTCATGTGGAGGGGACAGTGGAATCCGTGCCCGTCGAGGCGGCCGCTGTTCTCAGAGGACAACATGCGCCCGACGCGATCCTGGTGAGGATCTGCTTGGGCACCTGATCTTCAGAAATGAGGCGACGCGGCCTGCGCGGCGGTGTGATCGATGGCCTGTTCCGTGGCATCGAACGCCGCCGCGGCTGCCTCGAGGGCGCGATCGATGTCCTCGTTGGTATGGGCGGCGGTCAAGAAGGTGTGGTGATACGGGTGGAGGAAGACCCCCCGGGCGATCATCTCGCCTGCGAAGACCTGCATCAGGTATAGGTCCGGGTCGTCGTCGAACGTCAGATAGGTCAATCCGGGCGGGCCGGTGACCGAGATCCGGAAGCCGCGCTCTACACCCAACCGTTCGAGCTCTCCGGCCCACCGGCTCCCCAGACGCTTGATGTGCTCTATGGCATCGGTCTCCTCGAGGATTCGAAGCACGGTGAGCGAAGCGGCCATCGGCACCGACGAGTACCAGTAGGTCCCGGCGGTGAAGATCGCCTCGGCGGCCGATCGCAAGTCGTCGGTTCCTACGGCGGCGGCGATCGGATAGCCGTTTCCGATTGCTTTCGAGTAGCAGACCAGGTCTGGCTCGATGCCGAAGATCTCTTGGCTGCCGTGCAGCCCGAGTCGGAACCCGGCCCGGACGTCGTCGAGGATCAGCACGATGCCTTCGCGGTTGCAGATCTGGCGTACCGCATGCCAGAACCCATCGGCGGGCATCTCTTGGGGAGCTGCGTAACGATGGTGGTAGGGAGTCAACATCACTCCGGCGACGTCCCCGGGATGCTCGGCCACGATCCGCTCCAGGTCGTCGACGCTGTTCCACCGCATTTCGAGAGTGTTGGCGCGGTCCTCTGGTGTGACACCGGCTCGGTATCCGGTGCACCACGGCAGGGCGCCGTGGTAGGCGCCTTGGGCTATGACGATCTTGCTTCGGACTGTGTGCTCTCGCGCCACGCGCACCGCCCAGGTGGTCATGTCGACGCCGTTCTTGGCGAACACTGCCCAGTCGGCCACGGGAATGAGCTCGACGAACCGCTCCGCCAACTGCACCATCTCCTTGCCGGGGTGGTTCCAACACACGCCTGCGGCCATGGCCTCCCGAACGGCCGCCTCGACGTCAGGATGGCAGTGCCCGAGCACGACCGGACCGTACCCGCAGAGAAAGTCGAGGTACTCGTTACCATCCACATCCCAAAAGTGGGCCCCGGCTGCCCGCTCAGCGTAATAGGGGCTCGCTCCCGGCAGGTTCGTCATGGGGTTCTTGAAGCCGTAGATACCACCTGGGATCACTCGAGTGGCCCTACGGAACAACTCGATCGACTTCTCGTACCGGATGTCCATGATGCTTCCTTCCCTGCTAGAAGCCCATAACGGAGACCAGTCGACGCATGAAGATGTTCAACTGGTCTGCCAGCAAAATGTTCCCCGCCAGTCGGATATCTCCCAGACTGGCGGCTTCCCCGAAACTCGCCTCACCGTTGACGATGCGCCACGCCGCGTCGAGACTCGTGAACTCCATGACCACATTCGGGTGGTCGATAACACCATCGAAACTGGCGACGAACTCCTGCTTGCCGTTGTGGACGGCCTTTTCGAGGGTTCCCTCCGGCCCATCGGGGAGCACCTTCATGTGAAGCTTCCCCGCTGGGGTGTGTTCGGCCACGTCTGATAGCCAATCGTCATGGCTGGCGACGACGGCCGTTCCCCCAAGCAACGCCCGCAGTCGCAAACCGACCAGGAACCGCTGTTTCTTATCATCCGCCTCGACAGCGTGAGATCCTTCACCTTCCAGGAAATAGCTCAAACGGCCGGCCAGGGTCGGGAACCCGCCCATAAGGAATCGCAGGTGCCGGAACCCCTTCCGCAACCCTGGACGTACCTGCTCACCACCGAACATGCGGTTGAGCCGCTGCGGTGTCCGGAACCTCAGCCGCACATCGGGACGGGGATGGGAACCCGGACCGTAGCGGATCGCGCCTGCATCGATGTCGAGATGAGCCACCGGTCCGTGCCTCACTTCGAACTGGACGACCAGCTTTCGTCCCGCGATGGCCGCCTGGGTTTCGCCGTCGTACCTGACGAGATCTTCAAAGAGGGGAAGGACTCCAGTCACGTAGATCCAGGCGCGCAACATCTCCAAGGATCCGGTACCCGATGCAGAAGAAGTCATGCCTCGCCTCGACCTGCTCTCGATTCACTCTACAGGAGGTTTCCGAGTGCAGTCCGGACGAACTGTCAGATCCGTGGTCGGCGAACCATCGCGAAGTACGGCGGTCCTTTCGGGAACCGTACCTCCTCGACGACCTCGAACCCGTGACGCTCATAGAGAGGAACATTGCGAGGACTCGAAGCCTCCAGGTAGGCGCGCATCCCCTCTTGGTCACACCGGGTCAGTACGGGTTGGAGGAGCAGCGAGCCGACCCCGCGACCCTGCAGTTTCGGTGCCACACCGATGATGTGGAGGTACCAGTGTGGGAACTGCGGGTGATGGGCCCCCATGATCGCCCCTCCCCGAGAAGCTCGGCCAGCGGTACCGCCGAACACCCGGATGACCATCAATGCCTCCCTCACCCGCTCAGAGACAGTCATGTGCACATGGTCCGGGTCGTCCCACAACGCCACGGCTTGCTGGTCCTCTGTCGAGAAAGCCGTCCCGTGCCCAATCCGTCGGCGCACGTACCAAGCGAACAACTGTGAGGCGTGCCGACCCCACCGCGCCTCGCTGGGGATGAACCATCTCAGCATCGGGTCGTCCTCGAAGGCGCCCGTGAGAACCCTGGTCAGACGGTCGACTTCGTCGAGTCGCGCCAACCGCACACCACCACCCGACCCATCCTCGAAGACTCCCACGGCGCTCCTCCCATCTCATCCCAGCGTAGTGAACTCCGACCCCGTGCACATCCCTCCAATGATCCCAGGAACCTCTCGAGGACCGTCGCCCACATGAAGCGATCTCTCTCCATCCGGTAGGGCACAGAAACGAGACCTTCCGCAGACGCTCACGATCACTCCAGCCGACACATCCCACGGTCGTGCGGAGACGTCCGGGATCCGGCAGATACGCGAAAGCGCCGGTTCGCTATCTGCGGCGTGCTTTCAGGGATCAGGTGACGCCACGGGCGGTGGTCGACCTGTGCTCAGAGAACCGAGCACGAGGTGCCGATATGGGCGGGTCGGGCGGGTTGCCGGTCAGGGTTGAATTGACATGATGAGGTCGTAGACCTCCGTGGTGTACAAGTGGCCGATGTTGTAGGTGGCGTTGTGCACACTGACACCTGCCTGTTGCATCCGTTGCTCCATCAGCAGGGCGTTGTCAGACCAGTCGATGCGTCCGTCGTCGAGTGCGCCCAGCGCCGTCAGGTCGTCAACGACCGGGGTCCCGGTTTCTCGGAGCCATATCCACGAGTCGGCGGCTGGCGGGTCCTCGATCGAACGCGTCTCACCGATTGGGTTGGTCGCGGACCACAGTGCCACTTCAAGATCGGGTGAGATGTTCCACCGGTCGGCGTTGAAGAAGCCATCCAGTGTCGCGAACGATGCCTGATCTCCCGAGGCAAACGTCTCATCCCAGCGGACATGTTGGAACAGGAACTGGCTCTCGCCGGCCACCAGCCCGACCGGGAGTGTCAGGATCGGGTAGTCACACATGGTGTCGTCGGCGAGGCCGAGCCCGGCCCATGCGGCTGGCATGGCGCCACCCGAGTAGCCGTTCACGGTGGTCGCTGCCGGATCGGCGTTGTAATCGGCGGCGTGTGCCTGCGCCCAACCCACGACACACGCTGCTCGGTCCATCTCCCCATCGAGATAGGCCGCCGGTTCGATCGCTCCTCTTGTGGTCCACGAATCGGCAACAACCGCCACCACGCCGCGCTCTGCAAGCTCCTTTCCGGCGTAGTCGACGCTCATCGTCCATGGGAGCGTGACGACCAGGGGCCAGGGACCCTCCCCCGTGGGATAGAACACATCGAGTGTCCAGTCCCCTTCGTCGTCCGTTTGGTACACCAACCCTTCGTCCACAGCCGTCGTGACGGTGACGGTTGTCGTCGTTTTCGGTGGCTGAGTCGTCGTAGTCGTCGCTTGCTCGGTCGTGGTCAGAGCGACTGTCGTATCCGCAGCCTCGTCGCTGCTACACGCAGCCAACAGCAACACGACCAAGACGAGTGAAACGAACCGGGCCAGATACCGTGACCGCATCATCAAGCCTCCAAGCAGGAACGGACCGTCATCCCCAATACTGGCCGATCGCCGCCCCGCCGGACCAGGGCATTTCGGCCCCAATCCACCCCGCCCATAACCGGCAATATCCCCGTATTCCCGTTATCTGGGAACCGCGCTGGGTGGTCGAGCGGGAAAGCCGTGGCAGTGTTTGTACTTGAGTCCGGATCCGCACGGACAACGGTCATTGCGACCCACCTTCGGACCGTCGTCCCGACCCTGTGCGGCCAGCTTTGATGCCAACTCGATCCGCTGCGCCAATGTCTGAAGCTCGGCTTCCCAGCGACGAAGCTGTTCACTTCTACTGCGGAGCCTCTTCTCAGCTGACACCACGGCCCGTTCCCGACCCGTAGCCGCAGCCTCGCGGCGAGCCAGCTGCTCGCGTACTCGTTGCGCCAACACTGGAGAACCGTCACCACCGGGGTCATCAAACGCGCTTGCCAGCTCCCGGTCGATAAGAGCGACGATGGCTCGACCCATCGAGATCCCGGCCGAGTCGCACAATCGCTTCCACGTCGACCACTTCGCAGGCGACACCGGCACCCGCACCATCCGGTACGTCTCGTCCCGTCCCAGACCGGCGAGCAGCCTGCGGTCGATCCTGGCGAGCTCGCCACGGTCGAGATCCATCACAGCCTCCGGTGTGAACATGTGTACATCAGCAACTGCGTTGCATGTGCGTGTGGTGTTGAGACAGGTACTGCGCGAATCGCGAGCGCGATCTCAGATGCGCTGTCGACGTGAGTACCGAGCTGCAGTTCTTCCTGAGACATGGGTTCCTCCTCTGGAAGTTGCCTATGTCGCTCATATTGAGGAAGGACCCTCTCGCTGGAGTCTCATTCCAACCTGGGATCGCCAGCCCGGGACTTGGCTACACCACGGCAGCATGCGCACACGGCCGCCAGCACCCAACTCGAACAGCTCCTTCAGGGCAGGGACGCTCAGATCAGCGGTGTCACACATCTTCCCGGAACACTGTCACAGATGTGTCCGGGACGATCTGTCCCGATCCCCGGGAGAACACTGAGTCTGCCAATTGCCGTCATGAGACTCTGGTCAGAGGGCTGATGAGACTCTGGTGAGACCCTGGTCAGAGGGTCCCGGGTCACGATGACCGTCAGCGACCAGGCGGAACATTGGCCAGAGCAGGTTGGATCGAAGACCGAGGCGATCGAGGATTGCGGTGGCGTGCCCGGTACCGCGGACCCGACGGTCTCGTGCGGTCGAGGAGCTTCGCAACCAAGGTCAGTGCCCAGCGTTGGCTGACCGACCAGCAGAGCAAGATCGATCAGGCGGCATGGGTGATGCCGGAGCTGGGGCGAATCCCGTGGGCCGACTACTCCGAGCAGCTCCTGACCGTCCGCGGGCATCTCGCTGCTCGTACCGTCGAGACGGACCGCCGTTGTCACGAGCGTGTCGAAGGCTTGATCGGTGACGTGCAGCTCGTGCGTTTGACTCCCGACCTGATCCGCAAGCTGACCGCCGAGCTTGCCGGCCGGTACGCCCCCGAGACCGTGGCTCGCACGGTGCGGTGGGTTCGGCTCACCCTCAACCAGGCAGTTCGAGACCGCCGCATCGCTTCATCACCTGCTGATGGAGTCCGGCTGCCACGAGGTCGCCCAACGAGGATGCGCCTGCTCGACGAGAGCGAGGTCGCCGAACTCGCATCGGCGTTGCCCGATCGGTACGGCTCGTTGGTCATCGTGGCTGCCTACACCGGCCTGCGGTGGGGTGAGCTGGCCGGACTGCGAGTCTCCGACCTCGACCTACTGCGGGGGCGGCTGACGGTGCGCTCAACCCTGGTCGAGGCAACCGGGCAACAGCCGCAATTGGGTCCGCCCAAGTCGAAGGCCTCGGAACGAACCATCACCCTCCCCCGCTTCGTCGCAGAGACACTGGCACAGCATCTCGAGACACACCCGCCTGTCGACGACATGGTGTGGACCACCGAACAGGGAGCACTGCTCCGCCGCGGATCCTTCGGACGGATCTGGCGCAACGCTGTCGCTGAGTCCGTCGGTCTGCCGTGTCGGGTACACGACCTGCGCCACACCCACGCCGCCTGGCTCATCGCTGATGGCGAGCATCCGAAAGCCATCCAGACGCGACTCGGGCACGGCTCGATCGCAGTGACCATGGACAGGTACGGGCACCTGATGGATGGGCTCGATGACCAGATAGCTCTCCACCTCGACGCCCGGGCTCGATCTGCGGTGCCTCCGAAGCGTCGGGAACAGACAAGAGATCCCCCGGGCATCGGGCTGTAGCAACTCAACAGCGAAGACGAGCCGACGACCAGCGTTCAGTCGCTTAGGTCGGCGACGTCCAACCGATACCATGCACCGCCAACAACCGCGGTCACCGTTTGGCGACGTGCCAACACCAGGGTGCCGAGGGGCAGGTCTTGATCACCGGGCAGCTGCAGTCGCCATGTGCTGGTCGACGCTACGGACGAATCCGTGCCGAGGACGCAGAGAACTAGACGGTCGTGCAGCCCTCGATAGCCGCCAACAAGAGCGACCGCCCCGTCCGTGACAGCTATTGCATGCGCTCCTGATGGACCTCCAGCCCAGGCTTTGATTCGCCAGCCGTCGCCTACCCGGACAATCGGGAAGTCGGAGTAGTAGCACGCCCAAGCTTCGTGATCGGTGACGTTCAAGGCGTAGCAGTCATCGATTGGACCAACGCCTTCCGGCGCCTCGAAACTCCACAGTTTGCGGCCGTCGAGTGACCAGCAAACGAGCCCCGACGAACCAAGCGGTTCTGGCCCGGGACCTCCCCATCCGAAGTTGCCGAACACGCCCTCGTCGAAGTAGCCCACCCAGATTCGACCCAATGAGTCAACCTGTGTGTGGGCGATGCCATCTCCAAGGCAGAACGTCGAGCCGATGTCACCCGCCGCATCTATCAACACGGCGTTGTGGAAAGCGTCACCATCCTTCCAGGACGCTCGTGCGCCAACAGCAAGAAGTCCACCGTCCGGAAGGGTCTGAAATGAGGGATGGGAGATAGGAAGCTCTCCGACTCGGATTCGCTGCTCCGTCTGATCCGCCAGGATCCTCACATCCGCGCCGTACGGGTGCGGCGCGGCGCTGTGCGGAAAGGATGCCCATCCAGGCGAGACGTCCGCGCCGGCGTAGGAACTCAGCGGATCAGCCGTCGTGGTGACGAGGATCAACTCCTGGTTGAATCCGAGCGCAGCCGAGACCAGGTTCGCTGAGACGTCAAGGTCTCTCACATACGACATCGTGGCCGGTCTCGCATCCCTGAATGTCTCCTCGCGCGCCTTTCAGCCTGCGCACTCCGGGCAGATTCCCGCTGAGCGATCTCGTCACCGCCGAGGCGACCAACCGTGATCCCTCGCGCTGGACGCTTCTTGATCTTCCTCCGGTACCAGTCGCGCAAACCCGACACACCGCCTCCAAGCGTTCCCACTTCTCGCGTGGCATTATCGCCGTTCCGCTTCCCACAGATCCGGCGTGCGTCCGAGGATCCTTATGGCGCTATCGCCGTCCGGGCTGCGGCCGGCACCAGATCGCCCTCGATCTCCGACACCAGAGCCCGATCTTTCGCGCCCCCAGCGCGCCCCGAGCGCAATAGAGACCCGCCAGACATCGGGTTCTGAACGCGCAGAAACCCCTGCGGGACAGGGGTTTCCAGCTTGGTAGCCCCGAGCAGATTCGAACTGCCGTTACCGCCTTGAGAGGGCGGCGTCCTAGGCCGCTAGACGACGGGGCCGTGGATGACTCGATTGTAGAGCCGAAGCTCGGGGGGGAGGACTCGAACCCCCAATGACAGGACCAGAACCTGCTGTGTTGCCAATTACACCACCCCCGAATGGGTGCCGGGGCAGGATACGAAACCCTTCCCGATAAGACAACCCCGGCCGGCGGCGGCTCATGCCAGCCGGCGCATCGCCTCCTGCAGCCGCGCCAGGGTGCGTTCCCGGCCCAAGGCGTAGATCGATTCGAACAGCGGCGGACTCACCGCCGACCCCGCGATCGCCACCCGCACCGGCTGCAGCCCTTGGCGGGCGGTGAGGTCGAGGGTCTCCAACAGGCCCCGCAATGTCGCCTCGATCGGGCCCGGCGACCAGTCCGCCAGCCCTTCGAACAGCGCCGTGGCGGCCGCCACCGCCTCCGGGGCGTCCGGCTTGGTCATCACCCGCTCCCACGACCCCTCGTCGTAGTCGACGTCACCGAAGAGGAACGCCACCTGGGACGGGACCTCGGTCAGCAGCTTGGCCCGCTCCTGCACCAGTGGGGCGATCTGTTCGAACGCCGCCCGCTCGTCGCCGTCGAGGGACCGGCCCAGCCCAGCCTCCACCATCGGCACCGCCCGTGCCATGAACTCGGCGGCGGGCAGGTCCCGGATGTAGACGCCGTTGAGCCACTCCAGCTTGTCGGTGTCGAAGATCGCCGGGTTGCGGGACACGGCGGCGAGGTCGAAGCGCCGGATCATCTCCTCCAGCGACACCACCGTCTCGTCACTCCCCGGTGACCAGCCGAGGAGCGCCAGGTAGTTGACGACCGCCTCCGGCAGGTAGCCCCCCTCCCGGTACGCCCGCAGCGAGGTGTGGCCGTGCCGTTTCGAGAGCTTCTTGCCGTCCGGGCCCAGCAGCAGCGACAGGTGGGCGTAGG
>Ga0315537_1004354_pt1 | contig 10325 bp, 7 predicted proteins | sample SalMarSW160270MG_FD_203091 | JGI IMG/M metagenome (GOLD analysis project Ga0315537, IMG submission 203091) | Salt marsh sediment microbial communities from the Plum Island Ecosystem LTER, Massachusetts, United States - Salt Marsh Sediment SW1602-70 ... | reverse complement strand
AAGAATCAAACCGGCCGTCGCCGGAAGCGCGATAAAGATTGCACCCTGTAAACCTCGTGATATCGTCTTGAGAAGGGCGGCTGTATCTTTTCTCACCGCATCGGCGCTCATAACAGGGAAGATGGCGGTAGCCAGTGAGATGCCGAGCACGCCGAGGGGGAACTGATACAGTCTCTGCGAATAGTAGAGGTGTGAAACAGTCCCGGCCCAGAAGGGGTAACGGATTTGCCTGCCGAACAACAGGAAATACTCGCCCTTTTCGGCTGAGCCTGAAAACCACAGCGCGATGAAATCGTCGGCGAGCGTATTTATCTGGGTGACGGTCATACCCAGTATCATAGGGCCCATCAGGATGATTATCTTTCTGAAAGCCTCACTTTGGACCTGCCAGGCGGGACGCAACTGTATGCCCCGGGCGTGCAGCGGTACAAGCTGCATAGCCAGCTGAGCCAGGCCCGCTGCTATAACCGCGACCGCCACAACAAATACCTGGCGTTCCGGCCGGACCGACAGAACCCATCCGCTGAAACACAATGAGCCGATTATGAAAATATTCAGGACCAGAGGCGCCATGGCAGGGGCCGCGAAATGCCGGTGCGTCTGGAGAATCCCCGCGAGAATCGCCACTACACAGATGAGTATCATATACGGAAGCATTATGCCGGCGAGTTCCAGTTTCAAATCGGTGCCTGGGTATTTACTGAAAAAAGTATAATAGCCCCAGATGATTCCTTCGCCGACGAGCACAACACAGGCGAGCAGCACTGCGACAGCCGTGACAACGGTGCCGGCAAGTTTGTTAGCCGATTCGGGTCGATGGTGAAGTTCTTCGCTGTAAATGGGAATGAACGACGCGGCTGCTGCACCTTCGCCGAAGATACGCCGGGCCAGATTGGGTATCTTAAAGGCTATGGCCCAGCCGTCGAACAAGCCGCCGGCTCCGAGGAAATACGCGAATGCCATGTCCCTTATAAAGCCGAGGACACGGCTTGCCACTGTAAGAATCGCAATCTGCCGAAAGCCTTTTACCATCGACAGTTTTTATACCGGTCGGACAAAGATTTAGCAACAGCGTGGGATATGCTATTCGAATAATTTTGGGGCGACGGAGAAGGGTCGGGCGCGGCCGACGTTGTTCAGCAGGCCTATGGCCAGCATACTCGTCAGCAGACTCGAACCGCCATAGCTTACCAATGGTAATGTCAAACCGGTTATCGGCATAAGGCCCAATGTCATACTCACATTTACCAGTACCTCAACAGCAAACATCACCGTAATACCCAACGCCAATAATCGGCCGAACGGGTTGGTGTTGCGGTGAGCTATTTCGACGCCGCAGAGAAAGATGATTACGTAAAGGGCCATAACACCCAAGGCGCCATAGAAGCCCCACTGGTGGGCGATGATAGCGAATATGAAATCATTGTGACTTTCAGGCAGAAACTGATTGTATTTAATGAAAGGTCCCTGCCTGAAGCCCTGGCCGGTTTTACCGCCCGAGGCTATTGCGTACTTCGAGCGGGTCAGGTGAAAACCGTACCCTGCGGCCCAGTTGCGTTTGTTGAACCGGGTGCCGAGGACCAGCTTTGAAAAGCCGGGATGTTGTTCAGCATATTCCTGAACCTTGGGACTTTGAAGAAGGACGCTTGCGATTCGCATTTTTTGATATGGGCGCATGACCGCCCAGAACAGCGGGCTGACAAACACAGCGAGCAGGGCGATAAGCAGCAGGTGTTTAATTCGCGCTCCGGCTACAAAGACCATCACCAGCAATACCGGCATCATCAGCATCACGGTACCGAGGTCCGGTTCGAGCAATATCAGGACCATCGGTACGAGCGTAATAAGGAAGGGGCCTACGAGTGCCTTGAAGCTGCGGTAGTTACTCCGGTATCGCAGGTACCAGGTCAGGGCCAGTATATAAGCGAGCTTGCATAATTCGGAAGGCTGAATGGCGGGTAGCTGTCGGCCGGCGATTGTGAATATTATCCAGCGGTGGGTTCCGTTTATCATGGGGACAAAGGGCAAGTTGATGACTTTGCCGAGCAGCAGCACCAGCAGTAAAAACAGGACCACTGCGAATATCCAGTAACTCATTTCACCGAGCCTGCGGTAGCTTACCAGGTTGATAGCGACAAAGGCGGCCATGCCGAGGCCGGCAAAGACGAGTTGTTTTTTCCAGAATTCTGAGTAGTTCTCGGCCCGGCTGGCAGGGCTGTCTTCAGCGGGATTGCCAACCGCGTAAATTGTCAGAATCCCGACGGCCACGAGAGCAACCGCCGCCGCCAGCAACGTCAACCTGATAAGAATCAACCGTCCCTGGAGAAACTTGTACATGGCTCAAGAGAATAGCAAAAAGACCGGGCAGGTGCACAAAATTAGAGAAAAATGCAAAAAAATTTAAATTTTTTATAAGACCCGTGATTTTTTCGGACCTTCGCTGCTACCAACCACCAGGGTGCAAACCACGTTTTTGAGCTAAAAATCAGGGTCCCGATGGGGTCCAATATAGGGACTGTCCTATAGGAACGCCGTGTGCCGATTTGGGCGTTTTTTACGGAATTTTAACGATTTTTTACTTGAATTGGGGTGGCGACTGTGCTACTTTGATAGTGGTCTTCACCAGTGAAGTTAGTGTATACAGCGTAAAGTTGTGTGCATGAATTGCCTTCGGGCGAGAAAGGAGGAGTCGTTTAGGAGTCGAAACGCTTAGTCATTGCGGCTATTCCCACCGGCCGGCACGTCAACCATGTGCATATTATTAAATCTCGCTTATGGTCTGCGTGAAAAGATGAGGACACTCAAAGTGTTTTGGGTGGGAAGGATGTTGACTTCTTTGGAAACTGAGAGGCAGGGGTATAATCTCTGCCAAACGAAAAGAAGAAAGAAAGAAAGGATGTAACTATGAGAAAACTTTGTTTTGTACTGACAGCACTACTGCTGACGGCACCGGCATTGGCTACTATAACCATTAGCTGTGCTCAGGTCGGCGAGACGAACGAGGTCGTAGTGAGTTACGTCAGTAGCGATGCGAATATCCCGAGGGCCTTCGGCCTGGATATCACGCTCGACAATGGCGCGACCATCGGCGAGATTACGGATGCTAACGATAAGTTCTGGGTACACCCCGGCAATATCCTAATCGTTGATGGTAATGTTACTGACGAAGGTGACCCGGTTGCCCCCCAGGATGGTAATTATCCCGGCAGGGAACTGGGCGGCCTCGGTACCGGCGGTATGACCATCGAGATGGGCTCGCTGTATAGCCCTAACGACCTAGAACATCCGACCGGACCGGGCACTTCAGGCACGCTGCTGAGCTTCATCGTGGACATTGGGCCTGGGGAGGACTGCAACGTTACAATTGCGGGCAACGGTGCTCGTGGTAACGTGGTCCTCGAAAACACCGACCCGGCAGCGACGAATCTGCCTACTATCTGCGCGGTGGTGATACCACCTGAGCCCGAGTGCCTCAAGAGTTCAGCACCGGGATATGCCGACTGGACCGGCCACCCCGTGGGAGTGGCTTGGGCCATGCCTTGGAGTAACCCAGATTGCTGGTGTTATCCGAGACAGTGCCGAGGTGATGCAGACGGTGCTCCGTCGTACCCTGGTGTGCCGATTTGGGTCGATTTAGCGGATCTGAATATTCTCAGAGGCGCTATCAGCCACTATGTCACAGGACCAACAGATCCAGGTTTTCCGGCAGGTGGCGAGTGTGCAAACTTCGACCATCAAATGTCATATCCCGGTGTGCCGATTCCAGTCGATTTAGCTGACCTTAACATCCTGAGGGAATACATCAGCGATTATGGGACGGTGCCATGTTGTGACAATAACCAGGATTGTGTTCTCGACGCAAGTGATGATTACAACTTCTGGACGGGCTCGACGACGCCGTAGTGTACGGCGATAGTATGTGCAGTCAGTAAACGTAGGAATTTATATACTGAGAACATAAAGAAGTTCTTGGAAGGAGAACGATGATGAAGAAATTGTTAACTTTGTTGATTATTTGTGGATTGGCTTCAATGGCCAGTGCAACACTGCAGATTTCGGTTGGCGGCGATAAGGAGCCTGTGGATTCGGAAATCTACCTGCTGCCCAGTGAAGAACTGATTCTGGATATCTGGACAGATACTGCTATTACCCCAGGTGCTGGTGAAGGTTTTTGGGCATTGGTTGTCCAGCCAGCAGAGGGTTCGATTAGTGGTGGAGTAAGCCTTATCACAGAAGAAAGTGGTATCGCCATCTATCCAGGTCCTGTGCCAGCAAGTCCTCTGGTTGGTGCAGACGGAGTTTGGGGCACGATCGCTCTGGCTACGATATCCAGTATAGCTGCGGATACAACCATATACGATGGAATGACATTCCATTGCGAAGACATGGTTGATGCGACGGTCGCGCTGTACTTTGGTCCAGCAATTGGTGCATGGACAACGATGGTCGATTCAGTGGTTATCCATCAGCCTGAGCCGATGACAGTTGCTCTGCTCGGTCTGGGTGGTCTGTTCCTCAGACGCCGTAAATAAGCAGTTAGTCTGAAGCCAACAGATTTTTTAGAGGCAGGTCTTAGACCTGCCTCTTTTTTTATAGGAACAACTTTAATCAACAACGAATTACACCAATTAACACAAATTAAGATAACAATACATTAAAAAATATACCTGCTGTTGTAAGTGTATATATAACAAGAAAATAGGTGCGGTCATGCCGCTTGTTTTTTTGCTATTGTGAAAAGAATTTGCGGAATTTGTGTAATTGGTTGTAAAAAGCCAAGATTTTTCTTGCATTGCCTTTGGCGTTATGGTATAATTCCAAACATCACAGGGGGCTGTGAAACTCACCTATAAGGAATTTGTATTTAGACACGGATTAACACAGGATTTACACGGATTTAGATTAATTATCTCTGTGAACTCTGTGTTCTCTGTGGCTGACCGGAAAACGGGGCGGGTAGAAAACTCACGTAAGGCTGTTCAGACGCAGATTGCGCTGATTACGCTGAAAAGTAAATAAAGACACGGATTAACACGGATGTACACAGTTTTTAGCAAAATTAAATATACCGTGTTAATCAGTGTTCATCTGTGGCAAAAATTTAATCAGTGTAATCATATAAATCAACGTAATCAGTGATTAACGGTTTTAATCAATTTAATCAGTTTAATCTGCGTAATCAGTGATTTGATAACTACTGGCGGTTTTTTACATAGACGGGGTGTTAGAAACGATTGACCTTTAAGTTTTGAAAGGAGGTTAGGTCGGGGTAATTATTAGTGAATAGTGATTAGTCAATAGAATTTAGCTTTTTGAGTTTGAAAGTAAATTTGTGGTTTAAGTGAAAACAGGAGACTGATAATGAATACATTAGTAAAAACGACATTAAGTCTGGCTTTGATATTTGCGCTGGGTTCGGCAGCGAGCGGGGCACTACAAATTTCGGTTGGTGAGGACAAAAACCCTCAGGATTTGCAGTACACCTTAGGGCCGAGTGATAACTTGAGTCTGGGCATCTGGACCGACGCCATAATTGAGCCAGGTGTCGGTGAGGGGTTTTGGGCATTGATTGTATCGGTAACAGATGCGACAGTTTCCGGTGGAGTAAGTCTTATCACGGAAGAGTCAGGCATTGCAGTCTATCCGGGTCCTGTCCCAGCAGTAACTCCAGGCCTCGATGGGATTTTTGGGACGGTCGCTCTGGCTACGATACCCAGTATAGCCGCTGATACACTAATATACGATAGTATTGATTTCCACTGCGAATGGCAGCCTAACGATGTTACGGTCACGCTGCTCCATGGCCAAGCGATTGGCGCATGGACAGCAGTGGATTCGGTAGTGATTCGTCAAATTCCCGAGCCAATGACGATGTCTCTGCTTGGGCTGGGCGGTCTGTTGCTTCGCAGGAGGCGTAAATAGGTCACAATCCACAATCACAGCAGGATTTTTGGAGGCAAGCTTAGAAGGCTTGCCTCTTTTTTTTGTTGTAAAACGCGGCAGGATTCCCTTATAATAAACGGGCTCTGCGACTATTAAAGGAGTAGCACTATGAAAATATGGAATCTTATCTTCAATTTTGCCTGTGTACTTCTGCTCGTCACAGTTGGCTGTGACAATGGTAGTATCGTTCCTCGTCCTGTGAAACCGACAGAAGAAGGCTTTCCTGAGGTTATGGTTGGTGTATGGGAACAAAAGAATGAAGAATTTCATAAATGGGGTATAAAGTTCGAGTCTGATGGTTCCATCTCGAAGATTATTCACCCCATGGCAGGGCCGGTAAATATTGCAGAGGGTGGCTCTCATGCGGAAGCGCCTGACGGCAGTTATTACACCTTTGTTATGGGGCCATGCGATGCCAATTATATCCCGAGCACAAACATGCTTAAAGTGAAGATTCTAATAGACTATTTTGCAATAAAAATACCTGTTGGTATTTTAGAAGGCAGAAGTGAGGATTATTTTGAAGGTCCTGTATCCCAGGACGGAAAGACCTGGAAAGCTAACTGGTTAGGTTACGGCTGGGTAGAAGGTGGAAATCCACCACCCATTGAAAAGCTAAAGGAACGTCTTATGCCTATGGTTTTTACAAAAACCGACCTGACTCAAATCCCTGAAAAGAATTAAAACCATCACACATATTAGCTTTATTATGATTGTTAATAGTCGTAATATTTAAATCCTTCGCTGTCAGTGCTAACCCAATCGAGTTTTACAGTTTTTGTGTAAGGCTGATATACCCATCCATGTTCACCGGTAGCGTCGGAGGGAAATAGTTCGTCATCCTTTATCATTAGCAAATCTAATTTGTTGTTGAAGGGATTCTCAGGCAATGCGCTAAGATAGCTCTTACGTGCCATAGTGAGTACGAAAGTTGGATAAGTAGGGTCGTACGATAGATCGTCGTTTGGATAGCCTGGCGGGACCCCGTCGTGCTCGATGGCATATCGCTCGATGGCGGTCCGGAGGATTTGAAGGTTTTCCTTGGCGGCTGACTCTTTGGCCTTCTGCGTATAGTTGCGGTATTCGGGGACGATAACGGCAGCAAGAATACCCAGGATAGCAACAACAATCAGAACCTCAACAAGGGTAAAGCCGCCGCTCGTATTTTTAGTCACAGATTTCATTATTCATGGACACTGATTTTTTTGACGCTGATTCCGCAGATTTCGCTAATAAGTTCATCTCAGACACGGATTAACACCGATTAACACTGATTAAATCCGTAATCCTTTATCCTTAATCCTTTTTGGTGTTATCGGCTTAGATGACGGGGAGCTTTTGTAAGAAAAGTGTTATGGGACGGAAGGGAATCCCGTAAAATTGGTTATCCGTGAAATCTGCGTAATCTGCGTCAAAGACACTTTATTCGTACCAACCGGCTTTCCATAGCCAGTATTCGGCCAGGAAAGCAAAATCCCTGAAATCTACGTAATCATCGTCATAAAAATCTGTCTGGAGCTCTGCTCCTGCGGTCAGCCATTCCTCACTAAGAATCCACATCTCGTACAAATTGACCAAACCGTCGGTGTTGAGGTCGCAGGGATTGAACACAAGCTCGTCAGCACCCATATCTACAACGTCGTCGAAAATCCTCTGCTCGCCGTCGATGTCAGCGGTGGACTCGGGCGGCACGGAGTTGTTATCTCCAACATCAGCACAGGGCGAGCCGGGCAGCAGGTGATAATTGCCGACAGTGAAGATATCATCGTTGACATCAGGTGTGCTGTTTGTATCCCAGTAACCGGCATCTACAAAATTAGGGTCAACGTCGATATTTCCACTGCCCCAGTTCAGCATGCAGGCACTATCAACCGTAGCGTTGGCCTGGCCGCCTTGTATGTTGCTGTACGATACTGTCATCTCAGTGCCTATACTTACCGGCCAGACTCTGATGGTATTTATTAACGCAAGTTGGTTTCCGTCCGGAGAGACGTTGTCGCGAACAATGCAGTTTATAACCTGTGGATTGGCTTCTCTGAATGAGCCGATGCCTCCGCCCTCCAAAGCTCTATTGCCGATGACCGTGCAGTTGATATAGGCGGGGTTCGACCAGTAAGAATACAGGCCTCCTCCCCGATGTCCAGCGGTATTTCCTGCAACGATGCAGTTCACCACCAAAGGGTCGCTACTGCCATCCTGGTCCCCCCAGCAGCAGATACCGCCACCGTGCCTGCCGTGGCCTACCGCAGAATTATTAATCATTATACAGTTTGTGACTGTTGGACTGCTTTGATAGCAATATATCGCTCCGCCATAGCCAACTGAGGGAAAGACATTGTTGCTTATAATACAATTGTCTATGGTTGGGTTGCTGTTATAACCACAATATACACCTCCGCCATGGTCCTTCATGTGGTTATCAGTGATGATACATTTTCTAATAGTTGGGCTGCTTCCGTAGCAGTAAATTGCACCATACAAGGTGCCACCGGCATTTGTTATAGTCAGACCCTCAACAACTGAGTTAGGTTCTTCGCCGCTATGAAAATTAAATCCCCTGTGCGGTGTTGCTGTACTGCCGTTACAGTCAATAATAGTTTGAGCAACAATATTAGAATTGTTTGGGTCGATACTTCGCAGCGTGATGGCTTTCCCGTGGAAATCGATATCTCTGTTGCCATTACCAGTGTGTCTTCCCATGGTCAATAGAATAGTCTGGCCGTTATTGGCATCATCGATGGCTTGTTGGATTGTCTCGGCTTTGTCGCCTGTAGTGATATTCCACACAGGCTTGGTTTCAAAAGCACCCATATCAACATATTGCCCCATTTTCCTGGCCTGGCCTTCGTAATCGGTGACGGTTATATCTGAAAAGTTCGGGTCGCCTGCATTTATGCAGGGGCTGTCATAATTCAGACTATAGTCATTAACATCCGGGTCAAGGAAGTGGGGATTAACGGAGATATTTCCGTTTAACCCGGTTTGGTCACCTATAACAGCGTTATAGTTACCGCCTATATTCGCCCAAACGTTGTTGTACCTGACCAGAGGTAAGGCTTGACCTTCATACACGTAGATGCCGTGTGCCTGGCCGTTTGCGGCTATGATATTGTTCTCTATGGTCGAGACGGCATTGCTGACACACTCAATGCCACCACCGGAATACGATGACGCAGTATTACCTACTATGGTATTATGACAGACAGTCGCCCAGGCTCCTCCCACAATCCTGATGCCGGCCCCTGTTTTGTTGGCGATAATAAGGTTGTTTCTTATAGTCGGATTGCTTGTGTAGTAGGTGCCGATGCCGGCGCCGTTGGTGGAGCTGTTCTGTGTGATTAGATTTCGCTCGATGACCGGATTGGACAGGTAATACACGTAGATTCCGCCGCCTCCGAGACCGCCCGCCTGGTTATAACTGATGGTATTGTCAGAAATAGTCGGACTCGATGTATAGGTAACATGAACACCCGCCCCCAGGGCACTGTCGTTTCCGGTAATGAGATTATCCTTAATAAAACCATTCGACCATTGACGAATATGGATTCCGCCTCCGTAAAATTGGGCGTGATTGTTCTCGATTTTATTGGCAGAGATATTAGCATCGCAGTATTGGAAACCTACAATCGCTCCGCCGTCGCCATTGTCATACACGTTAGCGTCGTTGGGGTTGGGGTCTTCAAAACCATGCTCTATCAATGCAGTATTTTCGGTGAATGTGTTTTCGAGGATGAGCGGATGGCTGTGGTCATAGAAGTAGATACCACCTCCCTGGCCCGCGATATTATTGGTGACGATATTTTTCGAAATGGTCGGTGAGGAGCCATTGTAGCAGAGTATCCCACCACCACAACGATTCCACAAATAGCCTTTGAACTCCCAGTAAATCTGCAACCAAGAACCGGTGCCGCCGGTTATGGTAAAGCCGGTCAGGACAGAATCATTTCCCTCACCGGAGCCGAATGTTACCACACTGCCTTTATTGACATCGGAGGGAGCTGAACCGTTGATAACAGTGGCCGCGACGACACATGGGTCGTTAGGGTCAAGGCTGGTTAGGGTTATAGCCCTGCCAAGAAAGTTAATGTTCTCATAATAAGTACACGGGTCTACTATAACCATGTCGCCATGATTGGCGTCGTTGATAGCTGTCTGTATGCTTGAGTAGTCACCCGGACGAACATGCAGCTCGGCTGCCTGGAGATGACCGCAACAAACAACTAAAAGAATTGACCAGAAAAATCTCTTCATCAATCACCGCCCTCGATACTTTCTGTCCTTAAACTATTGATTATACCAAACGAGGCCGTATTTGTCCAGTCTATTTTACATTAAGTATTTATCAAAGCTACACTTGTAGCTATAGCGGCGATTCGGCAATC
>Ga0315537_1004352_pt1 | contig 10326 bp, 6 predicted proteins | sample SalMarSW160270MG_FD_203091 | JGI IMG/M metagenome (GOLD analysis project Ga0315537, IMG submission 203091) | Salt marsh sediment microbial communities from the Plum Island Ecosystem LTER, Massachusetts, United States - Salt Marsh Sediment SW1602-70 ... | reverse complement strand
TGAAGGACGACGCCACGAGGTTAATCGCCTCGGTGGCGTTACGGGTGAAGATGATCTCCTCGTCGGACCGCGCGTTGAGGAAGCCCTGCACCTTCTTGCGCGCCTCCTCGAAATTGGCGGTGGCGAGATTGCTCAAGTGATGCAGGCCGCGATGGACATTGGCGTATTCGTGTTCGTAGGCGAGGGTGATGGCGTCGATCACCTGTCTCGGCTTCTGCGCCGAGGCGCCGTTGTCGAGATAGGTGAGCGGCTTGCCGTGGACCGTCTCGGACAGGATCGGAAAATCGGCGCGGATCGCTTCCACGTCGAACGGCGCATCCATCGCGCGGATGTCTTTGGCCGATGGTGTGATGACGGTCATCGGCCTTGCCCTCACTCCTCCTCCGCCGAGACGCCGAGCCACTCGGCGGCTGCGGCAGAAAATGCCTCGCGCAACGCCTCGTCCTCGACCTGCTCGAAGGCCTCGCCGACAAAGGCCTGGATCAGGAGCGCGCGTGCCTGCTCCTCCGGCAGGCCCCGGGACTCCAGATAGAACAGCAGGTCCTCGTCGATCTGGCCAGAGGTGGCGCCGTGGCCGCAGACAACGTCGTCGGCAAAGATCTCGAGCTCCGGCTTGGAATCGAACTCGGCCGTTTCCGACAAGAGCAGCGCCTGCGCCATCTGCTTGCCATCGGTCTTCTGGGCGCCCGGCGATACAATGATCTTGCCTTGGAAGATGCCGCGCGCCTCGTTGTCGAGCACCGCCTTGAACAGCTCGCGGCTCTCGCACGCCGGAACGCGATGCTCGACGATCAGCGTCGTGTCGCAATGCTGCTTGCCGCGCAAGAGGATGGCGCCGGAGACGTCCGTGGCAGAGCCCTCGCCATCGAAGCGCACATAGAGTTGATTGCGGGCGAGGCTGGCGCCGGTCGAGAGCTGGAAGGCGTTGTAGCGCGCATCGGCGCCGAGATTGGCGAGCCACACGCCGAGATGAAGCGCGTCGGCCGCCTCCCGCTGGAACTTGACGTGTTGGATGGCGGCCTTGTCTCCGACCTTGACCTCGGTCACGGTGTTGCGTTGGAGCCCGCTCAAGCCAAGGCTGCCATAGCTCTCAAGAACAGTGGCGGAGGCGCCCTCCTCGGCCACGATGACGTTGCGGGTGACCATGGTGGCCGGCACGCCGGTGCCGTCGAGATGGATGAGGTGGACTGGCTTGTCGAGCGTGACGCCCTCAGGCAAGCGCAAGGCAACGCCACCCGTCATCAGCGCCGTGTTCAGTGCCAGCACGGCATCGTCCTCGCGCGGGTTGACCTGACCCAAGGTTGCTTTGAGCCATTCGGGCGGCATCTCCAGCACATGGGCGAGCGACATCACTTCGGCGCCGGCCTCGCGCAAGCCCGCCATGTCCGACAGATCGACGCGCAGCTCGCCTTCGACGAGCACGAGACGATAAGCGGGGAATGCAGAAATCGACTTGCCGAGCGCCGTCTCAAGCGCGGCGTCGTCGACAGCAGCGCCGAGGCTCGCGATGAGCAGGTGGGCCTCATCGATCCGGGCACGCAGGTCCGTATATTTCCATGCCTCGATGCGGCGATGGGGAAGCCCGAGACTGCCATAAGTCTTGATGGCCTTGTCACGGAGCGCGGCGACGAAGGGGTTGTTGGCCCCAGGAAGCGCATTGGCCGCCTTGGTGTAGAGGTCGAGAAGCTCCTGCTCGGCCTTGGTCCTGAATTGCTGGACGGGCAGATCCATATGCCGTTCCCCTACGCGGCCGAGGCTTCGCCATACTCGGCGTAGCCGGACTTCTCAAGCTCGAGGGCAAGCTCAGGTCCGCCGGAGCGCGCCACCCGGCCGGCGGAGAGCACATGGACCCGGTCCGGCACGATGTAGTTGAGGAGCCGCTGATAGTGGGTGATGACGAGCATGGAGCGCTCGGGTGAGCGTAGCGCGTTGACGCCATCGGCGACGATGCGCACGGCGTCGATGTCGAGGCCGGAATCGGTCTCGTCGAGGACGCACAAGCTGGGCTCGAGCAACGCCATTTGCAGGATCTCGTTGCGCTTCTTCTCACCGCCCGAGAAACCGACATTGAGCGGGCGGCGCAACATGTCGACGTCGATCTTGAGGCCCTTGGCCTTCTCCTTCACCACGCGCAGAAAGTCCGGCGTGGACAGCTCCTCCTCGCCGCGGGCTTTGCGCACCGCATTCACGGCGCTGCGCAGGAAGGTCATGGTGGCGACGCCGGGAATTTCCATCGGGTACTGAAAAGCAAGGAACACGCCGGCGACGGCGCGCTCGGTCGCATCCATGGCGAGCAGGTCCTCGCCCTTGAACGTCACGGAGCCTTCGGTGACCTCGTAGTCCTCCTTGCCGGCGAGCACATTGGCGAGCGTCGATTTGCCGGAGCCGTTCGGACCCATGATGGCGTGCACTTCGCCGGTCGGCACGGTGAGGTCGAGGCCTTTCAGGATCTCGCGGCCATCGACATTGGCGTGGAGGTTCTTGATCTCAAGCATGAATCCGTCTTTCCAACCCTTTGGTATTGAATCTGTTCGCGCGTCTAGCCTACCGAGCCTTCGAGCGAGATGCCGATGAGCTTCTGGGTCTCGGCCATGAACTCCATGGGCAACTGCTGGAGCACGTCGCGGACGAAGCCGTTGACGATGAGCGCCACGGCCTCTTCCTCCGACAACCCCCGGCTCAGGCAGTAGAACAGCTGGTCGTCGGAGATCTTCGAGGTGGTCGCCTCGTGTTCGAAGGTGGCGCTGGCGTTCTTGGCCTCGATGTACGGCACGGTATGCGCGCCGCATTTGTCGCCGATGAGGAGCGAATCGCAGCAGGTGAAGTTCCGTGCGTTCGTGGCTTTGCGGTGCGCCGACACGAGCCCGCGATAGGTGTTGTTGGAGTACCCGGCGGCGATGCCCTTGGAGATGATGCGGCTCGACGTGTCTCGGCCCAGATGGATCATCTTGGTGCCGCTGTCGACCTGCTGATAGCCGTTGGAGATAGCGATCGAGTAGAATTCCCCGCGGCTCCCATTGCCGCGCAAGATGCAGCTCGGGTATTTCCAGGTGATAGCGGAGCCGGTCTCGACTTGCGTCCAGGAGATCTTGGAGCGGTGCCCTCGGCAATCGCCCCGCTTGGTGACGAAGTTGTAGACGCCGCCCTTCCCTTCCGCATCGCCCGGATACCAGTTCTGCACCGTCGAGTACTTGATCTCGGCGTCTTCGAGTGCCACCAGCTCGACCACGGCGGCATGGAGCTGGTTCTCGTCGCGCATCGGCGCGGTGCAACCTTCGAGATAGCTCACATAAGCGCCCTTGTCGGCGATGATGAGCGTGCGCTCGAACTGCCCGGTCTTCTCGGCATTGATGCGGAAATAGGTGGAGAGCTCCATGGGGCAGCGCACGCCCTCCGGCACGTAGACGAACGAGCCATCCGAGAATACCGCCGAGTTCAGCGTGGCGAAGAAGTTGTCGGTGATCGGCACCACAGAGCCGAGATATTTCTTCACCAACTCGGGATGGTTCTTCACGGCTTCGGAGATCGAGCAGAAGATCACGCCCGCCTTGGCAAGCTCCTCTTTGAAGGTGGTGACCACCGACACGCTATCGAACACGGCGTCGACGGCGACCTTGGGCGCGCCTTGCACGCCGGCCAGCACCTCCTGCTCTTTCAGCGGGATACCGAGCTTCTCGTAGGTCTTGAGCAGCTCCGGGTCGACCTCGGCGAGGCTTTTCGGCCCCTCCGTGCTCTTTGGCGCGGAATAGTAATAGAGCTCCTGGAAGTTGATCTTCGGGTACTGGACGTTGGCCCATTTGGGCTCTTGCATGGTCTGCCAGCGGCGGAAGGCCTCGAGCCGCCAGTCGCGCAGCCAGTCCGGCTCGCCCTTCTTCGCCGAAATGAAGCGCACCACCTCCTCGTTCAGGCCCTTCGGGGCCATGACCGACTCAATGTCGGTGAAGAAGCCGTATTTGTACTTATCGACGTCGATCTGCTTGACGCGTTCGACGGTCTCTTGGACTGCAGGCATGACTACTCTTTCAAATTCCTATGTTCAGCTAAGCCCTTAGGCCGCTTCCTTCGAGTTCTGCTTGAGCCGTTTGACCAGCGCGCCAAAGGCGCTCAGGTACCCTTGGATATCGGTATTCTCGCTGGCAAATCCAAGGCTTACGCGGATCGCGCAGTGCGCAATCTCGGGCGTGATGCCCATGGCGGCCAGCACGTGAGAAGGCTCCACCTTGCCGGATGAGCAGGCCGAACCGGCGCTAACCGCAATGCCGGCGAGATCGAGCCCGATAACCAGCGTCTCGGCCTTCACGCCAGGCACGGCGATGCACGAGGTATTGGGTAGGCGCGGTACACCGGCCGACAGCACCACGGCATCGGCGCAAAGCGCGCGCGCGCCCTCCTCCAGGGCATCCCGAAGCTTGGCAACAGCATCCATGTTAGCGAGGTCGGCAGCGGCGAGGTCCGCGGCAACGCCGAAGCCCACAATGCCGGCGACGTTCTCGGTGCCGGCGCGGCGGCGGCCTTCCTGGCCGCCACCTTTGATAAGGGGCTCGACGCTCACGCCGTCAGCAAGAACGAGCGCCCCCACGCCTTTCGGTCCGCCGATCTTATGGGCCGACAAGGTCACCATGTCGGCACCGAGCGCCGTCATATCAAGGGGGATGCGGCCTGCCGCCTGCACCGCGTCGCTATGGAGAAGTCCGCCGGCGTCCTGCACGATCGCTGCGGCCTCCGCGACTGGCTGAATGGCGCCGGTCTCGTTGTTGGCTGCCATGAGCGAGACGAAAGGTCGCCAGCCGCCAGGCTTGTGCTTCTTAAGCTTCTTTCGCAGCACGTCGAGGTCGACGACGCCGTCCGGCGTCACCGGAATGATGGTCGTGGTCTCACGATAGAACCGGCCGCCCGAAAGCACCGACGGATGCTCGATCGCCGATAGATAGCAGTGCCACGCCTCGCCGGGCTGCGCGGCGAGCGCGAGCGTATTGGCTTCCGTGCCGCCGCTGGTGAAGATCACGTTCTCAGGCTTAGCGCCGACGAGGGCGGCGACCTGCGCCCTCGCCTTCTCGATGGCGGCGCGAGCGGCTCTCCCCTCGGCGTGCACCGAAGACGGATTGCCGCTCAGAGACAGCGCGCCGATGACAGCCTCGCGCACTTCGGGGCGAAGCGGCGTCGTGGCGTTATGGTCGAGGTAGGAGCGCTGGTTCATGGTCTGCGACGCTCGCGGCCGAATGCCGCCGGGTTAACGCTTGCACGAGCCCCCGTCGCCCATGCTATGAAGCGCGGCCTAACAAATCGACCGCTCCAAACGCCCAGCTGATTTGGAACGGCCTTGTTTGGAACAATTCTAATATCCTTTTTGTAGGATTCCGAGGCGGCAGAGTCAAGGTTTGCGGCATTGGTTGGCGCACCCCACCTCGCGCCCCACATACGAGCAGCCGTCCCTGTCAGCCTGTAACGTCGAGTCGAGGCCAGTGGTTCATGCCTGAAGTCAATATCAGCGGTCCGAGCGGCCGGATCGAAGCCCGCTACCATCACCAGCCGTCTCCGAACGCGCCTGTTGCCCTGATTCTCCATCCGCACCCGCAATTTGGCGGGACGATGAATAATCAGGTCGTGTATCACTTGTACTACGCCTTCCAAAAACGGGGCTTCTCGGTGCTGCGCTTCAATTTCCGCGGTGTAGGGCGCAGCGAAGGCCTATTCGACAACGGCCCCGGCGAGCTTGCCGACGCGGCCACGGCGCTCGACTGGCTCCAAGCCTATAACCCCGATGCCCCCTCCTGCTGGATTGCAGGCGTCTCGTTCGGCGCCTGGATCGCCATGCAGCTCCTGATGCGGCGGCCCGAGATCGAGGGGTTCATCTCCGTGGCGCCGCCCGCCAACCTTTACGACTTCACCTTCCTGGCCCCCTGCCCCTCCTCGGGGCTGATGGTCAACGGCGCCAAAGATCGAGTCGTGCCAACGGAATCCGTGCGCGGGCTCGTGGATCGTCTGAAGACGCAAAAGGGTATCGTCATCGACCACCAGACTGTGCCGGACGCCAACCACTTCTTCGAGGAGCGCATGGACGGTCTCATGGAGGTGGTCGAAGGCTATCTCGACAAGCGCCTCGGCAAGCCAAAGAAGAGGGCGAAAGAGTCGGCCGCTTAAGCTCTGACGGGTTTGGTATTCCCGGCGCAAACCTGCTAGAGGCTCTGGCCAACGCCACTTGAGATTTTGACCGGCCAGGCCATGAGCACCGTCACATCGGACTTCCTGCACGAGCTCACGACCCGGTGCTACATCCACCAAAGCACCGATGAGGCGGCGCTCGACAAGCTCGCGCGGACGGAAGTCATTACCGGCTATATCGGCTTCGACTGCACGGCGCCGAGCCTGCATGTGGGCAGCCTCATCAGCATCATGCTGCTGCGCAAACTCCAGCAGACGGGCCATCGCCCCATCGTCCTGATCGGCGGGGGCACCACCAAGGTCGGAGATCCGTCAGGCAAAGACGAATCGCGAAAGCTCCTCACCGAGGCCGAGATCGATGCCAACATCGCCGGAATTGAGTCGGTGTTCTCCAAGTTCCTTACCTTCGGCCATGGCGAGACCGACGCGCTGCTGGTCAACAATGCCGACTGGCTCGACGAGCTGAACTACATCGACTTCCTGCGCGACTACGGCCGGCATTTCAGCGTCAACCGCATGTTGAGTCAGGACTCCGTCAAACTCAGGCTGGAGCGCGAGCAGCCCTTAAGCTTCATCGAGTTCAACTACATGGTGCTCCAGGCCTACGACTTCGTGGAACTCTACCGCCGCGAAGGCTGCCGGTTGCAGATGGGCGGCTCGGACCAGTGGGGCAACATCGTCGGCGGCATTGAGCTAGGGCGGCGTACCGAGAGCGTCGAGTTGTTCGGGCTGACTTCGCCGCTCCTGACCACAGCATCCGGCGTCAAGATGGGGAAGACGGCGGCGGGCGCGGTGTGGCTCAACCCCGACATGCTCTCCCCTTACGACTATTGGCAATACTGGCGGAACGCCGAGGATGCCGACGTGCCCCGCTTCCTCAAGCTGTTCACTGAACTGCCGCTGCCCGAGATCGGCAAGCTTGCAGTGCTCGAAGGCGCGGAGCTCAACGAGGCCAAGAAAATCCTTGCCACCGAGGCGACCGCGCTCGTGCACGGGCGCGATGCCGCCGACCGGGCGGCGGAGACCGCGCGCGCGACCTTCGAGGAGGGTCAGCTCGCGCAAAGTCTGCCGACCTTCGAGATTCCGCGGGCCGAGCTCGAAAGAGGCTATGGCGTCTTGAGCGCCAACGTCCATGTCGGCTTCGTGAAGTCGACCGGCGAAGCGCGGCGTCAGATCAAGGGCGGCGGGCTTAAGGTCAACGACGTGGCCGTCACCGATGAGCGGCAGATGCTGACGCCGTCAGACTTGACCGAGGACGGCGTGATCAAGCTGTCGCTCGGCAAGAAGCGGCACGCGCTCATCCGCCCCGTGTAACCGCTCTGGGCCTAGTGGCCCTGAAACGGCTGGGCTCCTCCGTAATCCGGAGACGACGTGTTTGCGGCCGCGGCGGAGTCCGGCACGGAGCCGGTGAAGTCGAAGATCTGCCGGAAGATGCCAGGCGCCATCACCGACATTGGATTGACCAGCACCGTGGGGTCGTCGAGCTTACCCTTGATGGCAAAGGTGATGCCGACCACGCCCTCTCCCTGGCGCCCGACAAACACCTTGCCGAGAATCGGAATGTTGCCCAGGGCCGAGTTCAGGCCGTAGAGCGGCACATATGTGCCGCCAAGCTGCACCGTCTGCGATTTGAAATCCACCGTACCGCGCATGGTGGCGCCGAGCGCCGGTCCGTTGATATAGGCGTCACGCAGACGGAACTTGCCGGACCCGACAATGAAGGGTGCGCGCAGACGCTTGAAGGCGATGCTTGATCTGACGATCTCCTTCTTGTTCTTCTCGCCCAACATCGCCGTGGAACTCGGATCAGTGAGGACGTCGGCCACGACGGGATCGCCCACTACGTTGAAGTCGCGCGCCCATAAGGTCCCGGACTTCGTGCCCGGGGCGCCGGCGTCCATATTGACCTGAAGCGAGGCCTGGCCGCCCTCGATACTGCGGTAAAAGCCGACCAGCCGGAATGCTGCACCGGCGTCGAGCGCCTCGGCCTTGAGCCAGCGAGCGCCATTCTTGTTCTCAAGCTTGACGGCCGCCGGTTCCTTGCCGTTGAGCTTGCCCTCGGCGTCCAGGGCCACCAGCCGTCCATCGCGCTTTTTCATCGTGACCTCGACATCGGTCGCGGTCGCGTCATGAAAGCCGATCACACGCCCGATCTTCGCCGTCAGGTCGATGCCGAACGGATCGGCGGGCTCTCCCGATCCGTCCTCGGCGAGCTCGCCAGCCGAGAAGAGCGAACGGAAGAACTGCCTGCCGTCGTAGCTCGGGCCTTCCGCGTTGATCTCGAGCACCTGGTCGTCATGCACATTCGCGGTGATCTCCACATGGGTTTGCGGGTTCACCGAGAAATCCGAGAAGTGGAAGCTCTTCAAGTGCTGGTTAGGATCGATCGCGATCTCGCCGTCGACGGCAATGCCGTCGCCGACGAGCTTCAGGTTCTTAAGGTCTGTCGATCCGTCCGCGTTCTTGGCAATATCGAAGCTGATCTTCGCCGCCTGCCCCGAGGGCTTGGTCCAGCCCATGCTGCCGAACAAGAGCCGTGCGTTGGTCAGGTCGGCTTCCATGCTCATGGTCTGGGTGTCTTGCCCGATACCCTTCACGAACAATGTCAGCGGGGTCGGGCCCTGGACCAGATGGTTGACCTTGATGCCGAGCTTCTCGCGCAAACCCGCGTCAAGCATGGCTGTCAATCTGACCGGCGGCTGCTCGTCTTCAGGCGCATAGAACACGCGCTGCCAATAGATCTCGGCCGGCACGTCCCTAACCGTGATCTCGCCCTTCGCCGTGACCCCCTCCTCCGAAAGCGCCACGTCGAGCGCTCCACCCTTGAAGCCCATGTCGCCGGCGAGGTTTGGGGCGATGGCGTTCTCAAGACGTGCCAAGCCGTTCATCTTGATCTCTTTGAAATCGAGATCGGACTTGAGCGGCATGGACAAGGTGAACTCGCCCATGGCGGTGCCGCCGAGGAAGTCAGGCTTCAAGCCGACTTGGCTGATGTAGCTGAGCGGCTCGTGATCGAGGAGCTGCATCACCGTCGGTGTGGCAGCGGCGGCGCGGAAGGTAATGACTCCCTGCTGCGGATCCTCGCGGAGATCGGGAATGAAGAAGCGCCCTTCGGTGAGGGCTACCTCTTGTCCTTTGGCGACGACAATCTTGGCCTTGGGGATATCGACAGTGAACGTTGTGCCCGACACCGTGAGCTTGGCGTCCCCGGCTACGACGGGCGGCATCTTGGGGATATAGGTGATGCTCGAGCCGGTGAAATTGAGTTCCACGTTCACGGCGCCTTCTGGCGCATTGCCGCCCTGCTCGATCGCGGCAAGGGCACCGTCCGGTAACGCCACGTGGAATTTCCCGCCAAGGACTTGCCCGCCGGCGACGCGCGTCAGAACCCATTTGCGCGCTTTGCCAGCGAGGAATTTCGGCCAGAGCAATTTCAGCGTGTCGACGGGCATCGGGCTCACCTCACCCGCCAAGCTGACCGCGGGCGACTGCGGCGCATCGGCCACCTTACCCGAAGCCTTGATGAAGGCGTCGCCCGCCCGAATGATGAAGCGCGAGAGCGTCAAGCGCCCGTCTTTGGGCGAGACATTGCCCTTGGCCATCCATTCGTCGATCTTGAGAGGGCCGAGGGCGAGCTCTTTGATGCCGAAGACAGCATTGTCTGCCTTCAGGTTGAAGTTCCAAGACGTGATGTGCTTTCGCGCGTCGCGAACCGGCGTGAGCACGCCGCTGAACGTCGCCTGGCTCTTGCCCCAACGCAGCGTTGACGGGGCGATTTCGATATCGTCCGTGTCTTTGATGTAGCGCACCGTGAAGTCTCCATGGTCGATGCGCACCGGCGTGTCGCGATCCCATGGCGGCGTGATCTGTCCCGGCGCCAGCTTGAGCCTGGCCTCGCCCGACAGGAAGTCACCGTTGCGTGCAAGTTCGAAGGTCGTCTCGCCGTCGACCGCCATGTCGAGTGCCCTGAGGATACCGATCGTGGGAAAGTTGCCGGCAATCCCCGACGGCACGAGGTTCTCGATCAGCGCAGTGATCCCGAGGGTCTTGTTCCTGGCGTGCTGCTCGGTGCGCACGTCGAGCTGCCAGTCGCCTCTGCTCGAGGCGACATTGGCCTGACCGACAAGGATGCTGCGCTTGTCCAGATGCTCAAGGTCGATCGCG
>Ga0315537_1004351_pt1 | contig 10327 bp, 8 predicted proteins | sample SalMarSW160270MG_FD_203091 | JGI IMG/M metagenome (GOLD analysis project Ga0315537, IMG submission 203091) | Salt marsh sediment microbial communities from the Plum Island Ecosystem LTER, Massachusetts, United States - Salt Marsh Sediment SW1602-70 ... | reverse complement strand
CCGCCGGGTCGGATATCGCCGAACTGTATGTTACCGGTCAGTTCGCCCGAACCGTGGCCGCGGGCGCCATGGACGAAGATATGAATGCCCGTGATATTTTTACCGGCACCAAAGAAGAAATTCTGGAAGGGATTAAAGACCGGCTTGGCCCGGGCGACTGGGTCCTTGTGAAAGGATCCAGAGGGATGACCATGGAAACGATTGTCCAAGGGCTGTTGGACTGGGCTAACGATTAAACGTCTCGAAAGCACTTTGTTTCTCAGCATAAACTCAGCGAGCTAATTGATATGCTTTATCACCTACTATATCCGCTTCACACATCTTTATCGGTGTTTAATGTCTTTCGGTACATTACCTTCCGGACGATCTATGCCAGTCTGACGGCTTTTCTAATCTGCTTTTTTTTGGGACCGTGGGTTATTCGAAAACTAAACTATTTGCAGATCGGTCAATATATCCAGGAAGACGGCCCGCAAACCCACCGCAAGAAGGCCGGCACGCCGACAATGGGCGGAACGTTGATCCTTTTTTCCATCATCGTTTCCACACTGTTATGGACCAATTTAACCAATTATTACGTCTGGATCGTCCTTCTGGTTACCGTGGGCTACGGCAGTATCGGTTTCATTGACGACTATCTTATGCAAATCAAGAAACGTAACAAAGGGTTAAGTGTTCGGAGCAAATTTCTTCTACAGGCGATTCTGGCCATTGCAACCGGGGTCCTTATTTGCTCATATGCAGGCTTTTCCACCCGGCTAACCATTCCATTTTTTAAAAATATTGCACCGGATCTCGGAAAAGGATACATCCTGTTTGCCGCCTTTGTCATTATCGCCACATCAAACGCAGTCAATATCACGGACGGCCTTGATGGTCTTGCCATAGGGCCTTTTATCATCGCTTCAGCCGCATATATGATCTTTGCTTATGTGACCGGACATTTCAAAATCGCCAATTACCTGCAGCTCAGATATGTGGCCGGAAGCGGCGAAATCGCCATTTTCTGCGGAGCCATGGCCGGATCAGGTCTGGGTTTCCTGTGGTTCAATTCATACCCCGCACAAATTTTCATGGGCGATGTGGGTTCTCTTGCCTTGGGAGGGGCAATCGGTGCCGTAGCGGTTATCACTAAACAGGAAATACTGCTCATACTGGTCGGCGGGCTCTTTGTCATCGAGACACTATCCGTAATTTTTCAGGTCGGTTATTTCAAGATAACCAACGGACGCAGGATTTTTAGAATGGCCCCGCTTCACCATCATTTTGAACTTAAAGGATGGCCTGAACCCAAGGTTATTGTTCGATTCTGGATCATTGCAATCGCACTGGCGCTGATTGCCATGAGTACACTGAAACTTAGATAAGACATAGGTAAAAAAAATATTGGGCACTAAGACACAAAGGATAAATTTATTAATCTTTCTTCGCCTGCCCTGTTAAATATTGAAAAAGCAGAATCGATTTTTGTTAAAAAGTACCATCGAATATCTATAATAAGCAAAATTTAGAACTAGTTAACAGGGTGAATCTTGGTGGCAATGAAAAAAAAGTTTTATCACATGGATCTGAATCACAAAAATATTCTTATCGTGGGTCTCGGCATATCGGGGATTGCAGCAGCACGGTTCGCCAAAAAAAAGGGCGCCTCCGTAACCGTAACGGATATGGCCGGTGAAAAAGAGCTGGGCGCTTATGCTGCCATGGCACACAAACTGGGTGTGATCATGGAACTCGGGAAGCATAATATTGAAACCTTTGAACGGGCTGATCTTATCGTGGTAAGCCCCGGCGTTCCCCTTACAATTCCGCCGATAAAACGGGCCACAGCAAAAGGAATTCCCATAATAGGAGAACTCGAACTTGCTGCAAGATATATCCGGGAGCCTGTTATTGCCGTATCCGGCACCAACGGCAAGACCACAACAACCACGCTTCTGGGAAGCATGCTTGAAAATTCGGGGTTTAAAGTCTTCGTTGGCGGCAATATCGGCAACCCATTGATCGATTACGCAGACAAAAGAGGAACAGCAGACATTGTTGTGGCGGAAGTCAGCAGTTTCCAGCTCGATACCATCGATACATTCAGGCCCCGTGTGGGCGTTCTGCTAAATATCACTGCCGATCATCTGGACCGTTATCCGGACTTTAATTCCTATGCCCGGTCAAAAGGCCGGCTTTTTGAAAATCAGCAACAAAGCGACAGCGCGGTTTTAAACGGTTCCGATCCCATCATCCGTTCGGTAACCAAAGACCTTCTCGCCCGAAAGCTCATCTTCCGACATCAGGAAAATTCTCAGGTGAAATACAGGGCAACTGCGATCATCCGCCGGGGGGATCCGACAACCCCTGCCAACATAACGATTCACATGAAAGAAAATCAAAAAATATCCCTCGACCTTCCCAAGACAAACCTTCCGGGCAGGCACAATCTTGAAAATGCCGCCGCGGCATCACTGGCGGCCATTGCTGCCGGCGGGACACCGGAAGGAGTTCAGTCAGCCCTGAATGATTTTAAAGGGCTTCCCCATCGGATAGAATATATCGCAACCCTAAACCACGTGCGTTTTTTCGACGATTCAAAGGCGACAAATGTTGATGCAGTAATAAGAGCGCTCGAAACCTTCGTCCAACCCATCGTCCTTATTATGGGGGGTCGTGATAAGGGAGGAGATTTTCGTAAACTTTTGGAACCGGTTCGACAACACATTAAAAAACTGATCGTCATGGGAGAAGCAAAGGATAATATAAAATCTGTTCTTGAGGAAAGTTGCGAGGAAAGAGTGCAAACCGCATCTACAATGGAAGATGCGGTACTTTCGGCATATCGTGCGGCATCGCCCGGTGATATTGTGCTGTTGTCCCCGGCCTGTTCAAGCTTTGACATGTATAGCAGTTATGCCGAACGCGGAGAAGATTTCCGCCGGGTGATCGGCAATCTTAAAGAAGTCAAAAGAAAAAAAGCATGACTAAAACCGATCAAAATAGCCGGAAGACCGGCGAACAGACCTTCTATTACGATGTCAGGCTGTTGTTCCCGGTTCTTTTCCTGGTGGGGATAGGAATTGTAATGGTCTATAGCGCAAGTTCCGCCCTGGCCTTTAAAAAATTTGGAACCGAGTACTATTTTTTAAAAAAACAATTGTTTTTTGCTTTATTAGGAATCGTCGCCTTAATAATCTGCAGCCGTTTCCCCTACCGGTTTTTTCGTTCTTTGACATATCCGCTCCTTATCCTGGCTCTGATTTTTCTTGCTGCAATTCTGATTACCGGACTCGGATATTCGGCAGGAGGGGCAAAACGATGGTTCCGTCTGGGGAGTTTTTCATTTCAGCCCTCTGAATTTGCCCGTTTTGCACTGGTAATCTATCTTGCATACTCCATGAACAAAAAAAAGGATGTGCTTAAGAATTTTTATGTGGGTTTTCTGCCGCACATTCTGATTCTTTTTATGTTCACCGTTCCGATCATTTTTCAGCCTGACTTCGGTTCAGTGGTTATTCTTGGAGTTCTTACCTGGATTATGCTTTTTGTCGGGGGAGTTCGCCTTTCGTATCTAATAGCGTCATTGGCTTTGATAATCCCCGCTGCATATTTTTTTATGATCAGTGCCGACTATCGCCTAAAACGGATCACAAGTTTCCTGGATCCGTGGCAGTATTCCGCAAATGACGGCTACCAGATTGTACATTCCCTCATGGCTTTCGGCACAGGAGGAATATGGGGCACAGGTATCGGAAAAGGCTATCAAAAGCTGTTTTACCTTCCTGAACCCCATACCGATTTTATCTTTTCGGTCATCGGAGAGGAACTCGGACTTTGGGGAGTCCTGGTTATCCTGGGTCTTTATATACTGATTTTCTGGAGGGGGATCTTTATTGCCGGAAATTGTAAGGATTCTTTCGGATCATTCGTAGCCATCGGGCTGACAACGGCAATAGGCCTCCAGGTTTGCGTTAACATGGGGGTTGCCCTCGGACTCCTGCCGACCAAGGGACTTACCCTCCCTTTTTTGAGTTACGGCGGTACATCCCTGTTATTAAATATGGCATCCATCGGAATACTGATGAATATAGGAACCGCTAAAAAAGTGCTTAAAAAGTCTAAAGTTTCCAAAGCCTAACCTGTGATGATTTTTTTTACCATTCATCACCGATTGAAGTGGGTTCAAATCACAAACGGCAAACAGAACTTAGGGGCTTCGCCTCAATTGGAATAATGGAACAATGGAGTAATGGAATAATGGGTTTGAAGGAGTTTTTTACAATTACAATGTTTTACTTCCGCCTTTATTCCCAATATTCCAACATTCCAGCATTCCATTCTTCCATTCTGATTACATAAACAGGTTGCCATTAATAAACCTGTATTTTCAAGAAGTTGTAGAATTTCCGAGACTGACAATTATGGCGCAGCACGATAAAAAAAGAGATGTAGCAAGAGACGTTCGCTCATTGGGGAAGTCTTCGGATCCCCTGCGTATTGTCATCGCCGGTGGAGGCACCGGCGGCCATCTTTTTCCAGGCATCGCCATCGCTCAAGAATTTATGGCCAGAAATCCGGACAGCAGAATCTTATTTGTCGGTACGGGCAGGCCCTTTGAAACCACGGCGTTAGCAAAAGCAAATTTTGCCCATAAACGGATTACATCAGAAGGAATCAAAGGCCGGGGGCTATGGAACCAGGCCAAGTCTATCCTGAAGATACCCAAAGGGATATTTGAATCTGTCATGATCCTGAAACGGTTCAGGCCGGATCTGGTCTTTGGTGTGGGGGGATTTTCCGCAGGCCCTTTGGTTGCCGGAGCATGGCTTCTGGGCATTAAAATAGTTATTCATGAGCAGAATATTTTGCCGGGAATTACAAACCGGATTTTATCCCGTCTTGCCGACCGGGTATATGTTTCGTTTGATGATATTCCAACCGGTTTAAGCCCTAAAAAAGTTCTTTACACCGGAAACCCTGTACGCAAAAAAATTCTGGAGTACGCAAGGAATCAAAAAAACTTCAGAATTGACGATTCAAAGAAAAAGCGACATTTTGTGATCCTGATACTAGGGGGTAGCCAGGGAGCTCACAGCATAAACATGGCTCTTTTGGATGCTATGGAAAAGATCAAAGACAAAGATAAGTTTTTCTTTATTCATCAGACCGGACTCAACGATGAAACAAGAGTAAAAAATGCATACGAACGGTATGGTATGTCCTGCAGAATTCAGGCCTTTTTCAATGATATGGACCGGCAATATCCAAAAGCCGATCTTGTCATATGTCGGGCAGGAGCAACAACAGTAGCGGAAATCAAAGCTATTGGAAAGGGCGCTATTTTCATACCGTTCCCTTTTGCTGCGGATAATCACCAGGTTTTAAACGCCCGTTCGTTGGAAAAAGCCGGGGCCGCCGAAATGATCCTTGAAAAAGATCTCAACGGCGAAGCCCTTGCCGAGCGAATTAATTTTTACGCCTCAAACCCGGATATGCTTCGTCATATGGCATCCCGGGCAAGGGAGCTCTGTCGTCCCGATGCGGCGGCAGTTATTGTTGATGACTGCTGCAAGTTGGTTCGCTTCGCTCACAATCGGAATAATGGAGTAATGGAATGATGGAATAGAATCCATTCAACCCTTTGGACTAAAACATATGTTTCTTAAAAAATACCATATTCATTTTGTCGGAATCGGCGGTATCGGGATGAGCGGAATTGCCGAACTCCTCCTCAATATAGGCTACAAGGTGTCGGGATCCGACAGCAGTATTTCAGACATTACCCGGCGCCTGGAAAACCTTGGCGGTATTATATTTAAAGGACATTCTGCCGAGCAAATCCACGGGGCGGATGTTGTGGTAACCTCATCGGCGATCGGCCCCGGAAACCCGGAGGTCGCCGCCGCCGCTCAAGCGTCAATACCGGTAATACCCAGAGCCGAAATGCTTGCCGAGCTCATGCGTTTAAAATACAGCGTGGCCATTGCAGGCGCCCACGGCAAAACATCTACCACGTCGATCATCGCTTCCGTACTGGGTAAAGGCGGGCTTGATCCCACGGTGGTTATCGGCGGAAAACTCAAAAGTATAAATTCCAATGCACTTCTCGGAGAGGGAGACTATATCGTAGCCGAAGCCGATGAAAGTGACGGTTCTTTTCTGAAAATGTCTCCGACCATAGCAGTGGTAACCAACATAGATCGTGAGCATCTCGATTTTTACCGGGATTTGAACGCCATCAAAGAAGTCTTTTTAAGCTTTATTGACAAAATACCTTTTTACGGTCTGGCGGTCCTTTGCCTGGATAATGAGCCGATCCAGGATATTATCCCGAGCATCCAAAAACGTTTTACAACTTACGGAATGAGTACTCAGGCCGATTTCCAGGCCAAAGACGTGGTTTTTGAAGGGCTGAAAAGCAGGTTTCACGTCTATCATCTTGGAACAAAACTCGGAGAAATCGTTTTGAATCTTCCGGGCATCCACAATGTTTATAATGCCCTGGCAAGCATTGCAGTTGGAATGGAGCTTGATATTTCATTTGATGTTATAAAATCGGCTCTGCAAACCGCGGAAGGTGTTCAGCGCAGGCTGGAGATTAAAGGAGAAAAAAAAGGGGTCACCGTTGTGGACGACTATGGTCATCATCCCACGGAAATCAAAATCACGCTGCAGGCCGTCAGGGAAAGCTGGCCCCACAGGCGGGTTGTGGTGGTGTTTCAGCCCCACCGCTATACCAGAACCCGGGCGCTCTTTGATGACTTCACCACTTCATTTTATCAATCCGACCTGCTGGTAGTTCTACCCATATATGCAGCCGGAGAAGAAAAAATAAATGGGGTTGAAGGCCATGCTTTGTTTGAAGGAATCCGGAGTCATGGCCACAAAGAAATCGTCTATTTCAACGATTTCGAAACAGCGGTTTCACATCTGATAAAAATCCTGAACCCGGGAGACATTCTTCTAACCCTGGGTGCAGGAGATGTTTGGCAAGTCGGGGAAATGGTATTGAAAGCACTGTAAGCAGGCAATTAGAGGCTTCACCCCAATTGGAATATTGGAGTACTGGAGTTTTGGAATAATGGGTTTAAAGGAATTCTATCCGATATTATTACCCAATATTCCATTATTCCAATACCCCATCATTCCATAGGACCCAAGAGAGTATATGTCTAAAAATGTTTTTGATTAAAGAGAATTGTTGAAATTCCTAAAAGTAAGATTATGGCTTTAGATTCTGATTCAATAAAATGGCTTAAAAGCCGTTTCGGCAGCAATGCCAAATTTGACGAGCCCATGTCAAAACATACATCCTTACGCGTGGGCGGCCCGGCCCAAGCTTTTGTTGCTCCAGAAAATGTCGAGGCCTTAAAAGCCCTTGTAACATGGTCATGGCACAAAAAAATCCCTTATCTTATATTGGGAAACGGCACAAATCTTCTGGTCAAAGACAGCGGCATAACCGGAGTTGTGATCCTATTGACGCAGTGTCTTAATACCATTTCTCAAACAGACCGGAACACCCATGGGATTATGGTTACCGCCATGGCAGGTGCACAGATGAAAACACTTTGTTCCTTTGCCCTGAAGAGGGGACTTGAAGGAATGAATTTTGCCATGGGCATTCCGGGTACGGTCGGGGGAGGAATTATGATGAATGCAGGCACATCCTATGGTTCCATGGAACGTGTCCTTGAATCGATAAGCATTCTGCTTCCCACCGGTGAGGTGCGCAACATTAAAAAAGAGAATCTCGATTTTGCTTACCGGAAGCTTTCATGGAGCAAAGAGGATACAGGGGCCCATCCTGGGCAACAGGTTATTTTAAACGGCTGTTTCCGTCTGAACCCTTCGGACCCTGAAAAACTGAAAAAAGAGGCCCAAAAAATTTTGGAAACACGCTGGCAAAGACAGCCCAGAGGTCTGCCCAGTGCAGGATGTTTTTTTAAAAATCCCGTATCCGGAAAGACCGCCGGCGAGCTTATTGAGGCGGCCGGACTCAAGGGAAAATCCATGGGCGGAGCAAAAATTTCATCAAAGCACGCCAATTTTATCATAAACCACCACAACGCATCCGCCGCTGATTTCCTGGAGTTGATGGAACTTGTTGAAGAAACCGTATTAAAAAAGTTCAACATTAATCTTGAAAGAGAGGTTAAGGTTGTTGGGTCGTAAGCACATACGAAGTAACTATTACAAGAACAGCGCTGCCAAAAAGCGTAACAGAATTATAAGGCGTCTTATTTTCTGTATTAAAACAGCGGGTGTCATCGTCGCTTTGCAGCTGGTTAGCTTTGTTTTTATTTTTAGTTACGACTTTTTAACACAATGCGACTATTTTAGGGCCGAAAAACTGGTGGTTACCGGTACGGACAGGCTCTCTGAAAAACAGGTCCTTGAGCAGGCACAGATAAAAAAGGGGATAAATATTATTTCCGTAAACCTTACAATGGCCAGAAAGCGACTGCTGGCACATTCATGGATCACCGAGGCTGAGGTCAGCAGAGATCTCCCGTCCGGAATAAATATCAAAATAAAAGAACACCAACCGCTTGCCATTCTCGACCTTGGCCGCAAATTTTTAATCAATACTTCCGGAGAAATATTCAAAGAAATGGCGGTATCAGATCCTGACCAACTGCCGGTGATCAGCGGACTCGCGTTTTCAGACATCAATACACGGGACAAACCCCGCAGTATACCTTTTAACGCGGTAATGAATGTTCTGGAACTGGGCCAAAAATGTAAAAGCGTTCTTCCGTACAAATTAATAAAAAAGATTCAGGTGGACAGAGAAATGGGCCTTACCATTTATGCCTTTGATCGCATCAAAGAAATAAGAATCGGTTATAATGACTACCCGAATAAATATGACAGACTTAAAAATATTCTTGTACATCTCAAAAAAAGACAAGGGTTTTCACATCTGGAATCCATCGATCTCAATAATTTAAACCGTATTGTCATACATCCAACGAAAAAAGAGTCGCCCGCACAAGGTCATAAGGAGGTTTAACATGCAAAGACAGGAAAATATCATTGTCGGCCTTGATGTTGGCACGACGAAAATCTGCACCGTGGTTGGTGAGGTGCAAGGAAATAAAATAAATATTATCGGTATCGGCACCCACCCCTCAATTGGGCTTCGGAAAGGCGTAGTGGTAAATATTGAATCTACGGTAGAATCGATTCAAAAGGCTGTTGAAGAAGCGGAACTTATGGCCGGATGTGAAATTTCATCCGTATATGCCGGGATCGCCGGAGGTCATATAACGGGTTTTAACAGTCGTGGAATCGTAGCAATAAAGGGTCCTGAAGTAACAAAGAATGATGTGGACCGGGTCATTGATGCAGCACGCGCCGTGGCAATTCCCATGGACCGTGAAGTCATCCACGTCATTCCCCAGGAATTTATCATCGATGATCAGGGCGGTATTCAGAATCCTGTGGGCATGTCCGGTGTAAGACTGGAAGCTAAAATTCATATTGTGACCGGCGCCGTCACATCTGCTCATAATATTGTAAAGTGCGCAAACCGATCCGGCCTGGATGTCTGCGATATCGTGCTGGAACCCCTTGCCTCGGGTGAAGCCGTGCTGACCGATGAAGAGAAAGATGTGGGCACGGCACTTCTGGATCTCGGCGGCGGAACCAGCGATCTGGCAATCTTTTTCGGGAAAAACATCAAACACACGTTTGTTCTATCGCTCGGGGGTAACAACCTGACAAATGATATCAGCATCGGTTTGCGCGCATCGCAAGCCGATGCTGAAAAGATCAAAATAAAATACGGCACCTGTGTTGCCCGGGATATCAGCAATGAAGAAACCATTGAAGTCCCGGGTATGGGGGGGCGCAAGCCACGGAAACTTCCCAGACAGATACTGGGAGAAATATTAGAACCCCGTATCGAAGAAATCTTCACATTAATAAAAAGAGAAATCTTCCGGGCCGGGATGGACAACGTCATCACATCCGGCCTGGTTTTAACCGGTGGATCATCCCTGTTGCATGGTATAACGGATATCGCCGAATCGATTTTCGATGTGCCAAGCCGACTCGGTACACCCATAGGAATCAGCGGCCTTATCGACGTGGTCAACAATCCCATGTATGCCACCGGTGTGGGACTTGTCCTGTACGGAGCTAAAAATCAGCCCGAAAAAAAATTCAGGATTCGCGACTCAAATATTTTTCACCGGGTCATGACGCGGATGAAACGGTGGTTTAAAGAGGTAATTTAACATATGGCAAATTATATAACATATTGAGATTAAAAGTTTTTAATGGCAATCTGTTTATGCCATCGTCGGGGAAGAATGGGTCAAAGACCATAAGTTCA
>Ga0315537_1004346_pt1 | contig 10333 bp, 13 predicted proteins | sample SalMarSW160270MG_FD_203091 | JGI IMG/M metagenome (GOLD analysis project Ga0315537, IMG submission 203091) | Salt marsh sediment microbial communities from the Plum Island Ecosystem LTER, Massachusetts, United States - Salt Marsh Sediment SW1602-70 ... | reverse complement strand
TTGCGACGGCGCAGTTTTGTTCGAGGACGGTCTGGCCTTCGCCGATGGTGACTTTGTTGGAGTCCGGGCAGAAGTCCAGCAACTCGCGGAACCGCCAGACGCCGGAAAAATCTAACGGATAGTCTCTGGTCGCCCAGCGTTTGGCGAAATCGCTCATTTTTTTGGGTACTTCGATTTTGTCCCAGTTGTAGAGGGTGTCGAGCAGTGTGCCGCATTTGGGGCATTTGAACAATACGTCCATAGAATCGAACTGTGCCCGGCACTGCGGGTTTATGCACTCGACGTACGCTGCGCTGTTTTTCCTGGCCTTGCTCATAACGAATCCTGAAAATTCAGACCGGATATTATAGAGGATAGATTTGAGTTTTGGTACAAAAAACCGCAGCAGCTTTACACAGAGGCCGCGATGGACTATATTCCGGCTGACACAATTGAGTGAGGTTGCATGGAGGTGTTATGGCAATTGAAGAACAGGTGATGGTTATTGAAACTAAAGTTTTGGAAGAACTCGGCCTGTTCCATGGGCTGATGTTCGACGTGGATAAATACCTTGCGGCCATATTCGTTCCGGGAGTTCCGCGGTTTATGCTTCGCAGCCAGGCCGAGAAAGACCCATCTTACAAGCAGCTTATTCCTTATGTGATTATGAGTTGTCAGGGCAAGTACCTAAATTACGTCCGGGGCAAAAAGGCTGGCGAAAAAAGGCTTATGGGAAATCGGTCCATCGGTATCGGCGGACATATAAATCCTGTTGATGACATATCCCTGTTAGGGATTTATGAGACTTATCTTACAGCGGTCGAGCGCGAAGTTGCGGAAGAAGTTAATGTAGAAACAAAACACAGCGGCCGGATAGCGGCTTTACTTAATGACGATTCCAACGAGGTCGGGCAGGTGCACCTGGGGATAGTCCACCACTGGCGCTTAGATGAGCCGAAGGTAACAAAGAATGAACAAATGATAACTCAGATGTCGTTTATGACGCAGACGGAGCTTGAAGATGTCCGCGACACGATGGAGACGTGGTCGCAGTTGTGCTTAGACGGTCTGTCACAAATGGTTAAATAATTCACCGCGGAGAACGCAGAGGAATTTATAATCTATTATTTGCCAACGATGAACGACTGATTTTATCCGCGGATTAACGCGGATTAAAATAAAGAAAAATTAACCACGAATGGACACAAATTATTTTTAGACGCGGATTTTTATCCGCCGTAGTCTTGACGAAGGCGGAAACACGGATTAACACTGATTTTGAGTTTTTGGTAATAAGAGAGGAAGCGAGAATGAGCGAAGGGGAAGAAAAGGTGAAAATAGGTGGCTACCCCTAATTATTAATTACTCTAATTATTTAAGAAAAGGGCAAGATATCGAGTATCTCACCAATTTTTTTCTGAACTTGTTTTAAAACAGGGCTGGGTAGTTTTCCCAGTCGTCTGTCTATGCGAGATTTTGAATAGGCGAAGATAGCAGCGCATTTAATAACCGAACTTTTTGCCAGATCGGTCTCAGAAAAGCCGGGATCTGTGACTAATATAGGAATTTCAAAATGAAGACGTCTTGTTAAGTTGGATGATACGGCAACTAGGATTACATCGAGGGAGCTTGAGTTAAATTCTTTCGAAGACAACACAATAGCAGGCCTGCGTTTTTTACCAGAATAGTCCGAATAAGAAACAGGCACCAATACTATATCTCCTGGCGCCAGTTCACTTGTCATAACGGTTGACCATCATCTGAAGTGTAGACATCTTCGTTTGGATCGTTCCAGAAGTCTAAAATTCCGCTCTCGCGACAACATTCAAAAGGGTTGAGTTCAACCTGAGGAGTCTCAAGTGCCTTAACAGAGCTTGTGCTTGAATCATTTATTTGTATAAAATAACCAGTGGGATCTGCGTTATTGACGCAAATAGCAGAAAATTGGCCATACACAATAGGCGCCGTAAATATTGAGTCGAATTGTGGCGTTAAGGTTTTAGTTATCATACTTTATTCTCCTCCTGTGCCGCAGTTCAAAAACTTATACAAGTCGTTTTCATTAAACTGCTGTGATGCGAATATTATCGAAGTAATATGTTCGGGTTTGAGGTCTTGAGACATATCACGATTGTTGAAGTCCACAATTACTTTTAGACCATGCCCTGCAATTTGTGGAACATTCGGAAGCTCGGGTTTATGTTCAACTTTATGAACAGCCTCAAGCTGTATTATCCTGTTGTAGTCGTCGTTTGGTCGATTTAGCCTAATGTTTAGCTCCCCGTTTGGTGGAACAGTTAGCTTTGTGAAGCGGCTTGCAAGAAAGTGGATGCTTTCAATTTGATCGAGATTGAAAATGTACTCGTTAACCTGTCCTACTCTAATGATAGTCTTGTGACCGAAACGTCTACGGAAATGTCGTAGGCAGTTAGAAACCATGTCTTCTGTTCTACCTAGGTTTGTATCCTCTTGGAATATAGTGATCCGTCGAGGAAGTATAAATACTATACCACGGGGGCTGAGTACTAGTGTCGCAATATCTATTTCGCCCTTACCGGGAAATATGAACTTCTTTCGAATACTAAATTCAGTCGGAGATTGAACGGTGCTCTCAAAAAGATTTGGATGATTTTCCACCAAATCATTAGCGAACTCTATTAAGTGGGTGCGCTCAAGCTTACACTCTATAGTAGGACGAACATCGATACCAATTTTTTCTACATGGTCGTCAATACGTGCGGAGCTAAACTGAAAATCAGTCATAATAATAATCCCGGCTATTGGTAAAAGATGTCCGAGTTTTACAATATTTCACAAGACGCTTTCCATGATAACACTAACAATAACCCAACCCTATATTGTATCATATTCGACAATTTAGTCAACTATCCTTAACTTTATTTGTACGCAGTATGGATGGGTGTGTTGATTTTTTGGATTAGGGCTGGGAGTTGGGATAGGTTTTCGATTTTGTGAGCGGCGGGGGGCAGGCGTTTTGCGTGGTTGGTGTAGGCCTGTTTCAATACGGCGGTCATACCGAGCTTCAAAGCGGGGCGGATGTCAGCGTTGATTCGGTCGCCGACAAACATAATATTCTGCGCAGGCAAACCGATTTTTTCGACGGCGGCCGAGAAGATTCGCCTGCTGGGCTTGCGGAAACGGAACTGGTACGAATACAGCCGAATATCAAAGAAATCGAGTATCCCGAATTGAGTAAGGTGCCTTTCGAGGGCACTGCCGTTAATAAAGGTGTTGGAAAGTATCGCGAGCCCGAGATTCATATCTTTTAGTCTGACGAGTGTGTCCTTTATATCCGGTTCAACTGTCGCGCATTTACTGAGCGGCTCGTACCACAGCCAGACAAGTTCATCCCATTGCTGTTCGCTGAGCCGGACACCTTTAGGCTGATTGACTTTTTTGAGTACTTCGCGGGCGTCGAAGTCGTTGGCGGTCAGTATTGAGAGCCAGTACCGCCATCGAATTGCACCGAGGTTTCTTCGGCAATATGGTTTGAAATCGCCGACGGGCTGGGAAAGACCTTTCAAATAATCGTATGTAAGTTTTGCGCCGGACCTGAAGAGTTTGACGATATCGACCGGGCCGAAGTTGAGTAGCGTCTCGCCGAGGTCGAAACAAACGGCTTTAACTTTCGTACTGCGTACCGCGTTCCCCGTCAGGGGCCCCAAGGGCTGTGTACTGCGTGAATCGCTTGCCGTTTTGTTTGCGGAAGCCTGGTTCATTTCTATATGCTGAACGCTGTACCCTATTTTTTTGGCGGCAGTTCGGTGCCGAAGATTTCCTGCACCCATGCGAACATCTCATCATCGCTTATGGCTGAGACGCGGTCGGCGGAGTACTCATCATCGACACGGGCCTTGATAGCCTGGACCCTCGGGTCGTGTTTGGCGATGGTAATCTGATAACGTGATTCGAGCCAGTGCTTGATTCCCGCGGCGCCGGCCTTGTCGGTGATAGCGACGCCGACGGGCCGGTCGAGCAGCTTTTCGGTGTCGAAGCAGTTATAGATTTCCTCGTTTTTCAACAGGCCGTCGGCGTGAATACCGGCGCGGGTGACATTGAAGTCTGCGCCGACGAGCGGGTAATTTGCCGGGATTCTGAAGTGAAGCTCTTTCTGTGCGTACTCGGCCAGCTCCGTAATTGCGGAGTAGTTGACGCCTTCGGTTAGTCCCATCAGTTGCGCGTGCTCGACGACCATCGCTTCGAGCGGCGGATTGCCCGTGCGCTCGCCGAAACCGAAGATGGCGCAGTTGACGGCGCAGCAGCCGTGCAGCCATGCGGCGGCGCCGTTGACCTGCACCTTGTGCAGGTCGTTGTGACCGTGCCATTCGAGCTGCTCGGATGGCACACCCACTTTTCGCAGGGCGGCGACGAGTTTGGGAACACTCCTGGGCAGCTCAGCGCTGGACCAGGGGACACCAAATCCGAGCGTATCGCACAGACGAATCTTGACCGGCATTTTGTACTGGTCGGCCAGTTTCAATAGCTGCTCGGCAAAAGGCATTACAAATCCTTCGCAGTCGGCACGGGTGATGTCTTCAAGGTGACATCGGGGAATAACTCCGTGGTCCATTGCGGCCTTTGCGATGTCCAGATATGCGGCAAGGGCCTGGCTGCGTGTTCGCCGCAGCTTCAGGAAAATGTGATAGTCGCTGGCGCTGGTGAGAATTCCGGTCTCAGCCAGTCCCATTTTGGTAACGAGCTTGAAGTCTTCGGCGACGGCACGAATCCAGCCTGTGATTTCGGGATATTTGTAGTTTCGTTCTTTGCACAGCTCGACGGCCTTTCGGTCCCGCTCGGAATAGAGAAAGAATTCGCACTGGCGAATCAGGCCGGTGTCACCGTCGATTTTGTGCATCAGGTCGAATATGTGCAGTACCTGTTCGGGAGTATACGGCGGTCTGGCCTGCTGGCCGTCACGGAATGTAGTATCCGTAATCCATACCTTCGGCGGCAGGTCGAACTCGATGCCTTGTGAGTCGAAACTAACGCGGGGGAACTGTGTATAAGGAAAAGTCTTGCGATAAAGGACCGGCTCGCGAACGTCAACAAGGTTATATTTGTTCTCTGCCATACATATCTCCACTATTTTCCCGGGCGACAGTACATTTGTCGCCGCCGGTGTCAGTTCATTTGGTGGCCGAGGTGGGATTCGAACCCACACGCCCAATTGGACAGGGGATTTTAAGTCCCCAGCGTCTGCCATTCCGCCACTCGGCCCGAACCCTGCATTCTAACGGATTAGGGCTTTTCCTGCAAATGGATTCATAAGTGAACTTGTCGGTTCAGGAGACGAAGATAATCGGTTGGTTATTTGTGCAGGGAAGAAATTGATAATATCTACGAGCCACGTAGGAATGGTTTTTTATGAGCGTCGCCGGGACAAGATTGATATTAAGGGCTTAAAGAGGTCGTAGAGTCGCCTGGTAAATTGGCGCAGGCGGATTCTTCGAGCGAGCCGTCTTAAGTATTCGGCGTCAGCGGCGGACAGTTTAGCTTTTTCGATGGTCCGCTGGGTCTCATCGAGTCTGCCCATGCTGTAATAGGTAACAGCCAGGTCACGAGCCGCCTGGCTGTTGTCACTATTGATGTCGAGGGCGTGGAGGAAAAACTCGGCGGCGTCTTCGTATTTTTGGCGCAGGGCACAACACAGACCCAGATAGTAATGAGCTGCGGCACTTGTGAAGTCGAAGTCGGTTGCGCGCAGCAGGCATTGTCCCGCTTCGTCAATTCGGTTTATCTTAAGGAAGGTCGAGGCCATTGCAACCAGCACCTCGGCGTTTTCAGGGCCCAGTCGCATCTCCGAAGCCAGGTATGACCTGGCCCTTTCAGGTTCATCCTTTTTTAAGGCACATTGGGCCAATCTGAATCTCGGGCCAGGTATCGAATCATCACATTGCATAGCTTTTGTGAAGAGGTCCTCAGCCTCTTCGAGACCGCCGTTGTTGAGTGCTATCTCGCCAAGGTAAAAATATGCGATAGCGGATTCGGGGTCGAATTCGAGTATCCGATTGAATTTTTCTTTAGCGGATTCTATCTGGCCTGTTTCGAGCAGCAGTATTGCGAAGTCTGCAATTACGTCGGTGTTGCCGGGGTCCTGGCGCAGCTCGGCGAGGAAGTATTTGCGGGCGTTTTCAGTATCGCCGTCGGCCAGGTATGCCTGGGCGATTCGGTAGTTTATCTGTGGGTGAGCTTTTTCAAGCCCGGCGGTTTTCTGCCAGCAGCTAATAGCCTTTTTATATTGGCCTCTTATGAACAGGCTGTTGCCGATATTGTAGAAGCACAGGGCGCAGTCCGGGTCGATGTGCTGGGCCATATAGAACATTTGTTCTGCCAGGTCGTGCTTTTCCATCTCAGTATATGTGATGATACGATTGCAGTAACACGGCTCGTACATCGGGTCAAGCTGCTGTGCCTGCTCGAATATTTCAAGGGCGAGGTCATAGTGACCGGTGCGGGTATAATCGACAGCAAGGCATGTCAGTATTTCAACGTCGGAGGGGTCCATCTCAAGTGCCTGTTCGTACTCGCGTATGGCCTCTGCAAAGCGGTTCATCGAGTCGAGGGCAAGGGCCTTGTTAAAGTGCCAGGGACCGTTGGCGGGGTTAATTGCCAGCGCGTCGTCGAGCTCAGCCAGCGCCTGTGGTACGTTACCGTCTTCGTATAGTTCGTATGCCTTGCGGGCCTTGTGCTCGGCATTGTCGTACGAATTAAAAATCATGTCCATGTCATCGATACTCATTTGCCGCCCCAGACTAACTGAGAATACGCCAAACACCGATAAACCGACTGCTTATCGGCTATTGATGTTACCGGCTTAGGTTATTTCAGCGGCAGGTAAGGCTGTCTTAGCAAGCGGCAAAAAGGTGGTTGCATGTTGAGCTGTAAGCTACTATTATAGTTAGGCTTATGCGGCCGGGGCCGGACGTCGAAGCGCCTGAGCGCAGCCGAGCGAGGTGTTTTTCTGGAAACGCCTTTGCGTAAGTCTTATAATACGACCCGAAGGTCACTGTAGGTTTTTAGATTTTTGGTGTGATAAAAAGTCCAATTGGAGAACAGTGTATGGTTAATCAGATAAAAGGACAACTGGCGGCAGGTAAGGGGACATACGCTATTGTGGTCAGCAGATTCAACGAGTTTATAACAGCTCGTCTGTTAGATGGAGCAATCGACTGCCTGAAACGACATGGCGCCAGTGACGAGCAGATTCTGGTGGTGTGGGTGCCCGGTGCATGCGAGATAACATCGGCGGCCAAGAGACTTGCCGACGGCGGCAAGTACGTAGCGGTGCTTTGTCTGGGTGCAGTAATAAGAGGACAGACTCCTCATTACGATTATGTATGTCAGCAGGTGGTGCGCGGCATCGGTCAGATTAATTATGATTGCCGGACGCCGGCGATTTTCGGTGTGCTTGCATGCGAGACTCTTGAGCAGGCGGTGGACAGGGCGGGGACCAAGCTGGGTAACGCCGGTGCGAATGCGGCAATGACTGCGATGGAATTGGCCAACGTCCTTGAGCAGTTATGACAAGTCGTTGGACGGCTGCGGTTGCGCAACTCGCTACGGTTACGTTGAACGTAAGACGTAGGACGAAAGGAGCGGCGCAACCGTTAGACGAGAGACGAGTAATAAAAAGGCGAATGCGTGGATAAAAGAAGCAGGGCGAGGGAGCTGACGATGCAGGCGCTTTACCAGCTCGACGTCCAGGGGCAGAAGCTGCTGGACGTTCTTGGTGAGTTTTTTGTCGAGAGCGAGCCGGATGATTCAATCAGACGCCTGGCGATGGACTGGACCAGAGGTGCGTGGCGCAATCTTGGCCAGTCCGACGAGCTGATAAGCGCGGCGAGTATAAAGTGGAGCCTGTCACGTTTATCGCCGGTGGATAAGAGTATTTTGCGGATGTCGGTATATCAGCTTACGTGCTGTGCGGACATTCCGCCGAAGGTGGTGATTAACGAAGCGGTGGAGCTGGCCAAGAAGTTCAGCACGGCGCAGTCGCCGGCGTTTGTCAACGGCGTGCTCGATGCAGTCATGAGAAGGATAAAAGAGCAATCCAGCAACAAGAAAGATTAACCACAGATTAACGCATATTTTCACAGATTATGAATAAAGTGATTCAAGAAAAGTCCGCTGCAGAGCCGGCTGAATATCCGTACAGGGACTTGACGCGAAAGGTCATTGGAGCAGCGATGGAGGTTCACCGGAGCTTAGGACATGGTTTTCTTGAAAGTGTTTATGAGGCGGTGTTGTCGGTGGAATTCCGTAATCAGGAAGTATTCTTTGAGCAGCAGCGACCTATTGATGTTTATTACAAGGGTTCCGTGGTTAAACAGTTCTTCTGTGATTTTCTGGTGGATAATACACTCATAGTCGAAGTTAAGACGATAAAACGGCTTACGGATATAGAGACGGCACAGGTTTTAAACTATCTTCGGGCAACTAACCTGAAGCTGGGTTTGCTGCTTAACTTCGGAGCCAACTCGTTGCAGTACAAAAGAGTTATTAATTGAATCTGTGTTAATCTGTGAGAATCTGTGGTTAGGGAAATGCAGTGAGGAAGATAGCGGTATTAAATCAGAAGGGTGGTGTCGGCAAGACGACGACGGTCGCCAACATTGCGGCGGCGTTGGCGCAGAGCGGCTGTCGGGTTGTTCTGGTCGATTTTGACCCGCAGTCACACCTGACTATACATCTGGGTGTTGAGCCGGAGTCAGTAGAGAAGGGGACGTACCGGATTATGACAGGCGGCGGAAACTTTGAGGAAGAACTGCTGTTGGTGCGGCCGAACCTGTGGCTGGCCCCTTCAAACGTCAACCTTGTCGGGGCTGAGACGGAATTGGTCAGTGTCGTCGGGCGTGAGATAATTCTGCGTGAAGCAATTGCGTCGGTGGAGGACAAGTACGATTTTCTTATTATAGATTGTGCGCCATCGCTGGGTTTGTTGACTCTCAACGCACTTGCGGCGGCGAGGGAGGTTTTGATTCCGCTGCAGCCGCATTTTCTCGCGCTGCAGGGTTTCGGCAAGCTGCTTCAGACGGTTGACCTGGTGAACAAACGCATCAATCCTGAACTGCGGGTGAAAGGGATTCTGCTTTGCATGTTCGACAGCAGGGCGTCGCTGCCGAAGGAGGTCAGGGCCGATATTGAGCAGTTTCTGGAGCAGGCGCGGGGGACGAACTGCGCCTGGTCGCAGGCTCGAATACTGCCCGTGGCGATTCGCAGGAATATCAAATTGGCTGAGGCGCCGAGCTACGGCAAGACCATATTCGAGTATGCCCCGACGTGCCACGGCGCGGAGGATTATCAAAAGGTGGCGGAGTTTCTGCTGGATGAGGAGGGTTTCTGCAGCCGCGTTGAGATGCCGGAGTTTGGCCTGCAAGGCCAGCCTGATATGGCCGCCGTTGATGAGCAGCTCGAATCGCAGCTCGGCGCTCCACCGGCTGATAAACCATTCGTTGAAATACAATCCGTACAGCAAGATAAATCGACGGACCGTGTGGGAATCGATTCGGAGCAAGAGGGTATCTCGGAACAAATTGATAGTTAGTGTGGGGAAATTCTAACTGTGAGTATTGAGCAAACACTGAGACAGAAACGTGAAGACATCCTGGAGATTGCCTCGGGATACGGGGCCAGCAAAGTAAGAATATTTGGTTCTGCTGCCCGAGGAGAGGACCGTTCTGACAGTGATGTGGATTTTCTTGTCGAGCTCGAAGAAGGCAGGTCGCTGATGGACCTCGGCGGCCTGTTGATGGATTTACAGGAGTTGCTCGGGCGAAAGGTGGATATAGTGACCGAGAAGGGACTGCATTGGTACATCAAAGAGCAAATTCTTCGTGAGGCAAAGCCGATATGAAAGACGACCGGCTATACCTTATTCATATCAAAGAATGTATTGAGCGAGTCGAGTCCTACATCAAGGACGTCGATAGAGAGAAGTTTAAAAAGTCTCCATTATTGCAGGATGCGATAATAAGAAATCTTCAGGTATTATCCGAGTCCACTCAACGCCTTTCCGACGAAGCTAAAGAGTCTCGTCATGAAATGTCGTGGTATAAGATAGCTGGTTTTCGCAACATTCTCGTACATGATTATCTCGGCCTTGATTTAGACACCGTATGGAATATCATCATCAATGAAATGCCTGTGCTCAAGAAGGCCATCGAACAAATGCTGGGATAATCTACTCATAGAGTTATTCTTTTTCAGACATACCAGAAATTCTTTGCTTATTGAAATTGGGGCATATCTATGTCTTCATTAGCCTTAATAAATAGAATAATAAATGATGAAAAGGGCATATCTGGACATTGAGACTACGGGGCTGAGCAGGGAT
>Ga0315537_1004345_pt1 | contig 10334 bp, 10 predicted proteins | sample SalMarSW160270MG_FD_203091 | JGI IMG/M metagenome (GOLD analysis project Ga0315537, IMG submission 203091) | Salt marsh sediment microbial communities from the Plum Island Ecosystem LTER, Massachusetts, United States - Salt Marsh Sediment SW1602-70 ... | reverse complement strand
TCGATGAGCTCCACGTAGTAAGCAGGGTTGTAGGGCATCTGCAGCACCGGCGGTTTGTCGAAGGCGTCGGTCAGCATGCCAAGGACGTAGTTGGTAGACGGATTGGCCGGACCGAGCATCCGGTTCATCCCCCGGTCATGAATCCACTTGGCTGCAGCGGAAAACAGGGCCCGCGACACGGTCTTGTCGTCGATCGATTCGAAGAAGCCGAAAAAACCTGTTTTCTCCTTCTGGAATTCGTTGTAGTTGTCATCGATGATCGCCGAGATGCGGCCGACCAAGTCTTTGCCGCGATAGGCCAGGTAGTTCTGGATCTTGCTGTGCAGGAAGAAGGGATTCTTGTTCGTGTCGAGCACCGCTCGCTGTTCCATGAGCAGAGGAGGCACCCAGTTGGGATCTCCCTTGTAGATCTTCCAGGGTAATCTGATGAAAGTCTCGAACTGACGTCTGCTCGTGACCGGGAGGACCTCAAGCGGTTCTGGCATGAACTGTGCTCCTTGGTACTGTTCTCCTTGATTCAGCTATTTGTACAGGCAATTCCCTCGATTGTCAAATGCAGAAAAACAAGCTGCTATACATCCAGAACCACGGTCGCTGTCCATCCCCGATTCTCCCGAGCCAAATCAAAACGGTAGAACGTGACGGCTTTCACGTCCGTGCCCAAGCGGTGAACCTTCGGATCGATCATTTGCCCGCGGGCCCGAGCGTCGAGTCTGGCGAATTTGCTCCTCCCCTCTACCCACTGGATCCGGCAGTCTTCGATTCTCAGCAGCAGACCCTCGGCGTCCTTGTAGTAGATCAGTTCCTGAAGAAAGTTGTGCAGCAGGAGGTCGAGGCTCGGTTCTACCAGGGCAATGTTCCTGCTCTCGACCTTTCCGAGGGAATTTGGGTTTTCGATCATCACCTGCAGGGTGGCTTCCCAGGCGGCGGTGAACAGTTCTTCCAGGGAGCTGCCTCGAGCCTCGAAGGCCACATCGGCCACGGTCAGGTCGTCCAGGTAGCGATACGGCATCATTACCCCTGGCTATCCTTTTACGTTACCGACCGGAACGAGCTTCACCACCGGTCGGCTCAGGCCGGCGGCGGCCGTGCTTCGAACCACCTCGTCGATATCCTTGTAGGCGGCGCCGGCCTCCTCGGCCAGCCCGGCGTAGGAGACGCTGCGAACGTAGATGCCCCGATCCCGCAGCCGCTTTTCCAGATCCTGTCCCCGGAACTGCTTTTTGGCCTGGCGGCGTCCCATGGTGCGTCCGCTCCCGTGGGCCGTGGTGAAGAAGCTCTGCTGCCCGCTTTGGACACCGGCCAGCAGGTAGGATCCGGTTTCCATGCTGCCGCCGATGATCACCGGCTGCCCGGCCTCCCGGTACTCCTTCGGAACCCCCTTCATGCCGGGGGCAAAGGCCCTGGTGGCGCCCTTGCGGTGTATCAGCAGATTTTGCTGTTTTCCCTCGTAGGTGTGGCTCTCCACTTTGGCGGTGTTGTGGGTCACGTCGTAGATCTGGTGCAGCCCCAGGTCCATCGGATCTTTGCCGAAGACCTCGGAGAACACCTCCCGGATCCGGTGGAGGATCACCTGGCGGTTGACGAAGGACATGTTGATGGCGCAGTTCATGGCTTTGAAGTAATCCTGACCTTCCTCCGAGCCGAAGGGAGCGCAGGCCAGTTCTCTGTCCCGGACAGGCATGCCGTATTTGGACTGCATAACCCTGAGGAAGCCCTGCAGATAGTCCGTGGCTATCTGATGCCCGAAGCCCCGGCTGCCGCAGTGGAACATCAGCACCACCTGATTCGGCTGATCGATGCCGTAAGCGGCGGCCAGCTTTTCGTCCAGGATATTCTCCGGTTTGGCCACCTGGATCTCCAGGTAGTGATTGCCCGATCCCAGGGTGCCGATCTGTTTGTAGCCCCGCTCGACGGCCTTTTCGCTTACCTTGGAAGCGTCCGCCTCCTTGATGCTGCCGTTTTCCTCGGTTCGGTCCAGATCTTCCTGGAGGGCGTATCCCTTCTTCAGGCACCACTTCATGCCCTTCTCGGAGAGGGTGCGAAACTCGCTGCGGGACAGACTCAAGAATCCTTTTCCCCCGACCCCGGCGGGAATGCGGTCGAAGAGGCGGTCCACCAGCCGCTGCAGTTGGGGTTGAACCTCCTCCCAGGTAAGGGAGGTCGCCACCAGGCGCATGCCGCAGTTGATGTCGAAACCGATCCCTCCGGGAGAGATGACCCCCTTCTCGATGTCGAAGGCGGCCGCGCCCCCGATGGGAAAGCCGTAGCCGCTGTGGCCGTCGGGCATGCAGTAGGAATAGCCCACGATCCCGGGCAGGGTGGCCACGTTGGTCGACTGTTCGAATACGGCCGGGTCCATACTGTCCAGCAGCGGTTTGCTGGCATAGATGCGGACGGGAACCTGCATGCCCTGTTTGTAGGATGGCGGGATTTCCCAAAGGTTTTCGTTGATCTGTATGCAGCCGGCAGGAGCCATAATGTAAATTTAGTGCTATGATGGCGGTGAAATCAAGGCACGGGTTTGCGAATAATTCGCATCGATGAGCAATCGAAGAATCATACTCCTTCTTCTTACTGTCTCCCTTTTGCTGGCCTGCAGTGGCAGCTTCGCCACCCTCGAGACCCCCCGGCCGGCGCGGAGAGCCAACGATTATCCCATCATTCTGGTCCATGGTTTGCTTGGATTCGGCCGGGACGAGCTGTTCGGCTTCAAGTACTGGGGGGGCTTTGCCGATCTGGAGGAGGAGCTGCGCAAGGCGGGTTATGAGACCTATACCGCCGCGGTGGGACCTGTATCCAGTGGGTGGGACCGGGCCTGTGAGCTGTACGCCTGCATCAAGGGCGGGCGGGTCGACTATGGTGTAGCTCACTCGATGGAGTTTGGGCACGATCGCTACGGCAGGACCTATCCCGGCCTCTACCCAGAGTGGGGCGAGGTGGATCCGGCAACCGGGAAAGTCAGGAAAGTCCACATCATCGGCCACAGCCTGGGCGGTCCTACCGGTAGAGCACTGATCCAGCTGCTGGAGCAGGGCGCTCCGGTTCCGGGCCAGGGGGATCATCCCCTGTTCCGGGGAGGCAAATCCTGGGTGTGCAGTTTGACCACCATCTCCTCCCCCCACGACGGCACGACTCTGGCCTATCGATACGACTGGAATCAGTCACTGATCAAGCCGGCCTTCACCTTCCTGATATCGATCAGCTCCAGCTCCCCGGATCTGTACTACGATTTCAAGCTGGATCAATGGGGGTTGTGCCGCAGCCCCGGGGAGGATTTTTCCTCATACCGGGACCGGGTCGTGCACAGCGACATCTGGGTCCGCTCCAAGGATACGGCCTACTGGGACGGTTGCCCGGAAGGAGCCATGGAGCTCAATGGCTGGGTTCGGGCTCAGCCTTCAGTCTATTACTTCTCCTGGGCGACCGAGGCTACCTATCTTGATCCGCTGAGCGGGACTCAGGTGCCGGAAATCGGGGTGCCCGGACACATGGCTTCCATCGCCCGATTTATCGGTTCATACTCCAGGGAGGATGAGACGGATCTGCCCATCGACAGCTCCTGGTGGCAGAACGACGGGATCGTCAATACCAACTCGATGGACGGGCCGACCCTGGGATCCACGGACAGGATACAGCAATTCAGCGGAATCCCCGTAGCGGGACAGTGGAACTACATGGGGCTGCTGGAGTCCGTGGATCATCTGGACATCATCGGAATTCCCACAGCGGACAACGATCTCAAGCGTTGGTACCTCTCCCTGGCTGATTTGCTCGCCTCCCTGCCGGAGGCGAAGAGCGCCGAGACAGGACAATAGCTCCGCTGCTTCCGAGCGCGAGAAACAGGGCGGCGGTGAGACCCAACATCGGGCGAATCCCCAGGGCGTCGGCCAGGGCACCGCTGGCCCACGCGCGCTTGAAATCCGCCCCCGGGCGCTGTAGTGTTGGAGGTATGAAAATCCGAACCGGTATCTTTATCGTGCTCGTTATATTGCTGGTTGCCGCTGGGCACCTTTCCGCTCAGGGCCAGTGGGAGGGCGGCGCTCGTGGGCGCCCGGGTGCAACCCCGCAGCTTCCCCTCTCCAAGGTGGTCCTGTTCACCAGCGGGGTGGGCTATTTCCAGCGGGAAGGAACGGTCAGCGGGAACACCGACCTGGATCTGTACTTCAAGACCAAGGACGTCAACGACCTTCTCAAGAGCCTGGTGGTGCAGGACCTGGACGGCGGCCAGGTTACGGAGGTGACTTATTCCTCCCGGGATCCGCTGACCCGAACCCTGCAGAGCTTCGCCATCGACCTGACCGGCAATCCGGGAGTTGCCCAGATCCTTACCCAGGTGCGGGGGGAGGAGGTGGAGCTCGCCACCTCTCAACGGATTACCGGAACGATCGTGGGAGTTGAATCCAAGGCCAGTGGCGAAAATACCACCGATACCTTTCTCAACCTGCTCACCGGGGATGGTATGCGGAGCATCGATCTGGCCGAGGTGCGGTCCTTCAGTTTTCTCAATCCCCAGTTACAGGCGGAGCTGGATCAGGCTCTGTCTCTCCTGGCCGAGAGCCGCAGCGCGGAGAAGAAACGGGTAACCGTCGGTTTTTCCGGGGAGGGGAAACGGCGGGTGAGGTTGGGGTACCTGTTGGAGGCTCCATTGTGGAAGACCAGCTACCGCCTGGTCCTGGAAGAGGGAGAGGAGCATTATCTGCAGGGCTGGGCGATCGTGGAAAACACGACGGACGAGGACTGGCGGGATGTTTCCTTGAGCCTGGTGGCGGGCCGCCCCATCTCCTTCATCATGGATCTGTACCGGCCTCTCTATGTTCCCCGGCCCACGGTGGAGGTGGAGACCTACTCCTCCATCGCGCCCCAGCGCTACGAGGAGGATCTGGGTCTGGCCGCCGCTCCGCCCCAGGCGCCCATGGCCAAAGGGGGCGTCTCCGAATCTCGCGCCGCGCCGGAGGCTGAGCTGATGTACGATGAGGAGTACCTGCGGGATGAGCTCGATCTCAGCCAGGGAGTTGCCTCGGCAGCTCAAGCGGAGGAGGCGGGCAACTTCTTCCGCTACGTGATCCGCCATCCGGTCACCGTTCCCCGGCAGGAATCGGCCATGCTGCCGATCGTGAATCAGAACGTGGAGGGTGAGCGGGTTTCGATCTACAACCAGAGGGTTCAGGCTAAACACCCGCTTCACGGATTGAAGCTCAGGAACACGACCGGATTCGATCTGATGGGTGGGCCCCTGACCGTGTTCGAGCAGGGAAGCTACGCCGGGGACGCCCGAATCGATACGTTCCCGGCCGGGACCGAGCGTCTGATCAGCTTCGCCATCGACCTGGACACCGAGGTGGCTGTGAGCGCCCGCAGCGTTCCGGAAACCCTGCTCTCGGTGCGCATCGTCAAGGGAACCCTGATCAGCACCCTGTCCCAGCGCGCCGAATCCACCTACCGGCTCAAGAACTCCGACGACCGCTCCCGCTCCGTGCTGATAGAGCACCCCCTGAACCCAGACTGGGATCTGGTTGCTCCGGCAAGGGCGGAGGAGACCACCCGCAGCGCCTACCGCTTTCTCGTGGAGATCCCCGGAGGTAAAAGCGAGGAGCTGCTGGTCGCCCAGGAGCGGCAGATCGACAGGACGGTGCTGCTCACCAACATCGAAGACAGCCAGATCACCTACTTCCTCAGCGCCCGCAACGTGGACCGACGGGTCAAGCAGGCCCTCGAAGGTCTGGCAGAGCGCAAGACCGCCCTGGCCCGGACCGTGAATCAGCGGCAGGAGGAAGAGCGCAAGGTCAACACGATCCACCGGGAGCAGAGCCGCATCCGGGAGAATATGGCCCGGTTGGAGAAGGACTCGGATCTGTACAAGCGCTACGTTTCCCTGCTGGACGAGCAGGAGGATCTGCTCGAGCAGGCCCTGACCAATATCGAGGACCTGCGGGTTAAGGAGCAGCGGCAGCGGGAGGAGCTGGACCGCTACATCATGTCCCTGGATCTGCCGTAGCGGGATTGAATCAGAGAGCTACCCCAGGAACGCCATCAGCAAAGAAGCTATCCTGCTTCGAAGGCATGATCGTACCAGGGGTAGATCCGCCCCACAGCGATTTCCTCCCAGGGAAGAGAGTAAATGCCCCGGCCCAGCGGCCTGATTGCTTCGCCCCGGGTTGTGATGAATCCCCGTTCGAGGTTCAGATCCTCCATGCAGCGCCGAAGACCTGCCGTATCGTAATGCCGCACATCGATGCCCAATTTGATTTCTATCGGCCAGATCGTCCGTCCAACCTGGACCAGGAGGTCCACCTCCGCACCGGCTTGGGTTCGACAGAAAAAAAAAAGCGCGGTCCCGTCAAAGAAGTGGATGCTGCGTTTATCATCTCTTCGATAACGAGCCCCTCGAAAGAGTTGCCCCTGTTCGCCCATGTCTCTAAAGAGGATTCGTCGGTCAAGTCGGCCAGCCGGTGCAGAATACCCGAATCCCTTATATACACCTTTGGGCTTCTAACCAACCGTTTTCGGATGTTCACATAGTAAGGCTGCAGGCGGCGTATCAACAGCACTCCCTCGAGGATATCGAGGTAGTTGGAGATCGCGGTTGGAGATAGCTCCAGAGATTTGGCCAGCATGGAGACGTTGAGCAGCTGCCCGTGTACGTAGGAGAGCATCTTCCAGAATCGAAGCAGTCTACTTGCCGGCACCCGAACCCCGATTGTCGGTAGCTCTCGCTCCAGAATGGTTTGAAGATAACTTTGTAGCCATGTGATTCTTTGTCGATGATGTGCCGCATGATAGGGAAGAGTTCCGGATATCGCTGAGCTTCATCGATACATACCCTATCTCCATGCTCTGTTAGGAACAGTTCGGGATCGGTGGAGATGAGATTGTAGTCCGCCGGTCTTTCAAGGTCGAAATGTTCAAAATGAGGCAACTCGTGGGCGAAGAAGGTGCTTTTCCCGCATTGCCGGGGTCCCCAGATCATGACCGCCGGGAAGACCTTCAGATACTCTCGAAAGCGCGGACCGATGGAGCGCGGGATGTACTTCATACCTTGTAAATCATACTATGAGAATATGATTTACAAGATATAACAGGCCACTCAGATGTAGTGGGATTGATCGACGATCTCTGTGTCAGGCCGCCAGCAGGGGATTGATTACCCGGACCTGATCGTACACCTGCCCGTGGTTTAAATCTTCACTCCAAAGAACCTTGGCCTTGGCGCGGATGGCAGCGGCCACGATCAGTGCGTCCCAAAATGAAAGCTGCCACCGTTTCTGCATCTCGATTCCCGTTAGAAGCAGGCTTCCGTCGTTGTCAATCACTGTCCACTTCATATAATCGACCACTACCTGTTTCGCCTCCTCTGCCGCTACCTCTTTCTTCAGCAGGCTCACGTAAAACTCCTGTAGGACCTGAACACTCACAGCCGGAACTATAGGCAGATGCCAGAGCCGCCTCACTTCTCTCTTGGCGATTCGATACTTATCACCGGCGTCTCGATCATGGGCATAGACGAGAATATTAGTATCAATGAAGAGCTGTTCAGCGCTCATGAATCTCATCTCGGCACAATGGCTTACCGCCCAGTTGAAATCCCCGTTCCATCCGCTGAAGGGCTCTCTCCCGTGCAGCCTCATATTGCTCTTTCTCGGAAACCACCTTCACCAGCACGTCGGTAATCCACCGGGAGAGCGATTTGTCGTCTTCGATCGCCCGATGCCGGCATTTCTTCAGGATTGCTTCGTCGAGCCGAATCGTTACGTTCTTCGTCATGAGTCGCTCCTTACTCTACAATTGCACAAAAAAAGTATAATAAATTTTTCGTGCACCTTTCAAGGTATATTGGAACTTTCGTTCCCGACGGCTAGACTTCAGTCGTTGGCTTTTTTTCTAGGGTGGAGGTATCGTATCACCGAAATCATGTCCGCGTTTCTCAGCTCCGGGGCGCTGCTGTTCGTCTCCTCCAGCAAGAGCCTCGTCTCGATCAGTGTTGGTCTCACCCTGCTGGGCCTGTCCATGGGGCTGAACATCCCCTCAGGCGTGGCCGGTGAGATCCTGATATGGAAAATCGGAGGCGCCAAGGCGGCCATCGGCGCGAGCCTCGATGAGATAATCGCCGCAGCCCAAAAAGCCATGGACAATACCCGGAGCATCCTGGTCAATGTGGATATCCGGGACCGGGCCGCTCCGTTTTTACGGGAGCTGGCGGAGCACTGCAAGGAAACCGTGTACCTGACCGTGCCGGACGGGTACTACTGTCTCTACATATACGCGATCGAAACGAGCCACCGGCTCCAGGCCCGCTCCGCGATCGGAAACAGGGTGCCCTACCACTGCACCTCCGTGGGCAGGGCTGTTCTCGCCTCTATGCCCAAAGAGCAGGTCGAGGAAATCATCCGCGCGGCGGGATTGCCGAAGTTCAGTGAATTGACGATTACCACCAAGGAGGAGCTGTTCGCCGAGCTCGAGAAAATCAGAGCCCGGGGATACGGGATCGATTTGGGCCAGCACGATGAAAACGTGTACTGGATCGGCGCGCCGATTTTCAACCAGTGCAGCCAGGTAATCCCCTCCTGCAGTCTGGCCTCCCTGCGCAAGGAGATCGTAACGGAAAAACTCGAGATCTATGCCAACTACCTGCTTTACACCACCCAGGAGATCTCCAGGCGGATGGGGTATGTATACGACAAGACGAGCTATCAGAACATACTGGAGAATCCGTTTAGAAAAGAGCAGTCAATAGCGAGATAGAAAGAGCACGCCCATGATCTACGACGGCCTCGAAAATATCGGAACCTACGAACATCCATCCAAAAGAATGAAGACAGCAAGCGCTTACCTGCGGGAAACCGATCTGGACGGCTTGTCCGACGGCATCCACGAGATCGAGGACAGGGATGTCTACGCTTTTGTAAACACCTTCACCACCCGGGACCAGGAAGATGCGCTGTTCGAAATCCACAAAAAGTACATCGACCTGCAGGTGCTCGTCCACGGTGCTGAGACAATCTACTACGCGCTGACAGCAGATCTGGAACCGGAAACGGAATACGATCCGGAGAAAGACATCCTCTTTCTTTCAGGGGAAACCCGGATCGTTGCGCCCTTTCGCACCGGCGAGTTCCACCTCTTCTATCCCCATGACGCCCACATGCCCTGCTGCCATCTGGACGGCCGGCAGGAAGCGAAGAAAGTGGCCATTAAAATCAGGGTGTAAATGGGGGTTCAGCCCCTCGTGGAATTTTGAACACGGGCAGTCTATCCGAATCCTCTGGCCGCTCTATTCCTCCTCACTTACCACCTGTTCGATATCCTTGAGCGAAATTTCGAGGTGTCGCCTGACCTGCTTCGTAGCCTCCTCTACATCCCGCCCCTGAAGAGCAGACAGGATTGCTCGATGGGGTTCGAGCGCATGGCTGGCTGTTTTTTTTGAGGCGAAGGATTTGGTCCGGTACTCCGCGAAAGCATTCGCAATATTTTGATTTATAATAATCAGCAGTTTATTGTGAGTGGCTTTTGCGATCGCATTGTGGAAGGCTTCGTCGCTGATTGCGAGATTGATGACGTCCCCGTTTTCCTGGGCTCGCTCGAAGGTTTTGAATATTTCTTCAATCTCTCTGAGCTCGGTTTCTGTGCCCCGCTCGATCGCCAGCTTTACGGCTAAAGGCTCGAGAGCCATTCGAACTTCCATGAAATCACGAAGCTGGATCTCGTGTTCCCGGAACCACTGGGTTATGGTCGATGAGTCACCCAGGTTTTTCGATTTGAGGAAAGCACCCCTGCCCGGCCGCGTCTCGATGAGCCCCATGGCCTGAAGGATTCGAAGTGCCTCCCGAACGGTTGATCTGCCGACGTTGAGGGTTTCTCCCAACTGTTTTTCAGTGGGGAGTTTTTCTCCGACTGCGATCTCGTCGGAAAGGCACATCTCCCGGATCTCCTTTACAACCAGATCGATGACCGATACTTTTTCAATCGCCTTCAATTTCTTCTCTCTCGCTGTCGCGCAATCCGTGAAGGTTTCGAGTGCCTCGTTTCTAGTATATTGCCCCCGGCTTCGATGCGTCAATTTGATGAATTACCATTGACGCATCTGTCGATACACGTTATTGTCTGATATCAGACCTTAGCTAAATAAATTTTCCGGGGCAGCGGGGTAAGATTCAGAGCGATGAGCTGCCTCATGAAAGGAACACCAATGAAAACACTCAGTGAGACTTTGGGGCAGATCGTTGTGCCCCTGGTGACGCCGTTTAAAAACGACGGCGCCCTCAACTATGAAGCAGCCGGGAAGCTAGTGGAGCACCTCATCCGCAAGAAATACTGTGACGCTATTCTGGTGGCCG
>Ga0315537_1004340_pt1 | contig 10339 bp, 7 predicted proteins | sample SalMarSW160270MG_FD_203091 | JGI IMG/M metagenome (GOLD analysis project Ga0315537, IMG submission 203091) | Salt marsh sediment microbial communities from the Plum Island Ecosystem LTER, Massachusetts, United States - Salt Marsh Sediment SW1602-70 ... | reverse complement strand
ATCCCTGCAAGAACGTCTCCGCTCCCTCCCTTTGCGAGAACCGGCACTCCACCGTCATTGTAAAAGGTTTCCCCGCCATGGACGATTACAGTAACTGCATCTTTCAGCACGACGGTAACCCCGAACTGTGCCGAAAACCGGGCTGCCACTGCCCTCTTGTTCTCCTTGACATCGTTTTTTTTCATTCCGGCGAGCCGCGCCATTTCACCTATATGAGGTGTAATAACGACACTGGCTTTTTTTTCTTTCAGGATATCAGGATTTTCTGCGATTGTATTCAGACCATCAGCATCGATAAGCAACTTTTTTTCAAGCTGTAACAGTTTTCGGATAGTAGAGAGTGTCCCGCCTGAAGCACCCATGCCTGGTCCTACAACAAGCGCATTCTGGCGTTTGAAAATACTTTCAACCTCGGCATTTTCCCACAGCGAATCAATGGAGCCCGGCAGCGTACCGAGAATAATCTCATCCGGTTTTGGGACTCTATTCTCATTTGAGAAAAAGATAGTCACCAGACCACAGCCGCTTCTCGACGCAGCACGCGCGGCAAGTAGGGAGGCTCCCTCAAAACCATTCCTGCCACCGAGAACACCAAGATGGCCGTAGGTACCCTTATGAGAATTTTTTTCTCTTTTTGGAACGAGTGTCGTTACTAAATCTTTATCAATAAAAACCACCGGCGAATCCGCGTCTCCATGCAGGGAAGCCCTATACAGGGCAGGCGGAAAACCGATATCAAGTACACCTATCTTCCCACACAGGGCCTTTCCGGGGTACTCGACAATACCGTACTTCAGCATCCCCATGGTATATGTTGCATGTGCCTGCACCGCGTGAAGATTCTGCTTTACAGCATTCTGCTTTACAACATTCGCATCCACACCGGATGGAAGATCGACTGAAATAACCGGTACACCGCAGTTTCTCATATACTCAATAATCTCAGCAGCGACTCCTCTTGGCAACCCGTGGAAACCAAGGCCTAAAAGTGCGTCTATAATGAAACTGCATCCATTCATATATGGTCTTTCTCTGTAAAAAAACTCCGGGGTCGCGATACTCCTCACCTCAACAGAAAAATAACCGAGCCTTTTAAAATTTATGCGCGCATCACCCTTCAATCTCTCTTCAGAAACAGACAATAACACAACAATATTGTTGAATCCCCTTCTCTTAAGATGACGGGCAATAACAAATCCGTCGCCTCCGTTGTTGCCCCCTCCAGACACGACTGCAATCCTGTCACTTTGTTGAACAGGGAAATCACGTATAAAAGCATTGACAAACTCAATGCCCGCATTTTCCATAAGAATCTCACCTGGAATACCGTACCGCTCAATCGTCCTGCGATCGATTTCCCTCATCTCGTCTCGATCAACGATTCGCATTTTTAAACCCCTCTATCTTCTGCAGAATGAATTCACGAACACTGATCTTTTCTTTTTTTGTGTTCAGAAGTTCATCACTCCTCCATCTATAAAAGTAGGCATTTTTATCATCCAACTTTATTGCATATACCGAACCGTCAACTGCGACCTGAATATTAGTCCAGTGCCCGTCATCTTCAAAAATAAACCTGCGCTTCGCAATGGTGGTGCCATCCGGTCTGACGATTGTCACAACAGATTTATTTTTATCGATATACTTCCAGAGGAACCCATCCGACTTTCCGTCAATACCTATAAACTCGCTGGTCGTATCCGTGTTCAATCCCGTCTCCCAGGTATATGAGGAGATAATATCGTCCGAAGCAATATCAAAACGAACGAGTTTGTAAAATAGAAGATCGTTCATACTCTTTTTTACCGGCTGGTCCGGCGACTTGCCTGCATCCTTAGAAGAGGACGCGTCAAAGTTCTCGATCTCTATTTCCTCTCCCCATGCATCCTCAGCTTTCTTAAGGGATTTGGTATCATTGGCAGTTTCATACTGGGAAACCCAGTATACGACCTTCTTTTCGTTAACTTCCGGGCAGACATCCATAATAAAGGATACTCTATCAACCGGTGTATTGCTACCAAGAATTTCCTCCTTGTTTATTGTATACTGTTCGATCAGCGATCCCGTCGTATCATAGGTATAATAGGTCCAGTTTTCCCATGCTTCGTCTGCAGTTAGAACAATCAAATCACCGTTTATGTCCGTCGCAATTTTATAGATGTAATAGAAGGGGCTTGAGTCAATCCCCTTCTCTCCTATTCTGTATTGAAAATTTCCAAGCCTGTCGAACTTCACAATATACGACATAAATGATTCGGTGTAATCCGCCCCCTCCTCATTTCCATTTTCATCCAGGCTGATAATATCGATGACGGATTGCGTCTTCTCTTTTTGAATAAAGATATTCTGGACGTAGAGATTGTTTTCATTGTCGACCGCTATCTGTCCGATAGTATCGAAGTTGTAATTCTTTCGTTCTTTTGTGCGAAGGACATTGCCGGTTTCCACGTCAGCATTATCATCTCCCTTTGAAATGATGAGGATAACATCCCCCGGTGTTGTTATCTTCATAATTTTTTGATTAACACTGTCGACAATGAAGAAAAATCCATTTCTGAACAGCACCGCACCGGGACCGTGAAATTCGCCGTTTTGCCTTTTCTGCACACCGATTTGTTCTTCCGCATTTCCAATGGATATATTGAAAAGTTTTTCTTTTTTAAGCTCCGCAATCCGATTATTCCCACATCCGTAAATAATGAGAAAAACACCTGCAAGTAGAGGCAGTAAAACCTTGATAATAATTTTTCCTGACATTTCTTCTCCCTCTCACCATTCAATAATTCAATGTACCTGTGGCCAGACGAACTCCGGGTGTAGCAGCTCATAGTGCTCAATATATCTGTTTCATATCTTTATACGTAAAGTAGCAGGTTTTCTCACAAGATTAAATAATTTTCGTGGCTGATAACACAAAATAAAATCAAACAAAGTCAGCGCAACACAGCCTGATACTCGATCACTGTTTTTAAATTGCATTGATTTTTGAAAATACGCATAGTAAATTTGTTGCATGAAAAATCCAATAGTAAAGATTTTCGGCAGTAAAAATGAAAGGGAGATCAAGGGCCTTTTTCCTCTCCTTGAAAAAGTAAATTCACTTGAACCGGAAATCTCATCACTCTCCGATGACAACCTCAAGGGGAAGACCGTAGAGTTTAAAAAACGTCTTGAAAGCGGTGAAACACTTGAGGATATACTCCCTGAAGCCTTCGCGGTAGTCCGGGAGACCGCAAAAAGAACAATCAACATGCGTCACTTTGATGTTCAGATAATCGGTGGTATTGTGCTGTACGAGGGAAAAATCGCTGAAATGAAAACAGGCGAAGGTAAAACACTCGCCGCAACACTCCCCCTCTACCTTATCGCCCTTGAGGAAAAAGGCTGCCATCTCGTAACGGTAAACGACTATCTTGCAAAGCGGGACGCTCACTGGATGGGGCCTATCTACGAATTCCTCGGACTGAAGGTCGCCTCTCTATATCATGATATGCCCTTCGAAGAGAGGAAAGCGGCGTATGACGCCGATATAACCTACGGAACGAACAATGAATTCGGGTTTGATTATCTCAGGGACAACATGGCGGACAGCCTTGAAGCCATGGTGCAGCGGGGTCATCATTACGCAATTGTTGATGAAGTAGATAGTGTGCTCATTGATGAGGCGAGAACCCCGCTTATTATTTCAGGTCCAACAGATTCCGATTCCTCACTCTTCTATGAGCTTAATCCGAAAGTTAAAAACCTTGCCGTCAGGCAGAAATCCATTGTGAACAGATACCTCAAGGATGCGGAAGAGCTTCTGCGCCAGGAAAACCGTGAGGAGGCGGGGAAAAAACTTCTTCAGGCGCAGAAAGGCGATCCGAAAAACAAACGTCTACTCGAGCTGAAGGAAAACCCGGAGAGCATCCGACTCATTCAAAAAACGGAATTTTACTATAATCAGACAAAAAGTATTTCAGAAATCGAAGAAGAACTGTACTTCGTCATCGAAGAAAAGGGACATTCCGTAACGCTCACCGAAAAGGGCCGCACCGGACTTGCTCCCTCAAATCCCGAAAAACTGATTCTTCACGACTATACGGACCAGCTTGCCGAGATCGAAAAACTGGATCTTCCGAAAGAACAAATACTGGCAAAAAAAGAGGAAATCGAGAACGAATACCTGCAGGCCAGTGAAAAACTGCATATCATCGATCAGCTTCTCAAAGCCTACTCCCTGTACGAACATGATGTCGAGTATGTCGTTCAGGACGGCAAGGTTATCATTGTCGATGAATTCACCGGCAGGCTGATGCCCGGAAGACGCTTCGGCGAAGGCCTGCACCAGGCAATCGAGGCAAAAGAGGGCGTGACCGTTGAAAGGGATACACAGACCCTTGCAACCATCACCATACAAAATTACTTTCGTCTGTATGAAAAGCTCGCCGGCATGACAGGTACCGCGGCAACCGAAGCCGAGGAGTTTTCTAAAATATACAATCTCGAGGTGATTGTCGTACCGACAAATGAACCGGTTATCCGCATTGACCATCCGGATAGAATCTACCGTACAGCAAAGGAAAAGTGGCGGGCAATCGCGGATGAAATCGAAGCGCTCAATTCAAAAGGCCAGCCGGCGCTGGTCGGCACAATATCAGTTGAAAAATCTGAGCTGCTCTCAAAGGTTCTCAAAAAGCGCCGAATTCCTCATGAAGTCTTGAATGCGAAGTATCATGAAAAAGAAGCTCAGATCATTGAAAAGGCTGGTGAGCAAAAAGCCGTTACCATTGCAACAAACATGGCGGGACGGGGCACCGATATAAAACTCGGTCAAGGAGTCACGGAGCTCGGCGGTCTCCACATTCTTGGAACAGAACGTCACGAAGCACGACGTATAGACAACCAGCTCCGGGGCAGGAGCGGCAGACAGGGAGATCCCGGTTCATCCCGGTTCTACATGTCGCTTGAAGATGACCTGATGCGGCTTTTCGGATCGGACAAGATCTCCAACGTCATGCTGAAAATGGGCATGGAGGAAAACCAGAATATCGACTCCCCCCTTGTGACTAAAGCAATCAGCAGTGCGCAGAAAAAGGTCGAAAACAGAAACTTCGAAATCAGAAAGCATCTTCTGGAATACGATAATGTAATGAACGACCAGAGGAATTATATTTATACGAAGAGAGCTGAATTCCTGGAAAACCTGAATATCAACGAGAAAATCGATGAAATAATTGAAGATGTTATCGACGCACAACTTGAAGAGTGGGAACCACCGAAATCCGGCATTACCGCGCAGGATATCGAACCTGCTGTACCATGGCTCTCAGACCTTTTAAAAAAGGAAATAGCCATCGATTTTAACGGGGATGAGGAAATAAGCCTCGATGAACTCAGGGAACGAATGCTGCGTCCCGCCTTCGAGGCCCACCGGGAAAAAACAACTGAACTCGGCGAGGATATGGCACCGCGTGTCGAGCAGTTTCTTGCACTTCAGGCAATCGACAAACGGTGGAAGGAACATCTGTATGAAATGGATGGCCTCCGGGAAGGCATCGGGTACCAGGCGTATGCGCAGAAGGACCCCCTTATTGAATACAAGTTTCAGGCATTCAATCTCTTTCAGGAGCTAATCGTCAATATCAACGCTGATATTATCAAAAACCTGTTCAGAGTTCACCTCGCGCCGTCCGTTCAGCGACCGTCTATATGGCGAATTAAAAATACACAGCACGAGGAGTATGGCCAGTACGGTCACTTCGGCGGCCGTCAGCAGTACGAATCGGCTGAACAGTACGCCGGAGGTGGTGCACAAACATCTCATCAAAACCGGGAACGCGTTCAAGTTGTTGTCGGTCAGAAAGTCGGAAGAAACGACCCCTGCCCCTGCGGGAGTGGTAAAAAGTACAAGTACTGCTGCGGCCGGTAACCCCGTCCAAACGTCGACATCTATCCATCGTGCACGGTGTCCGTATACACACCACGGGCCTTATTCATTTCAAGTACAGAAGTTCCGGTAATAAATGTTAGATACGAGGGGATGAGCGGCAGAACACAGGGTGAAATAAAGGAGATAAATCCTGCAAGGAGCGCAACGAAGAATGACAGGTTCCCCGCTTCTATCAGTGTGATGTCCGGCACAAACGTAAGGTACTGGGAGAATTTCTGAAACTGCCCGATAATGAGCGCCAACCCGATACCAAGGAGAAGAAGGCCGCTGACCAGCTTGATAAGTTTGAAATGTTTTTTCAAAAACGATGAAAAGTTAAGAAAATATCCGAAGGCAATAACGGAAAAAAGAAAAGGCACGCCAAGACCGATTGAATAAACAGCCAGAAGCCCGATGCCCTTGAACGCGGTCTTGCCTGTTGCAGCAAGAATGAGAATGCTTGAAAGAATCGGACCAATACAGGGTGTCCATGCAGCGGCGAAGGTGATCCCGATGATAAAAGCTCCGAAAATCCCATGCGGTTTTTTCTTTACATGCGCCTTCCGTTCATAGTTCAGAAAAGGTATCGTAAAAAGGCCCATCACCTGCACGGAAAGCACAATGATCACCACACCGCCAACCGTCGTTATGAGTCTCGAATAACGACTTATAACACCGGATAGAGAGCCCGCTCCTGCCCCGAGGAGAACGAAAATCAGTGTAAACCCTAAGATAAAAAAAAGAGTATTGATAATACCTTTCGACACAATTGAAGCATTTTTCACAGCAGCAGCGCTCCTTATACTATTCAATGATCTAAAATATAGGCAAATGAACTTTGAATCGTCAAAGGTTTAAATCCGGCATTCTCATTGACAAGGACGCTAAATCAACCTATTATGAGAATATGCTGCAGTTGCAACGATCAATAATCCCCATCGATATCTTAGAAGAGATCATCACCCTCGGAGAAGGATACAAGGCGGAGTTTGAAACGACTCTCGGCGAGGGTGGTATCACTGCAAAAACACTCTGTGCATTTTCGAATTCGAAAGGCGGGAACCTGTTTATCGGTATACACGACTCTGGCGAGCCTGTAGGTGTGCGTGATAAATACCTGGAACTTACAAAGATAGACAAAGCACTCGCTCTGCTTATCCCAAAACCGGATATACTCCTCCAGTCGGTCATCTTCAATAATTTTGAAATTATTATTCTTGAAGTACGGGAGGGAAAAAACAAGCCCTATTTTGTAAATATCAGTGGAAAGCTTCAAGCCTTCATCCGTACTGGGGCCGAAAATATTCCCGCAACGAAAAAAGAGATAAAGGCATTCATGAACAACATCAGGATTCTTTCATCTGCGTACAGGAACCTGAATTGTGACGAAAAGATACTCTTTGATCTGTTTGAGCAGGAAAGACGACTCGCCCTATCTGAGATACGAGAAAAACTGAATTATTCTGAACGGCAAATGAAAAAGGCACTCACTAATCTATATAAACTCGGCCTGGTAGTGCCGTCTTTAAGTGATAAAGAGGTATACTACCGAACCGACCATGCATAAAACCCACCCTCAATCAGGCTTGTAACGAAGTATCTGTCCAAATAATTTGATTTGAAAACAGAACTATTTTAGAGTATTCTTCTATATAGGAATAGCATACGACTGAAATTTATCGTATGCGAAGGATTTCTAATGAAAAGAAGAGAAAACACCCGTATTCGGCGTGTTTCGGAATCGAATCCAAAGATCAGCATCGTTATCCCGACCTATAACAGGGCGTACTGCCTGAAACGTGCTGTTTATTCAGTTTTAGCGCAGAACTATGACTGCATTGAGATTATCGTCGTTGATGACGGGTCCACTGATGATACGCCTGAGGTTATACACTCTATACAGAAAGAAACTGCCGATCATATGAATCTCCGTTACATACGCAGAGCACATGCTGGTGTAAGCGCAGCACGCAACACAGGGATACAGTCTGCCGGCGGAGAATGGATCGCCTTCCTCGATTCTGATGATTACTGGCTTGAGGATAAGCTCAGAAAACAGGTAGAATACCTGTCGGAAAATAGTATATACAGGGTATGCCATACGGATGAAATATGGATAAAAAACGGTATACGAATCAATCAGGGAAAGAAACACAGGAAATATGAGGGATGGTTCTTCAGCCCGTCACTGCACCTCTGCCTGATCAGCCCCTCCTCCGTGCTTATTCATAAAGACGTTTTTTCTGAGGTCGGCATTTTTGACGAAGAGTTCCCCTTTGTCGAGGATTTTGAATTGTGGCTGAGAATCACAGCGCGGTTCCCTATTGGCTTTGTTAATGAGAAACTTGTGGTTAAAACAGGCGGACACCTCGATCAGCTATCAAGAAAGATCGACGGTATAGAAAAATACAGAATGAATGCGCTAAAAAAACTGATTCTGAACAGCTTTTTCGATGAAAAGCATATTGCAGAAGCTGCAACTGTATATTCCCGTAAAGCCGAAATTTATATCAAAGGGTGTGAACGCCGTGGGAAATGTGAAGAAATTATCAAGATCCAGCACGACATGCTGAAAATCGCATCGCTGGCCGGTATGGATTTTATTGAAGAAACTATCGAGGCATAAATCAATGGTCAGGATACTGATAATCGATGACGAAAAAGCGGTCAGGGATGTATTGAAGATTGCATTAACGGAGCAGGGGTATGAAATTATAGAAGCCAACAACGGGAAAAAGGGTATTGAACTCTTCAAGCAAGACAACCCCGAAATCGTACTGACCGATGTAATGATGCCGGAGATGACCGGGCTGGAGTTCACACGGTTTATCAAGGAAATGAATAGCGATACCGATGTTATCATCATGACCGGTTACGGAACGGAGGAAGTAGTTATTGAAGCCCTCCATGCAGGTGCATCGAACTACATAAAAAAACCGATTTCTTTCGAGGACCTGTTCGCGATCATCGACAGGATACTAACAAAAAGAAAACACAGAAAACGCGTTGAACCGGCAAAGGACGCAGTCGTCTTCGAAAAAAAAGACCTTGTTATCGGCAATGATCTTTCAACCGTTTGGGGGGCAGTCAACCAGCTTTTATTCAACATGCATTCCGGAATCGATAAAAACTTAGTTGAGGGTATGAGAATCGGGTTATATGAGATTATTATTAATGCAATCGAACATGGGAACCTCGCCATATCCTATGAAGAAAAATCACATGCTCTTAAAAATAACAGCTATGTGCAGCTTCTTGAGGACAGAAAAAATAGAGCTGATCAGGAGGGGAAAAAGATCCTCATCAGTTCGACCTACGATCGTGAACAGATCATAATTAAGATAAAAGATAACGGTGCGGGATTCAATTACAGGGAACTTCCTGAAACCAAATCTCCTGAAACAATGCTTGCCACCCATGGGAGAGGTATATTTCTTACCTCTCTCTACTTCGATTCGCTGGATTTTATAGAACCGGGCAATACGGTCCGTCTCATAAAAAAGCTGGGATAGCTATTCAGTGTACGCCTAGTTTTTCTCTCCCCGATATTTGTATCCCATTCGCAGTAAGCACATCGATCGCCCTGTCGGGGTCTTCAAATCTGAAAATGAGAAGCGCTTTATTCTCCGGTTGTTCAAAGAAAGCATACATATACTCGACATTGATCCCCTTATTCGTAAGAATATCGAGCACGGTAGCCAGTCCTCCCGGTTTGTCGGGCACCTCCACAGCTACAACAGCGGTTTCCTTCACGATAATACCCCTGCCCCGAAGCGCTTTGAGGGCTTTTTCAATATCATCGACAATCATGCGAAGAATACCGAAATCAGAAGTATCTGCGAGCGATAGCGCCCGAATATTGATATTGTTTGTTCCAAGTATTCGGGTAATTTCTCCCACCCTTCCAACCTTATTTTCGAGAAACACTGAAATTTGTCTGATCTTCATTTTACACACCTTTTCACTGTTTTTTTTTGACAGCCCCGCATTGACGGATATGGGACAAGCCAGTACTACAGCTTTCTTTTATCTATAACCCGTTTCGCCTTTCCCTCCGACCGCGTAATGGACTTCGGTTCAACAAGTTTGACGGCGACCTTTATGCCGAGAACACTCTCGATCTCTTTTCTGATCGTTTCCTCTACCCGTTCAAGCTCCTTAATTTCGTCAGAAATCATCTTTTCATTCATTTCCACGAAAACACCCAGTTCATCAAGAGTTCCAGCGCGGTCAACGACGATCTGGTAATGAGGCTCTGTCCCCTCTCCCCTGACCAGCACCTCCTCGATCTGGGAAGGAAATACGTTGACCCCCCGAATAATGAGCATATCATCCGTCCTTCCCATAAGCCTCCGCACCCTTGCCGAGGTACGGCCGCATTCACATTCTCCGGGAATTATTGCGGTTATATCTCGGGTGCGGTATCGA
>Ga0315537_1004339_pt1 | contig 10339 bp, 9 predicted proteins | sample SalMarSW160270MG_FD_203091 | JGI IMG/M metagenome (GOLD analysis project Ga0315537, IMG submission 203091) | Salt marsh sediment microbial communities from the Plum Island Ecosystem LTER, Massachusetts, United States - Salt Marsh Sediment SW1602-70 ... | reverse complement strand
TGAAGCCAGCCTCCTTCGCTATGCTCAGTCGCCTGGCTTCATGATAACACCAACAGGAATATGAAAACAAATGTGACAACTTTTAACCAGGACTTGACATTTGTTTGTTGGTTCGTGGGTATTGCGTAATCCCTTGGGGATGCCTGACGGCAGTGATGGCTTACGCCGGTCGAAAGTAATTGGCCTAAATTCTATACCCTAAACGCTATCAATAGTATAATACAACCGCGGTATTGAAATGCATCTGGGAAAATGAATCATCATTTACTGTGTTGATTTTGTGGCAGTTTTTGTGGAACTTACGGCATTGTTTGTGGCTGAATATATAAAGAGACGCAATTCTTTCTCAGATAGTGGATATATAAAACTTCTAACTTGACTTAGAACTCTTTATAGGTGCCACCTTGTCATACAATTCCTCAGGAACCTGCAGATAATGCTTTGCTGAGATTTCGATATTATGTCCAATCCAAGCGTTATTCCCGTTCTGATCGCCAGGTCACGCCAGCAGACGGGAGGGTTCCGACTTTCGGCGTGGCCATTGTAACGGGCATTTCGACAGGTATTTTTTCGAGGCTTCGAACTACTTTTCCGAGTTTTTCTCGTGTGATTCTCACCGGCCGGATGATCAGTTCGGGGACACTGTAGGTCCAAAGACAAGAATCGTAAAAGGTCGGATCCTGCTGGGGCAAAGGTATGGGCTTGCTGGCCGTACCGTCCTCGTTCAGATAGGCAAGATATATCCGGGTAAATACGCCGTAATCCCGCTTGCTGCTGAACGCAATCCACCTGCTGTTGCTGGAAAAACTGTGCCATGACTCGCTTTTGTCACTGTTAATATCAAGTCTGTGATATTCGAATCGCCCCGTCTTTTCGGCATCTTCAAGGTCAATAATATACAGATCACTACTTGTCTGATAAACAGGGAAACAGCCGTAATTGCACATACAGAATAACAGCCATCTTCCATCAGGACTGACACGCGGCAAAAGGGCGCTCAGTCCTGTATCCTCAGCCGACAACACTGTCTCAAGCGGCCCCCACTCACCCCCGTCGATGTCATAATCTGTCCGGACAAGGTCATATTTTATCTGGTCATACTCTTCAGGAACTATTGTTCGATCTGTCCAGGTTATCGGTGCGCTGCAAAAATACAAATATCGTCCATCAGGCGACCATGTTGGATAAGTTTCCAGACAGTTGCTATTTGCAAGATCTGATGTCGTTTTCACAGTTCCCGAGTCAGTCAGATAGTAGGCCACTAAAGAATCAAAATCAATCACATCTCGAACTTCATTTGCCGCCGAATGCAGAAAAAGCTTGACATCATTCACAGAAAAAAAGGCTTGGCGGCCGCTTGGGTGCCAGGAGGAATATCCGAATTTCGTACCGATCTTTTTTACTTCGCCGTCTTCGATCAACAAAGCTGCACTTCCATAATCCGTACTTCGGATTCCGATCAGCATCTTGTCGGGCTTATTTTGCAGGAATGTGTGACAGTTCAGACATCCGTGCTTAAAATATCCATTGTCCAAAATAAGAGACTCATGAAAATTATTCAGATCACGCTGATATATACCCATCTCTCTCCAGGTCCGATGGCCCGGTCGAATCTTTCTGTACACAAGAAAGGCATCTATATCTTCTTTTGCAATTGTGTTGGTGATGGTTTTGAAGCGGGACCATTGTTTCTTTCCTGTGTCAGAAGCTCCCGCAGCACTCCCGGATTTGACAAAGATATCCATACTAAGCTGCCGGCCCCTGTTGAGATCAAGAAGGTTATGCCAGGGCTGCTCCGGAATCGTAATCTTGCCGGTTCTGCTGAATATTTTGATCGGTTTCCCTGTTTCCGAGTAAATTCTCACGAAGTACTCTGAGCCTTCCTGTTGTATGACAAAGTTCAATGGAGCTATATTCGGCGGGATGATGGTGTCATAGTATTCGGGTCGGATTTCTGCAGGACTATCGATATCATTATATTGCATAATTACCTGTTCGTTACTACGGATCGCGTAAAGTAATGCAAGAGCTAAAAACGCACAGCCTGTGAGTCCATAAACATACTTTGCCCTTTTAGTGTTATGTTTTTTAACTTTATCTGGTTCCTGCAATCCAGTCATTCTGTCGTTCCTGAAGTCCCATAGAGAAAATAGAAGAAATATGTGTTTCCGTACTTACTCGCCAGCTCGTTATATGCGGCTTGTTTGTTAGAGCCATAATTATGCAGTATTCGACCGAAATCATCGATTCGCTGCCTTAATGAATCGCTCGGCCGGTAACCGCTGATGCGTATCCGTTGCCCGGTGCCTGCTACATAAGTAAGACAGGCTTCTTCAAAGTGTGTGGGCACCTGGGAATAGCCAAAATCTTTGAGACGGTTAATGTTCTGAATAAGATTACCCAAATGTCTTTCCAACATGTAACAGGCCATTAAATACTCAAAAGCCATTCGATTCCGGCTGTTCTTCTCTAACAGCAGAGCCAGCATTGTATGTATTGGTATCGTCTGCGTGCAATAGTCTTTGTCGAGGGAAATTGATCTCAGGTGTTGAATGTACTTGTCTGTTGAACAATTTGGATCGGTTTCGAGCAGCTTTAAATATTTTCCGGCCCACTTACTGTAAAAGAGTGTTTTATCAAGTGTGTTAAGATAAACTCGCGCAGAGTCAAAATTAGCCTTTACAATATTAATCAGCACCAGCCTCTGTAAAATCATGGGACGGTCCCCAAGTCCTTCGAGACATTCGGTCAGGTCATTTTCCGCCATGTTGACCAGACCGATATCCAGATAGGCGTCGAAGTTCCGCCAGTAATGCCATCTGTATGCAGGATTTGATAGAAACAGATAATCCGGATCCTGCGGCCACGAGAACATCTCATAGCCAAGGCGACTAGTGTTATATAAAGCTTTGTTAACCGAATGGACTACAAGTGGGTTGGTAGGATCATTCCGAGCAGCCTCAATCAATTCCGGCCACATCCTGTGGTATGCATAGTAATCGACTTTCAGCAGGGTTCTGAGATTTTCCTTACGGGAAACGAAAACAGCAGTGCCTGTGACGATAAGCAAAAGCGATGTTTCTACTATCCATCTGAATTTTGATGACCGTCTATACCAGTTAAATATCCTCACTATTAGATTAAGCGATTTCACCTGACGGTTTTTATCTGTCTTTGTATTGCTCTGTTCTTTTAACCGACGTAGTCTTTTCAGGAGTAATTGCCAGAGACCAAGTATAAGAAGTATCGCGGGCGGGATTAGAAAGAGACAGTAGATAAATATAACTCCTCTCCTGCGAGTTTCGTAATATAGAATTTTCCAGGAAAAAGGCAACAGGTCGGAATAAGCATTGACAACACTGACACGGAATATGATAAGGCCCATAACGTACGGAAGAACAGCGGCGGTCAACAGGTAAAACAGGCCTGTTTTCCACCGATTTCTGAAAAGCAGTTCGTAAACCGTGCAAATAACCGCAAATAACAGAAATGCACCACCGGCAAGATAATACAAGCCTACAGACAGTAAAAGGAAAATACCTGTTTGTCCGGCGGGATTGATACGGGATAAACTCACCTTGAAATACAAAAATGCAAAAATCAACGCGGCCAGTAATGCCGTCGTTGTTGTGAAAAAGTAGGTATACCGTGTGTAGCTGATAAGCACAAAAAGCGGAAGAATATAACATATACCGCGAAGACGTGAGAAGTTTACAGTTTTCCGCAGATATGCCATACATGCGCCGAGCAGCCATGCTTGCACTGTGACAATGAAAGCTCCGGCCCATGAATAATAGAAGAACTGGGACAGGAATGCCGAGACATATTCGACGAGTCCGCCTGGATACGATAGAAACGTCTTGAAAAAAGGCAAGCCTTTATAAAAGACAGGAAAATTGGTAATAATACCTGCTCCGTGGTACAAGAATCGTAAATCTACATAAAACCGCAGATATATATAGAAAAGGGAGAAAAAGATCAAAGCTCGAAGTGAAATACCAATTCTTAAATAGGCGTGGTTCTTTACATGGGATTTATATCTTATACAGTTCTGCAGAATTTGAGGCCATCGCAAAATTTTTTTCCGGATTCCAAGCATTGCTCTAAATGTTCGATACGTCTTTATCTTTTAATATTGAAATAGTACATCTTAACATAAAGACAAAGCATATCAGGCTCATAAAATAATACAAACACAAACAACCCTCAGAGGTATAATTGTTAAAACCAACGAATCGGATTGTTCAGACATCATGTTTTCCTTGAAGCTTACTCATACTGATTTTACCAGATGAACGCTTATTGTCAAGAAAATGTGAGCATAACTCACGGGGCATCCGGTTGGAAATCCAGTGCAACCGTTCAGGCTATGAGGCGATTTCTATATCTTTCTGTGACTTGTGGGATAAGAACTGTATAGCAGCAATCCAATCCTTACAAATTGCACTTTCACCGGGAACATGGCACAGGACGGCGCCGGGATTTACAATTTGCGGAGCAGTCATTTAATCCTGACCAACTGTATATTCAGCACCAACTCAGCCGTAACTTCGGGCGGTGGAATTTATAATCATGGTAGTGATATTATTTCGACGAATTGTACATTCGCTCAAAACTCTGCACAAAACGGAAACGCTATCGCTTGCATCACAACATACTATCTTTCTCCAAATTATATTAGTCTTACTGGATGCATTCTTTGGGATAATGGTGAAGAAATATGGATTAAGGGTAATTATACCACAATGGAGATTACTTGCAGCGATATCCGGGGTGGATGGGATGGCCAAGGTAATATTGGTGTTGATCCATTGTTTTCTGATTCAAATAATGGTGATTATCATCTAAAATCTCAGGCGGGAAGATACGATCCAGTTAGCTAAAGCTGGGTAATTGACGATGTAACCAGCCCATGTATCGACGCCGGTGATCCAAATACGCCGGTTGGCGATGAACCAATGCCAAACGGCGGGATTATCAATATGGGCGCCTACGGCGGAACCGCCGAGGCTAGTAAGAGTCCTGTAAACTGAAAAATGGATTGAAAAAAGCTTACATTTTTCCCAGAAATTAGAAGACGATGGCGGCGTAGCCGACGCTGTCGGCGCTTGAGGTTCCCATTCTGGTGCGCATTACTTCATTACTGTTGGTATGAGCGAGCAGGAGGCCCTTTTTCGAGCCGAGCTTTTTGGCCGCTGCAATCGTCGCCGCCGAAGCGCCGGGGCCACAGGCGTTGCGATTCTCCGCGGCAGTGGCCAGCAGGGCCTGCGGCTCAAGCTTTAGAGCGGCATCGATAAATTTCTTATCGTTGACCGACACGGCCCATTGGAGGGCCTTGCTGTTGACTCCCATCGGCGTAAAACCGTATCGCGGGCCGTAATGGGTCAAATCCGTCGAGCCGATACAGACGATTTTCTTGTCTTTGCTGCGACTGATAATCTCGCCGACATTCTCACCCAGCGTTATTGCCTGCTCTGAGGGCGGAACCAGAATCGGCAGTATCTTGGCACCGGCAAAAAGATACTGAATGAACGGGACCTGCACTTCGATACTGTGTTCGTTTTGATGTGCACTGCGGTCGCTTCGGCCGGGACCGGCTTCGAGGACTTCGTCGGCCAGCTCCTCATCGACAGAGGCCTGGCCCAGCGGCGTTTCCCAGAATCCTCTGTCGTAAACTGCCGGTACGCCGCCGAAATAACTATGCGCCGCCCCGAATATGATAAAAGTATGGACCTTTTCATGCTGCTGCCTGATCGCCGTGAAGACCATCGCGGCCAGGCTGCCGCTAAATGTCCAGCCGGCGTGCGGAACGATACCCGCTACTATCGTCTCAGGCAATAACTCACTGGAAACTATCGCATCGATGAAAACATTGATTTCGTCTATGCAGGCATCGTGCTGACCGGGATAAAACTGGCCTGCAACTATTGATTTTCTCGTTTGCATCTTTGGCACCCCTTAGCTGATGCTCGATTACTAATTCAACTCAATCCCCGAATATAAAATTTCTTCTATTCTTCAGGCCTTCGCTATGCAAACTTGCGTTCGGAACACTTAGCCGTTATTATTACCGCATAATCTGGAACAATATTGTAACCTATAACAGAGAGAAAACAATGGTATCTGAAAAAAATACTACCGTAGCAGTAGTGATGGGTTCGGACAGCGATATGGACGTTATGCGAAGCTGCATCGAGCAGCTCGAGGATTTCGGAATCAAACCGACGGTGCGTATAATCTCGGCCCACCGCACGCCGGAAATCGCCGCCGAATTCGCCAAAAATGCAGCCGAAAAAGACATAAAAGTAATAATTGCCGCAGCCGGTATGGCGGCCCACCTGGCCGGCGCCCTGGCGGCGCATACGAGCTTGCCGATCATAGGTGTGCCATTAAGTTCCAGCTCCGGGCTTAATGGTATCGACGCCCTGCTTAGCACCGTTCAGATGCCTCCGGGCGTACCCGTGGCAACGATGGCCATTGGTAAAGCGGGCGCCAGGAACGCGGCCGTATTTACAGTGCAAATACTGGCACTATCCGACAAGAACCTCCGCGAAAAACTGATGGAGTTCAAAAAGGCACAGGAGAAAAAAGTCATTGATAAAGATTCGGGCGTCCGGTAAAATCGGTGATTTCTGCTCAATAACGGAAAAAAGTTGCCTTTTCTCTTGCAATTCTGCGATTATTTTCATATAAATATTATTGACGACCATCGCTGTCCTTCTTTTTTTTTGAGGTATCGAATCGCTAAAGCCTGATCACCGGCGAGCTTCTCGAGATCGGCAACCTTTTTTTGCAGATATTCGACGTGCCCGGAAGCTCTGCCGACCGGCCTGCCGATGCCATTTCTAAGTAACTCCATTGCCCTGTCTTTGAGCTTGTAGGCGTAGGTATTGCCGATATCCCATTTCCTGCAAATCTCCGCGACAGACATCTTTCCGCTCAGCATTTCCAAGGCCATTTCTAATCTCTGTTCATCTGTAAATTTTGATGCTCTGGCCATCCTTGAGACTCCTTTACGTGATCCGCCGACGTGTAACTCCAGAAACCCTACGGGTTACTTCCGTTACACGTCTTGGATTATAATCCATACCCTATTCGGTGTCTCATACTTTCACGGGGCCAGTATATCCCCTATACACACTCTACCTTTTCTATTTACGAATCATACATTATGCTTTTAATCCTGCCCGTGATATTTAAAAAAACAGCCTGATAATATGTATAACTTAAGCTTTTAGGGTAAATACTTATCTGCACATCAAAACGGCCCGCTTCCTCATGTTTTCTGAATATACCATTCTTGCCCTATTCCAAAAGGCAACGAATATCAATTTGCCTATACCATCGATATTAGCTATAACCTCTTGCCGGGCGAGTGACTCATTGTCTTTTTCACCCCTTTTAACCTTTCAAGACAAAATCTAACAGGTAATCGGTGTTTTCTTGCTATCGACATAAATACCATTTTTTTTGTATTAAACGGATAAAATTTTCTTAATTCCGATATTGAAATTTCACATAACCCTATACCATTAAAGATTTAACGATGCTTTTCACCTCGCCGTCAACCAACATATGTTAAACAGGAAAACCTCGGAAAGATACAACGACTAAAAAAAACTTTCCTTTCAGGATGTCCAGTCCGATAAAATAAGAGCCGTTATTATACCTTCAGCAACGCTTACCCAATTTATTCACGCGGAAAGTGTGCTGATAAGTGATTAGTAATTAAGACCGTAAAAATATTAAGGAAGGAGTAAAGGAACGTTTGTTCTCAAAGTAAAAGAAAAAGCAGCGCCCAACGGGAAATTAATGCATAGAAAGGAGGCGGCGGCAGTAAGAGCAAAGCAAAGCCTATTACTATAAACCAGGAGGGTGTTTTAGGGATGAATCTAAAAAAGAAAAGGATTTCAAATTAAGGAGAATGACCATGAAAAAGTTTAGTTTCATATTATCCGCAGTTTTTATGCTTACCTGTTGCCAATCTTTCCGCGTCTATGGCATCGTATGCAGCGACGGTACATCAACCGTAGCTTCTACAAATGAGGTTACCTCTATAAACAACCAAAACATGCAGGGCCAGGGCTATGCAACCGCCGAAGGCGGTGATGCGTCCGCTTCTGCTTACAGCGGCGACGCAAGTTCCGGCTCTATCTCTTCTATCAGCACCAACTCGATAAACAACTACAAGGGCCGTACCTCGCCGATTTCAACAATACTGCCGTATTTACCTTCATGGACGCACGGCGGCTGGGGCATTTTGCAGACGTATTTCCCAAACGGCCCAAGCAGTAATATGGCATACGAACGGGTAATCTATCCTAAAAATTCACAAGATATAAAGGAGCTAAAGGGCGTTCTTAAATCAATTCCTCACGATGGACCATTAGACTTCCTTGGCGGTGTTATAAACGACGTCGCCGCCGTATTCGGAGCACCGGACAACTTCCATCACGGCAGAGGATTTGAAATAGCCAGCTCTATTGAGCGTAAACGTCGTCCGGAAGGCAAACCGCTCCTGATATTTATCGATTCGAACATAGACAGGAACGTATTGAGAGATTTAGGCTTTGCTTATGTCGGCCGAGTTTCCCTGGAAGGTAAATCAGAACGTAACTGGGACCAGGTTTATAAGGCTGCTATCGCAGAGACCCTGCCCTGGGATGTCGATATGATAATTATGTCCGGCGGTATGAAAGGCGTTACCGTAGGCTCTAATTTCTCATTCCCCACCGCCGCCGGCGCCTACAGCCAGCTTAACTATTCTCTCTCTATGTTTGGAGGCGCTTCAAACGGAGTAACCGAAGGCAAGGGCGTGGCGATGGTCAGCGCAGAATGTTTCCGTTATTACCCGCGGGCCATTCAAAGAAGAGCCATACCCCAATCGTTCTATGACAAAATCCATGCAAGTGCTGCAGCCAGGCAAACTTCGGCTACCGAAAAACCCAAAGACAGAACTGAGGTAGCCAGGGAAATAACTTCACAGACTGCGCCGGTCTTACCTAAAGATGGGGATAAGACAACAAAACAGCGACCCGGAATTGAAATCAGTCGGGAGCTTTACGAGATGGCGGGATTTAACTCGCAGCAGCAGTTAGACTATATGGTTATTAAATAATCGTTAAGGAAAATGGAATTCTACAAAAATTTACTCTGGTTATTTAAGGACGAGGAGAAAGGAGGTAGTAATCAAGGACAAGACAACGGGGGGCAAATTCCGTGTGTTGATTGCCGACGATTCGCCGGTAGTCGCAAGTAAAAAAAATTAACAATAAAAAGGAGTTTATAAAATGTTAAAGAAAATTGCTATCTTTATGACAGTACTATTGATGGCCTCTCCTGTCACACTGGCTGACGCGATTCTTCCAGGATCGGTTCACCAGGTACAGACTTTTACCGTTGGCGACATGGGCAATACCGGTATGGGCATAGTTCTTAATCTGACCCACGGCGATGCAGGCGCCTCCGCCGTTCAGTCGTTGGATATCGATAACGAGCAAAGTTCCCCCTGCAATGCAACGCCATGCGGGAAAGGTTCCTGCTTCGGTCGCGACTTTATGTCCAGCTTTAATTCCGGCCCTGGAGGCCCTGGAGGCCCTGGATCATGCAATGATGAATCATGTGACGTTGAGGCTGTTCAAACTCAGGTTGCCGACCTAGACCAGGACGCATCGGCTTGTGGTCACTGCGGAATTATTAGCGTCAACACCTTTATGGACGCAGGCGGCGATCAGGAGCAGTTTATCGGCTTCAGCACTGACACAAAATCACAGATTCAATGCCTCGGAGTGGCGGCACAGCAGATACTGACAAGATCAGCTGGTGCCGGCGGCGGCGACAGCACAAACGATGCAAGTTTGACACAGACGCAAGCCGGTTCGAATGCTGCCGGCAGCGTTTACGAGTCTTCTACGATCGACGCTCTTCAGACCAGCGACACAGGTGGTGCAGCCAATTCGACCACTGCGTTGGCAACTTCTCTGATGGCAACTACGACACAGGCTCAGATGGTTTATTAAAACTAACCGCTCGCTAAAGCGGAATCCGTGGGGAGCCCTCAAATTTGACATCCTGTTTAACCAGAGGGCAATTTTCGGGGCTCCCCTTTTTATCTGTGTATTCTGGCATTAGCGGGTCGGAAGTAAGTTAATAAAATGAACCACTGTATTAAACAAAAGGAGTTAAATAAAATGTATAAAGGATTTGCACTTTCAATAGCGCTTCTCCTTCTGCTCTCTTCTGCAACCCTTGCAGACATCAACCAGGCACAGGGATTCAATATTGACTCTAGCAGTGTCGGTGTGCTTACTGGAACATCTACCGGATCAGTAGTAAGCTT
>Ga0315537_1004336_pt1 | contig 10342 bp, 9 predicted proteins | sample SalMarSW160270MG_FD_203091 | JGI IMG/M metagenome (GOLD analysis project Ga0315537, IMG submission 203091) | Salt marsh sediment microbial communities from the Plum Island Ecosystem LTER, Massachusetts, United States - Salt Marsh Sediment SW1602-70 ... | reverse complement strand
TAAGGGCTCACTCAAAAATAACTTCACATTTTGGATGCCGATGCATCCCGACTGGCTGCGTTACGAAAACTCGAAATATGCTTGATATTCCTTAAGTTTTCGTGCCTTGCCAGCCGGGCGCCTCAACTCCCAAAATTGTAAATTTATTTTTTCGTGAACCCTGATTAAAATTGAAACTTGTGGTTAGTGGTAAAATCTGGTTAACTAAAATGGATGACTATAGCAAGCATGATTCGCAGGCTGGCAAAATTAAAATTTACAAACAATTTGATGTTATTGAGGTTTTCTAATGGCAAACAGTAAAGCAGCTAAGCTTTGGTTCGTTAACATCATATCCTTTATTCTCTTTTTAGTATTAACCGTTACAGGGTTGTTGAACTGGCTGGTACTTCCCCAAGGATATCAAGCCAAAGGGAGCATGTTGATTTCCTTCAGGCATTTTCTTCGGGAAGTGCACGAATGGACGGCGTTGTTTTTCATCATCATCACATTTGTTCATTTAATATTGCATTGGGCGTATATAAAAACCAATTTTAAAAAATATGGCATAATGAAATAACTAACTGGGATTTGCTTCTTTTATAGAAATTATTTGGCAGCCATTTGACTGTAAAAGTGTTGATTTGCCGAGATTGATGAACTCGTAAAGAGTTAGATTTAGACGGTTTCGTAAAAAGTTCAAATTCAAGGCGTGCAAATTTTGTAATCATGAGGCATACTTACCGTACGTTGAATGATTGCGAAATGCAGCACAACGCAGAAGTTGGACTTTTTATGAGACCGTCAAGATTTACCGACAAAATATTGACACTGCCTAAAAGAAGATCGATCCTGAACCATCTGAAATTATTTATGATAAAGTGGTTGGCCCTATAGGAATCAAACCTATAACCTACTGATTAAGAGTCAGATGGCAATTCCCTTTTTAGATGTTCTATGATTAATTTTCTTGTGATAGTACGTGCGGGGGCTTGAAACCTGAAGTATTCAGCACCTTCCCATTATAGACAGTCCAGTCGAAACATATGGATTTGACTTATTCTATAACTGTCTTACAATAAAATAATAACGGAAAATTAAGATAAAAGGAAGGCCTTATAATCATGAAAAAAAAGGAGTGTGCGATCATGTACGATAAAAAAGAATTGTGTGAAAAAATTAGGGGATTGTACCCGGACATCGGTGAATGTGGCATCGATGTTGACGTGGATTATGATGAAGAGCAAAAATCATGGACGGTAAATCTAAAAAAGGATCGGATCCAGTTAAAACACTTTCTGGAAGACCAAGACGCCGAATTGTGCATGGAAGGAAAGCAGTGTGTGAGTTTAGGTCTGGAAATTGCCCAGCTCAAAGATAACATCGCAAAAATTTAGGGTGTCTATTAGAATACCGCAAACTGCTTTTTATAACAACTGTTATATCGGGAAGCAGGGGTTAACCCGCTTCCCGTTTTTTGATTCACGAAACAGTGTGATTCATATTTTTATTATTTTCTATAACCCCACACGGCATAAATGGGATCTGAATCCATTATTTCCGGAAAATATTTATCATCCGTGGGTCTTGGCAAACCTCTGATGGAATAGGTTTCTAAGTCTGTGAACATGTTGCTTCTCTGAAAATATTCCATGACCAATCCCATACGCTCGAATTCATGAAGCTCCTTCCAGATATGGATCACTTTTTCAGGGAACCATCGATTGGAAAATGTTACGATAAAAATACCTCCCGGCCTCGAAATGCGACCGATTTCCTTGAACACCGTTTCAGGGTCGATCAGATACTCTATGGAAACCGTACACACAACCGCATCATAAGATAAGGCTTCATAGGGCAATATGGGATTTTCATTCAGATCATGAACAACCCAGTCACTCAAATCTTTATTTTTTGCCAGCTCTTTTTCATTCAAACCTAACCCTGAAAGCTGTTCCAAGCGTAACCCTTGGGGCAGATGAGATTTCCAACTGCTCATCAAATCCAGCACTCGCATTCCGTCATGAACAAATCGACCGTAAAGATCTTTTACAACTTCAATAGCCCGATCATCGATATGCTGAACAAGCCTCGGTTTTTTGTAAAACGCAAGGTCCGTCCCGTCATCTTCTCGTTGAAACGGATCTTCCGATAAAAAATCCGTGGGTTGCCCTTCCCATCGGGACTGCATACCCGGCCCGTCGGCCATAATCTCCATCCAGTCATTACATCTGCCACCCCGTTCCACAGATTTGATTCTGACCCCTTTTACCAATGCTTTGAGTTGAATTTGTTTGTTTGCCAGGGGGTGGTTAAAATCGATTTTCAACGTGCCATTCTCAATGCCGACGCAGCGAAAGGGCTGAAGATTTTGAGGAAAAACCCCGGCCACACCATTTAGAAGTCCTTTGGGATAGAACCGGCCCATACGGGGTTGGATTTCTTTATTCGGAGCAAACCGGCGATTAAATTGCATCTTTTTGATTTCAAATGTTTTTTTAAGATCATATTTGGGGACAATGGATCCCGGGCTAAAGTCGACCCGGACCGTTTGGCCCACGGATTTACTTCCCAATTTGTCGTATAATCCTTTGGGCAAACAATCTCTCCAAAAATTAACATGAAAGGCTTCATATTCCTCTGTATGGATCGCATCCACGCCGCCCCATCTCATCTGAAAACGAATATCCGCTACGATATTTTTGTTGTAATCATTCATTATAACGACCTTTCTCGTGTATGGTTTGAATCATCCATTGGAAATTAGTTCTCGGTGTTAATATCAAACCGTTTTTTTATAGATAATGTCTTATTTGCAAAATAAGAACGCGATCTTAAAATGCAAATAGAGATAAGTGGGGTTCTAATAAGAGGATAAACCTATCACCGTATTCAGGCAATTTAAGAAATAATGGGTCAAATGTCTCATCCTAATATTGCCAAAAAGCCTTTGAAGGCGCAGGCTGAAAGATTTTTTTTAGTGATATGGGTCGTTTTGCAAAGGTCTCACAGATGATCAGATACCTTATATTCTTTAGCCGGAGCCGAGTCTGAAGGAATTATGGTTTCTAAACACCGTTTGATTTTCGGATATACGCCTCGACCTTGTCCACATATGCACGGATATTGCATTTGCGTTCCAGTCCCGAGGCCATCATACAACGAACTTTACCGTAAACCGGCCGTTGGGGCCAGGCGCGATCGTGGATGCCGAAAACCCAAGCCACTCCGGCATAGGAATTCGGATCCCGGCCGTCCAGAAAATACTTGTTATTGATGGCCAAAGTGTTATGAAATGCCAATTCCGGCAAGGATGACCATTCCAATATTTTTTTGCCCCAATACATGCGCATGTAGTTGTGCATGAATCCGGTGTATTTCATTTCCTGCATGGCGGCATTCCAATAGGGATCGTGGGTCTTGGCGTCTTCCAATTGTTTGCGGGTGTAAGTATAGGGCCGGCGGTCCTTTCGGTGATGGTTTAGGGTCTGTTTCGCCCATTCCGGTAGGCAATCGAAATTGTCATAGTCTCGATGGTAGTAAACGAAGTTGGCGGCCAGTTCCCGGCGCACGATTAATTCTTCCAAAAACGCCGCCTTGGCCGAATCCGGACCATGATCCGCTCTGTTGATTTTCAGCGCCAGATAAAGCGGAGAGATCTGACCGAAATGCAAATACAGGCTCATGTGCGAGATGTCGTCGGTCTGGGGCTGGTTGTGATTTTTTTCATAGTTTTTCAATCGCGACCGGATAAAATTGCCGAAGATTTTTTTGGCCCGGGAAGTTCCCCCTTTAAAAAAGCGGGTTACGGCAGGAACGCTGTGATCAATGTTTAACAATGTTAAAATATCCGCCGGCCGTTTCAAATTAAGACCATCAAGGGAAATATTTACGGTAGAATGTTGAACCTTGACCGCCTTTAATTCAATCAGATAATCATCAAGATGCTTTTGTATCTTGGGCCGAATGGTTCGGGCGGCATATTCGGCTTTCAAAGAGACCGTCTCCAGAGGAACGATCACATCGGATTCCACCTGAACGACAGGGCAAGCAGACTTTCGGGCAACTTGATCCCGCCATAATCTTTGATGGTTGAGATAACCGCGATCGCAGACGATCATCGCGGCATGTTGCCCCAATTCCAACGCCACGTCCGGCGGCGATCCTCGGTGAACCGCCATATGGATGCCGCGTTTTTCAAGCAAAGCTTGGGTTTCCGTCAAACCTTCCAGCATAAACGTATAGTGGCGTAAATTTGCTTCCGGGTAATCGTCCGTGAGGCCGAATGCCACCACAACGCCGATGCCGAGGTGGTTGGCCTGCAACACCGCATATTCCAGTGCATGATTGTACTCGGCCCGCTGGGACTGCTGCATCCAGTACAACACATAATCGGCATCCAAACGGATATTCAAATCGTTTAATTGCCGAATGCGAGTATCCTGGATGTTGGGATAATGGATCATATTTTTTTAAACATGCGACATTCAGGTTATACATGATTGCGTAACTTCAGCGCAATAGGATGCGGGTTTAAATAGACCTGTTGCGCCAAGTACGGCTGTTTGTATTTTCTTATGTAATGGTTGAGCAGGGTCACCGGTATGATCAAGGGAACATGTTCCTGTCTGTACTGCTCGATGATTTCAAGCAGTTCCTGCTTTTCGTCCGGGGACAACTGCTTTTTAAAGTATCCCATGATGTGTTGCAGTACGTTGATATTCTTCTTCAGAGTGGTCTTTAGTCTCAAAGCCTCTATCAACAGGGTTTCGTACTGCGTAAACAAATCCTCCATGAGCAGGGCCTTACCTTCGGCAACCCGCTTCCCCATCATTTGCGAATGGCTGGGACTATGCGACATAATGAGCAGCTTGTGCCGGGAATGAAAATCTACCAGACTTCCCATACTTTTTTTTCTGGAAAGTATTTTTCTCCAGCGCATCAATGTAAAAATCTGTTCGATAAAGGTCTCTCTGAGTTTGGAATCATTCAGCCGGCCGTCTTCTTCCACCGGAACCAAAGGAAAGTGCTCCGTAAACACACGGGCAAATATGCCCTGTCCTTTTTTCTGGGGCATTCCTTTGAAATTTTTTACCGGGACTCGATACAGGCCGCTGCTGGGAGAGTTTTTTTTAAAAACAAACCCGCACAGGTTTTCTTTTTCCAGTGTCTTAACCTTTTCTTCGGCCCATTCGATCATTCGGCGGGTATGGTCGATATTTGTTTTTGAGGTAACCAGATTGGGATTGTCCGGATCCCCCACAAGACGCAGGGTTTCCCGGGGAACACCCATCCCGCACTCCACCTCCGGACATACCGGCACGTATTCCATATAATGCCCCAATATATCGGTCAGGTATCGGTCCCTTGCATGTCCGCCGTTCCAGCGGACCGGTTCGCCCATTAAACACGCGCTGATGCCAAGCTTTATTTTTTCGTCCATGGCTTACCTCATGATTCTTGATGATTATCCATCGGTTTTTTATACAGTCATTTCCTGCTTCAATAGACAGAAACGCTTTTGAACTTTCGCTTTTACTTTCACCTTAAAAATGTTTATACTCCAAAGGAGAATTTCAGCGAACAATTTAATCAAAGGGCATTTCATGATGCTTGAAAAAATGAAAGAACTTGTCAGAGAAAAGAATATTTGTGTTCTGGCTACGGTTTCGGATCACAAGCCGTATTGTTCACTCATGGCCTATATCTCCGATGCCACCGGTGAAGAAATTTATATGGTGACACACAAAAATACAACCAAATTTAATAATCTTCAAAAAAACCCTTGGGTCAGTCTGTTGATCGATACCCGCGAAACGCAACCCAGATCCAACGCTCAGGCGTTGACCATTGATGGTGTTTTTATTCCCCTTCTCGATGAGAACAAAAAACAAAAAATTCGAGACAGAATGCTGGAATCTTTTTCTCATATGAAAGATTTCATACACCATCCGGAAGCAGAACTTATCCGTATTAAGATAAACTCATTTTTACTTTTGGAAGGCTTGATCCAGTCACATTTTGTGTCTATAAAAGACCTTTGAAAAATGTCCAATTTTGTTCAAGATCAAGGAAGACGAAAATTTTAGCCACAGACATACATTAAGTATTTCGAGGACTAAAATTTTTGTCTGACGATGGGATTGGGCAAAAGGGGACGTTTTTCACAGGTTTTTTTGTAAAATGGTAACGATTCCCAGATACCCATCCACCGTAATCTCATCACCGGTATGAATCAAAGAAATTGCATCCGGTATGCCCGTGACACACGGCAATCCGTATTCTCTGGCGATAATGGCCCCGTGAATCAGCATTCCGCCCCGGCGCTCCACCACGCCGGACGCCAGAGGGATGACGAAGGTCATGTTTGGATCCACTGCATCACAGACAAGGATTTCAGAGTGTTTGAAATCCTGCAGATCCAAATGCTGACGAACCACTCGTGCCATCCCTTTGGATAATCCCGGTCCGGCCGGCTGTCCCACAAGCTGTCTCGGATTTATCCTAATCCCATATTGGTCCTTTCGTACCGACGCTTTTCGATTATCAGTGGCATCATCCAAATTTTGAATCACCGATTTGAGATCGTCGAGTTCGGATTTTTGAGTTTCGCGACGTTCAAAACTTTCAACACGGGATTTTGCCTCCTTTACGGCGCTTAACAGCTGCGCTTCAATTTTACCCAGATAAATATTATCATCATCTCGAAGACGATAACTGCTGCGCGCAAGATCCAACAGTTCCTCGGCTTGTTTTCGCTTGGGGCCTTGAAAACAGTCAAGAAATCTCTGCTGCAATGCTCGGGCGTCTTTGGGATTTTTTCGGGATGCTAATGAAGACGGGTTGACCGCCATCTCCAACAGCAGTTTAAAAAGCGGCCGGGTATCGGTGGCACATTCTGTGCCTCCGGTAACTGCACAGGACAGATCCCCAAATTTTTCGATGAACTGATTCACCTTTTCTCCGAATTTCGAATCGAAATCCAATGGTTTCCCGGCCTTTAAACGTTCAAAAAGTATAGGATCTTTGCGAACCATGGATGCCAAATCTTCCATGAGTTGGTTTCTTTCAAGGCTCGCCATTTTAGTTTGGGTAAGAAGATTCATGAATTCATACGGATCCTCCGGCCGCATGGCATCATTATAATACTGGCCGAAAAGTCGAATCCCATGGGCATAGGGAATAAATTCTTCCCAATATGTGTTGACCCAGTGTTGGTTAATCTTCCAGCGCCGTCTGACCTCATCCGCCAGTTCTCGATCGGATAAAACCGTAATCTCTTGCTCCGAGAGATCTTTGGCGGTTTTCGTCATTTCAGAGATCAGCGTTTCTTCAATGGTGGTGCGAAGCGCTTTTAGATTTTCAACGCTTCGGTGGAGGCTGAGATACCAGGCACGTTTATTTTGTGTTTCACCGGGCGACAGGGTTGTGATGGGGCGCGATTGGAGAACGTAGAGCGTATCATTTTTAATGGTCCATTCAACGTCCTGCGGGGCTTTAAATAACGCTTCCGCCCGGTATGCCAATTCATATATGCCAAGTACTTCCTCGCTGCTCAGAGGGGGTCGCCGGGACAAATCTTCGGGCAAGGGCGCGGTCTCCACGCCGTGTTCTGACGGAATCATCCAATGTTCCCTTTGGGCCGGTTTGTGGGACAGCACTGTTTTTTTGTCACGATCCAAAACCCAGCGATCCGGTTCTACCCTCCCATCCACAAGTCCCTGGTTCAGCCCGTAGACAGATTCAATAATGACTTGGGTCTCATCATTGGGGTTCTGGCTGAAAACCACACCGGATCGATTTCCTGTCACCGTTTCCTGAAGCACAACGGCCATGGCGCTTTTTTCAACGTCCAATCCGATTTCCTGTCGATAAAGGAGGGCAGCATCAGACCACAATGACGCCCAGACCAATCGAATATGATCCAGGATCGATGGTGTTTCCCGTACGTTGACAAACGATTCATGCAGGCCCGCGAAAGAGGAACCCGAAGCATCCTCGTCCGGTGCCGATGAGCGGATGGCAAGGGTCTTACCGCTGAAGCGGGATTGAATTTTCTGGGTTAAATATGATTTGAGCGGGTCGGGGATCTGCTTTTTCAAGAATATATTGCGAATGCGGGTGGCACAGTCCCAGATCTCTTCCCATCGCATGTCTTTAAACTTTTTACGATTCAACTCAAGAAGTATGCGTTCTCGGAGTCCGTCGGCATTCACAAATGCCTTGTACGCATCAACCGTGAGAAACACGGTGTCCGGAATGTTAAATCCCTCTCGGGCCATGAGGGATAATGCATAGGCTTTTGGGCCGATGCGGTTACGATGATCCGGCCTGACTTCCAATGGTGATAGGATCCGGTTCATTGATCGATATGCAGCTCCATGACCTGTTGAAAGTTTTTCACCATAACATATGTGGTTATGGTGACGCCCACCACGGCACATGTCGGTGATGTTGCAAATGCTTCCAGATAAGGGTGTTTGGTTAAGTAAAGACGGAGAATTTCATCTTTTTCGGCCCCATGTATTTCTTTGGCATTGCCCAGGGCGGTCACGGAGACCGCCTCATGAAAATCAGAATCCATGTTCAAACTGCTGTTGATCAAAATTGCGACCCTTGGATCCGCTGATAGATTTGCAAATTTTCGAGTGGTTCGCGGGGTTACAAAAAAAATCTTTTTAAGGTCTTTTCTGCCTACAAAAGCAACTAAGCTGGCGTAGGGTTGTCCGGAATGATGAGTGGATAAAACGGCCAATTTTTGAATAGTGAGAAGTTCTCGTATCTGTTCTTTAATATCTTGGTAATGCACCATGTTATTCCAATACCTTCATCAGCTCGGGAATGGTATTTTTTGGGCTGATCTTGTACCAGGCATTTTCGATCTTTCCGCTTTTATCAATGAGAAAAGATGAACGAATGATTCCCATAAAGGTTTTACCGTACATCTTTTTCTCACCCCAGACGCCATAAGCCTCTGCAATTTTATGGTCCGGATCAGAGAGCAAAGAAAAGCCCAGGTTGTGCTTGTCGTCAAATTTTTTCTGTGTTTCAGGTTTGTCCGGACTGACCCCTACGACAGCGATATTTTTGCCTTTGAGTTCTTTTAGTGCGTCCCGCACATTTTTCGCCTGGGTGGCTCAGCCGGAGGAATTGGCTTTGGGAAAGAAATAAAGAAACAGTCTCTTTCCGGCAAAATCGGAAAGCTTCGCATTCTGACCATTCTGATCTTTAAGATCAAAACGAGGGGCCTTGTCTTTGGAATTGAGTGTTTTCATGATCAATCTCCTTTTTCAACAGAATAATCTGTTGGGTGACGGATTGTCAAATATCATTTAAGCGCTGAAGCATAACCGTTCAAATTTACTTATCTTTTTTACACAACTTCAATGTTTCCGGCATTCCAGTAAGCCATTCTGATGGCATAAACAGGTTGCCATTAACAAAATTGTATTTTCAAGAAGGTGTAGAATTTCCAAGATTTTTAATTCGTTCTTAAAGCCCGGTCGATAAGATCTTGTTTCAACTTCAACACGGCCAATTCTTTGGCCTTGGCTTCGATTTCGACCGTTACGTTGAGTTGCCGCCAGCAATCCGGAAAGTCAGTTGGATCGATGTAGTCATCATGATTTCTGGGGTTACCGGATTCCCACCCGTTCTTGGGGCTTGACAGGTGAAACAGCGGCTTGCGGTTCCAGGTGCCTAAAGCCAGTTCCGTGGTTGCTTCAACACGGATGCCGTCGGGCAAACAGCGATGATGGTGCACATCATACACTAGAGGGATGCCCATGTCCCTGCAGATCGGCAGCAAATCCTTGGGCGTGTATACCCGGTCGTCGTTTTCAAAGGTCAATCGCGAACGCACCGCTTCGGGGAGTTGCTCGATTCGTTTTCGGAGGCGGAGCAGCGACGTACTTTTATTCCCGTAACCCCCTCCGCCGTGGATGTTGATAACATCCGCATTTACCCACCTGGCCACCTCGGTCTGGTAGATCAAATCAGCAATAGAACGTTGAACCACCTCGTTTTTCGGTGATGAGAGCAAAATGAACTGGTCGGGATGAAATGTCGTTCGGAGATCGTGCTTTTGGCAAAACCGGCCGCAGTCTTTGAATGTTCGTATAATCTGATCGTGGAAGGGCAAATCTTCCATGGAGTAGCCCATATCGGGATGGGTTTTTAGGGGTAGTATCTGGCTGTTGATCCGAAAATCCTTAATGTCGTGATCCCGACAATACCGCAGGGCTTTGTGCAGGGCGTGGGCATTGTGCTTGCAAATTTCGGCAAGGTATTTAAGCTGTTGGTTCCGGGAAAAGGTCTGAAGATATTTTGCGGTTGTCCGGCGGAATTTAATGGGCTCTTTACG
>Ga0315537_1004334_pt1 | contig 10344 bp, 6 predicted proteins | sample SalMarSW160270MG_FD_203091 | JGI IMG/M metagenome (GOLD analysis project Ga0315537, IMG submission 203091) | Salt marsh sediment microbial communities from the Plum Island Ecosystem LTER, Massachusetts, United States - Salt Marsh Sediment SW1602-70 ... | reverse complement strand
AAGGGATATTGCCCGAACAGCTCCGCCAATGCGGCACTAAAATGGTTCTGGCAAATACTTATCATCTTATGCTTAGGCCCGGTGTCGAAGCCGTTGAAAAAATCGGCGGACTGCATCGCTTTATGGCGTGGGACGGCCCCATACTTACCGACAGCGGAGGCTACCAGGTCTTCTCGCTGAACTGTCTCACTAAGCTCGATGACGATGGTGTGGAATTTGCCAGCCATGTTGACGGGCAGAAGTTTTACCTTACTCCTGAACTTGCCGCGCAGATACAGATGCGATTAGGTGCCGATATAATAATGTGTCTTGATGAATGTACACCGTTTCCGTGTGAAACTGATAAGCTGCTCAAAGCAGTTGACAGGACACTAAGCTGGGCACGGCGATGCAGGACAGCGCATAACAAAAAGGACCAAATGCTTTTCGGAATCGTTCAGGGCGGGATTGATACCGAACTTAGAACACATTGCGCCGCGGAACTTGTTGCGATGGATTTCGACGGCTACGCGATTGGGGGTTTGAGTGTAGGTGAGGGACACGAAAATATGCTGAGGACCGTCGAGCATACCGCGCCGCTGCTGCCGAAAGAGAAACCCCGCTACTTAATGGGCGTCGGCACACCGGCCGACATCATCGCGGCTGTTTGCGCCGGGATTGATATGTTCGACTGTGTGATGCCGACCCGCAACGGCCGAAACGCCTATGCCTTTACAGAAGCCGGGCCGCTGCGGATGAGAAACAATGTCCATATTGATGATGACAGACCCCTCGAACCCGGCTGCGATTGTTATTGCTGTAGTACATACACCCGGGCGGCGGTGCGGCATTTCTTCAACCTCAACGAGATGCTTGGACCGATTCTCGTATCCATCCACAATATAAGGTTTTATCAGCGTCTGATGGCGGATATTCGAGAGGCAATTGCATCAGGCCATTTTGCCACATTGGCGAAGGAGAAACTGGCAAGATACGCCGTCTTCAGCGCTAATAACCCGTAGAAGTACGGCCGCGACCCGCGTGATGTGCGGATGCAGGTCCTCGCGTTGCGGTTTTGAGATTTTTCTGTTATTTTGCTGCGAATTGGGGTATAGTTCCCAGCTTTGTGGCACTACCACGGTGAACCACTAAGTGAAAGGATTACAGATGAAGAACTTATGGATACTGGCAGAGGCCCAGAACGAGGGGGCCACAACAACGATTACGTCCGAGCCGGTAAGTAAAGAGGGCGAGTCGATGACAAAGGTTCCCGCTGACGCCAATTCGGCAGGAGGCCGGGGACATGGGACGCGGGGATTTGGGCAATTTCAGATTCTCCTGATAATAGTGATGATTGTTTTTGTATTTATGATGTTCCGCGGACCGAGAAAGAAGCAGCAGGAGCACCGTAAAATGGTGCAGTCGCTGCAGAAGAACGACCGGGTGCGTACTATCGGCGGAATATATGGGACGGTGGTCGATGTGCACGATGACGAGATTGTCCTGAAGATTGATGAATCGAGCAATACAAAAATCAAAGTCACGCCCAGCGCTATTGGAACGAAGCTGTCCGAAGAAAAAAGTTAATCTCGATGTTTGTTGCTTGATACTCGATGCTCGTCGAGAATCGAGCATCCAGTATCGAGAATCAGTGTAATCAGTGATACGGGAGACGTTATGAGGAAAGCCTCGGCTTGGAAATTTACTCTTATTGCTGTGGTAGCTGTTCTTGGTCTGGTTGAGTTGTATCCTCCTGACAAGAAGCTTAAACCCGGTCTGGATTTAGCGGGCGGCACGAGTCTTATATACGAGATTGATACCGCCGGTATGCAGGATGAGGACACAAGAGACCTGTCGCAGAATATGATTACTGTGCTTAAGCGCCGGGTCGACCCGAAGGGTGTTCGAAATCTGATTTGGCGTCCGCTGGGCAATACCCGCTTCGAGATACAGATGCCTCTTGCAAGCGCCGAGGCCCGCGCGGCGAGACAGGCCTACGAAGAAGCCCTCGCTGCGCTGTTGTCCAAAAACATCAACATCCCGCGCGTTATGCGTTTACTGTCGGAACCGCCCCAGGAGCGCTCTGAAGCTTACCAGGCCCTTGCCGCCGGCTCTGAAACGGCGGCCGAGATTCTTACGAATCTGGCCGATGCGTATGACCAGCGTCAGCAGGCCGGGGCCAAGGCCGACGAGCTTGAAGAAGCACTCAGGGCGCCCGAACAGCAGATAAAAGAGGCAGGCCTCGACCTCGAGATGGTTCAGACAAGCGTCGGCGACTGGATGATGGTCAAAGGCCCGGACCGCACGGGAATGATTAAGGCTTTTCTCGGCCGGGATTTTTCAGAAGAGAAACTGGCGCTTCTTGAGAAATATACGGAAAGTTACGCCGAATGGTCCGAGGCGACTGATTTACTGACCGACCCTGAAACGGGAAAGAATGTATTGTTTCAGCAGGCCCAGGCTCAATTGGCTGAGCTTATACTGACCGAAGAAGAGCTCAAGCAGAAACTCGATGACCCCGAGACGTCGAAGCAGCAGGCGATGGCGGATTTGCAGCAGCAGTACCCGGACCGTTCGGAGCAAATCAGAGCGGCAGTCGATACGCTGGATGCGTACAGCAAGTATCAGGGCAGACTTGATGACCCTAAAGACTTGCAGAGGATGCTCAAAGGCGCAGGCATACTGGAATTCAGGATTCTACCCACCATCGGCGAAGAAAACAGTGATACCCCGCTGCTGGAGACATACGTCCGGAATCTGAAAGAAAAAGGCCCCAGATATGCTTCGGACAGTAAGTACGTCTGGTTTGAGATAGAGGATAAAACCGGGTGGATTGTGAAGGATGATACAGGCTTCGAGCAGGCAACCGTCCGCGACAAGCAGGGCAGAGCTGCTGTGGTCGGCCAGTTTGGTGGTCGGTTTTACGTCTTGTGCAGCAATAAGCCTGATGAAGTCATGTTGCACAACCCTCAGACGAGGCCCTGGAAGCTGACGGACTCCAGACCCACTCAGGACAGACAGGGAAGGCGGGCAATCGGTTTTACACTTGATGAGCGCGGAGGCAAGATGTTTAGCAAGCTCACAGCCGGCAACCTTGAGCGTCCGCTGTGCATCCTTCTCGACGGCATGGCCATTTCGGCCCCATATATCAGCACCAGAATCGGCAGGGAAGGTATCATTCAGGGCCGGTTCAGCGATGAAGAAATAATGGATATGGTCAATAAGCTAAAGGCCGGCTCGCTGCCTGCGATGCTGATAGAACAGCCCATCGCCGAAAAATCGATAGGTCCTTCGATAGGAGCCGACAACTGCCGCCAGGGTATCAGGGCCGGCATCATCGGCCTAGTGGCCGTTATCCTGGTGATGCTCGTGTACTACCTTGTAGCCGGGGCGATAGCCGATGTCGCGCTGATACTTAACGTGCTGATAATTCTCGCTGCAATGGTGGTATTGAGGGCGACGTTTACGCTGCCCGGAATAGCCGGTCTGATTCTGACTATTGGTATGAGCGTCGATGCTAACGTGCTCATCTTCGAGAGGATTCGTGAAGAGCAGAAAAAAGGCGCGTCGCTGCGTATCTCCATAAAGAACGGCTACCAGAAGGCGTTGAGCACTATTCTCGATGCGAACATTACCACGTTTATCACCGCCGCAATTCTGTATTGGATGGCGCCTGAAGAGGTCAAAGGCTTTGCGATTGTATTGATGATAGGAATTATAACCAGTATGTTCACAGCTTTGTTTGTAACACGGGCTGTTTTTGATTTCCTGACCGAACTCGGCCTGCTTAAGGGTGAGCTGCTCAAGTGGCAGCTTTTCAAGAACCCCAACGTCAACTGGATGGCGCTTCGTCCGGTGATGTTTACGATTTCGATACTGCTTATGGCGGCGAGCTTGTTTGTATTCTTCACCCGGGATGATACAAAGGACAACAAGTATGATATCGAGTTTACCGGGGGTACGGCTGCCACAATTAATCTCAAAGAGCCTGTTGATATACAGTTTGTAAGGGACAGGATAAAAGAGGTCGGCGAAAAAATAGGCAATCCGGCGATTGCCGCCGCCAACGTTTACAGTGTAGGTCAGTCGCCCGGCCAGCAGACAGGTACGCAGTTTGAGATTAATACTATCGAAATAAACAAAATCGTGACAAATGTTAAGCTGCCCGGCGCAAATCAGGAGACGGCCGAGTCTGTCGTTGCAGCGATACGTAAAGCCGAAGACGAAACCGGCAGAAAGCTCAGTAATCTGATAGTGACCGCAGACAAAACCCAACAGGGTGCATTTGTTGTATCGACTGGTCAGTTGAACAAGTCGATTATCAGGGAAGTTTTATCACAAGCGTTTCCCGCCGCCGACATTGGCGAGCCGCAATCCGATGAGGTCGTCAACAATGCCATACTATCAGCGTTTGAAGACCTGCTCCAGATACGTCTTAGTCTCGAACCACAGATAACCGCAACAGATAAGATTACTAGAGGGATGGTTGAGGAATCACCCGAGCTGATTGATTATCTGGGCGGCGTCAAAATCACCTGCGAGATTGGAAACCCTGCCAGCGGCCCTGAAATCCAAAGACGCTTCAATGACCTGCATTTCAAACCGGAAATGGAGAACGCCGTCTGGTACAATTACGAGCTTTTAACAAAGCAGTCGAAACCGCTCAAGCCGGATGAAACGGTAACAGAGTTTGTCTATGTCAGTGTTGCTCCTGAAGCCGCCGACCGCCAATTCGGCCAAGATGAGTGGAGCCGGTTTGTTGAAGGTGAAACAGCGAAAGTTCTTGCCGCCGGCCGGCTCCAGGAGTCGTTGCCGAGGGTGACTCAGGTTAATCCTTCGATGGGCGCTGAGGCGAAGACGGACGCGAAAATCGCGATAGTGCTTTCGCTTATTGCCATTATTGGCTACATCTGGGTTCGATTCGGTAATGTCAGATACGGCGTGGCTGCAATTGCCGCCCTGGTACACGACGTATGTATCACACTCGGTGCGGTTACGGCGTGTACTTACATAGCCTCGACGTCGATTGGACAGTCGCTTTTAATCGGTGATTTCAAAATCAGCCAGGTAATCATTGCGGCCTTCCTGACCCTGATTGGCTATTCGCTCAACGATACGATTGTTGTTTTCGACCGAATCCGTGAAAACCGCAAAAAGGCTCAACTGGTTCCGCAAACAATCACTAACAGCATCAATCAGACCATTTCGCGTACGATTATGACGTCGTTTACCACCTTCATCGTTGTGTTGATTATGTACATTTTCGGCGGACAGAACCTGCGTGGCTTTACCTTCGCAATTGGCTTAGGTATCATAATTGGTACATATTCGTCTATCGCTATAGCTGCGCCTATGCTGCTGTTCGGTGCCAAGGGTCGGTCGGGCGGCGGCAAGGGTCAATAGTTTGCGAAGCTCGATACTCGTCGAGAACCGCCTATCCAATATCGAGAATCGATGCAATTAGTCCAATCAGCGTAATCGGTGATAAAAAGATGCAAAAGGACATGAAAATCGGAATGTTCGTTGGCCTTGTCCTGACCGCCGGGGCAATGGTTTATGTCTGCACGCGGCCTGGCCTTTCTCTCAGGGCCAGAATACTGAAACAGAATAACGAGACCTTTCAATCAGAGAATATACCCCAATTGTCTGCGGACTCCGACTCAAACCAGGCGCTGGTGCTGACCACACAGCCGGAACAAATCAGCGAACCTGTCCAGGTGCAGCCACAGCCGGTAAACGACAGTCCGGCTGAAACTGTGTATGTGGAAAGAAGCTACGAGACACAGAAGTTCTACGTGGTTCGCAAGGGTGACACCTTGTCTAAGATTAGCAAAATATATTACGGCTCACCCAACAAGTGGTACAAAATATACGAGGCGAATCGCGACTTGCTTGACAACCCGGATGTACTCAAGCCGGGCATTAAGCTCCGTATCCCCAATTGAGCGGAAGTGTAACTGTCCGTCTTAATAGTTCTCAAAGCAGCTTGGCCGCCTGGCTGTCCACCAGCCAGGTGATTTTATCCAGCACCGGCCAAAGGGTATGAATCGGAAAGCGAACCTCGTCCGGTTCGCTGGTCAAAACTTCCTTCAGTGTTTTGGCTTTTTCCTGGCCGCTGACCAGAACCGCGAGCCTCGATGCCGCGCAAAGTACAGGATGTGTCAGCGTGATTCGAGCCACCTCGTTTTCGAGGGTATAAACCACACAGGCCAGGTCCTCGGTGTCGAATGGGGCGTAGCTGTTGGGAAACAATGAGCCGGTATGACCGTCGGCGCCCATGCCAAGTACAATCAAGTCGAATTTCGGCAGCTTCTTTTTGCCTATGCCGAATATCTTGCGAATAGTCCGCTCGTAGTTGTGTGCGGCTTCAGTAAGGTCGTCGAATTCAGTGGGAATCCGATGGACGTTGGTTTGCGGAATGGCTATGTGACGAAGAAAAGTATCGGCAGCGAGCTTATAATTGCTCATCGCCGAGTCCGGCGGCACATAACGTTCATCGACCCAGAACAATTGTACTTTTTCCCAGGGGGTTTTGTCTTTATAGTCCTCGTGACCCAGCAGCTCATAAAACCGCCGCGGTGTATGCCCGCCGCTTATAGCAATGTGGAAGACCCCTTTTTGTGCAATGGCCTTGTTTGCCTGGTCTATGAAAAAATCTACGCTGCGGTGCGCCAGAGATTCCACGTCGGTTGCGACTTCGACGTTCGGCTTGTAATTGGCCATAGTTTCCATACCTTTGTACCCACTCTCCTCATATGCTGCTTAACAGTATATTATGCAGTTTTTTCCGTGGGTTCGCCAGAGAATTTTACAACCAATTTCTGATTTTTGTGCTGACCGGCGACGAAGAAGCACAAACTGCTGTAACATCAGGGCAAAAAAGAGGTTATCCCTTGAGGGATACGACAACGCGGTGCTTAATATAACCTAAGACCGTGGAAAACCATGGTATTGAACGGTGCTTAACATCTTCAACTATCATATAAAGTGACGGCACAAGTAATAGCGTAATCATTGTTGCGAACAACACACCGAATGCGAGCGATATCGCCATTAGGAAAGATGCTCTTGACTGGGTTTTACGTTATCTGGTCGACTGACCACGTAAAGGCCTTCAGGCCCGCCTTGCCCACTTCAGTTTTCATGCTGCGAAGCTTATCCATGATTGTATGCGCAATCTCCTTTTCGACGGCAACAGCAATCACGTTGTTTGCCTTAGGCCAGATGTGGCTGAGCAAGTGCGGCTCACTTGTTTGTCCTTTCCCCATGACTTTTGTCCACTTCGTATAACCTTTTGCCCCGGCGCTATCGAGCATCTCCCTGATTTCATCGTCAATTGCTTCGTTATAGCAAATCATAACCAGCTTCATTACCACACCTTTCAGTGAGTACTTTTCTTAAAACGAGCCTCAAAAACACTGTACATAGTAGGAACCAGAACCAGCGTCACCAGCGTCGATACAAGAAGCCCGCCTATGACGGTTAATCCGAGCGGATTCCATATTTCCGAACCCTGGCCTCGCGCGAATGCCATCGGAATAAGCGCGACTATTGTTGTTAGCGCGGTCATAAGAACGGGCCTTAATCTCGTTTGGCCGGCCTGTTGAATAGCCTGACCCAACGGCAACCCTCTTTCACGAAGAATATTGATGTAATCAACGAGTACAATCGCGTTATTAACCACGATTCCTATCAGCATCAGCAGTCCGAGAAACACAATAATGTTAATATGAAAGCCGCCGATGAATAACGCTAAAATTGCGCCGGTAATCGCAAAAGGAAGCGAGAACATAACAACGAACGGGTCGAGCAGCGACTCGAACTGTGACGCCATCACCATATAAACCAGTGCTGAGCCGACAAGCAGCGCCAACACAAGCCAGAAAAACGATTCTCTCTGCTCTTCCGCCTGGCCGGCAAAGTAAATCTGCACCTCCGGCGGAATTTTCATCTCATCGATTTTACTTTGTAATTCCGAGACGACTTCACCGAGCGACCTTCCATATACATCACCCATCACATTAACAATTCGCCCCTGGTCTTTGCGTTCAATCTGAACCGGCCCGAATTCCATAGCTGTCGAAGCTACGTTATCAACCCTTACAAGAGCGCCGCCCGGCAGTTTCACCGGCGTGGTGCGAATATCACGCGTATCGCTGCGGTCGTCCTCACGCAGTCGAACAAAAACGTCATATTCGTCCCCGTGGATTCGATATTTGCTCGCCTCTCTTCCGTAAAAAGATGCTCGAACCGTATCACCTATATCCGACACATTCAGACCCATCGTCGATGCCTTCTGGCGGTCAACATTAACCCATAGCTCAGGCCTGCCCTGTTCTCTTGAAATACTGATATCTACGGTCCCTGCGGTGTTTTGGGCTATTTCCTTGATTTGGGCCGCGATATTGTCCGTTACCTCCATATCGCTGCCAATGATATTGATAGTCAACGGTCTTTCATTGCCGCCGATTAGATTTGCCATCGGGTCGCCGGTGTCAATTGAGTATTTTTCCAAACGCAGCAAGCCTCGGACTTTATCAAGCCGTGCCCTGAATTGTGCCGCTATTTCGTCAATGCTGCGCTCCCGCTGGTCTTTCTTGACAAGTTTAACTCCGAATATGCCTATGTGAGAGCCTTCATCGCCGAACATACCGCTCGTGCCTTCTTCGCTGACACCGCATCTCATAAACGTGGCGATTATCTGTTCAGGCGGAACTATATCATCAAGTATTTTTGAGATTTCCGTAAGTACACGCGCCGTCTCCTCGACTCGTGTTCCGACCGGAGTATGAATCGTCACTTGAACTCTTGAGTTATCTTCTTTGGGCATAAATTCAGTTCCGAGAACAGGTACCAGTAGCAGGCTGGCAACGAAAGCCGCCGCAGCAGCAATGATGACGGTTTTGCGATGCCCAAGCGCCCAACCCAGTAAACCGGCATATTTGGTTTCAACAACGTTGAACATTTCTTCTGTTTTGGTGAAGAATTTTCTATGCCCGGACTGTCGCCCGGTCTTGCGGAATAATACCGCTGAAAGCATCGGCGTCAATGTAAGCGCGGAAAACAAAGAAGCGAGCATAAGAATAACGACAATTATCGCAAATTCCGAAAAGAAGATTTTGGTAATTCCTCTTACAAAAAGAATTGGAAAGAAAATACATATTGTAGTCAGCGTAGAAGCGGTAATAGCCATTGCCACTTCCGCAGCGCCATAGACAGCGCCTTCTTTGGGTGTTTCTCCTTCATCATCCCTGTGCCTGGTGATATTTTCAAGAATGACTATTGAATTATCTATAACCATTCCGATACCGATTATCATTCCAAAAAGGCTCATCATATTAATCGTATGGCCGAGAAAATAGGCGGGTATGATGGCTGCGATTAGCGAAAACGGCATCGCCAGGCCGATGATAACAGTTCCTCGCCACTGCCGCAGAAATATTAACACAACAACCATAGACAATAAGCCGCCTATTAGCAGCGTGTTCGACAAATCATGAATTGTCCGCTCGATGTCCTCGGATGAATCCATTACATTTATAAGTTTGATATCGGACGGCAGGTTTTTCATCAGTTGCGGAATACGTTCACGTACCAGCCGGGCTACCTGGACCGTATTGGCTCCGGATTGCTTCTGGACAAGCAGTATAGCCCCTGATTCGCCGTTAATACGAATATAACGCTGTATCTCCTTGAAACTATCCTCAACAGTTCCGACATCTGATAGTTTGACAATCATGCTGTTACGGGCCGTCAGGACTATCTGCTTCATAGGTTCAACGCTTTTGAATTCGCCCGGAACTCTTATCAGATAATCAGTTAGCCCCATTTTAATGTTACCGGCAGAGACGTCCCTGTTTTCATTCATAATCGCTCTTACAACGTCTTGCGGTGTCAGGCCGTATCCTGCCAGTCTCTCCCTGTCCAGGTTAACGTTTACCTGGCGGTTCAGCGGTGTTATCAACGCGGCTGTACCAACCCCCTCTAAACGTTTCAGAGGGTCAACCAGCAAATCATCCAGGATATTATCAAGCCGGGGATAACTTTCCTTGGCCGTCACTCCGTAAACCATAATCGGAAAATTAGAGATATCCATTTTAACTACACGAGGCTTATCCACTTCGTCGGGAAGATAAATCTCGGCCATACCGACGGCATCTCTTACTTCGTTGGCTCGTGTATCCAGGTCCGTATCCCACTCGAAGGTTAACGTGATGATAGATATATCTTCCCTCGACTTTGAATTTATGTGCTTGAGTTCAGGTACGGTCGAAAGATACCGCTCCAGAATCTTGGTGACTTTCTCCTCCACTTCTTCAGGCGCAGCCCCTTCATACATAGTCATAACGGTTATGGTGGGCAAAT
>Ga0315537_1004330_pt1 | contig 10349 bp, 8 predicted proteins | sample SalMarSW160270MG_FD_203091 | JGI IMG/M metagenome (GOLD analysis project Ga0315537, IMG submission 203091) | Salt marsh sediment microbial communities from the Plum Island Ecosystem LTER, Massachusetts, United States - Salt Marsh Sediment SW1602-70 ... | reverse complement strand
AACGAAACCTATTCTTATGGTTCATCTCTTCATCTAGAAGCAGTTGTAGTTGATCATTTTGGCAATCCTCTTGAGAATATCTTAGTTTATGTTCATGTTTCTATTGCTAATTATATCGATTTTTGGGATGATATTCATATTCTTTCAACCAATTCTTCTGGATATGTTAAACTTGATATAGTTTTGAACATGGAAGTTGGTGATATTCTCAATATCCTCATCAATACTGCTGATTATTTCGTTGGAGATATTCTCTATTATGAAGGAGCTGATTCAATAGTCTCATATTTCATTTGTGTTCCTACAGAAACAAGCTTTGAGCAGTTAGATGACCTTAACTGTACTAACCAGGAAACGATCATAATTTCCGGGAGACTTATGTCCAATGGTAATCCATTAGGCACTCAAGCTGTGAGGATCACAATCTTAGACGAATACTTCATAGTAGTTACTGATGCATCCGGGTACTTCACTTTAGAGTATCTCATAAAACAGGGAGGAGATATTGTAATTCTATTCGAGTTTGAGGGTACGGATAACTATCTACCAACAAGTAAAACTACTCATTTATACAGTGAGGCTTCAATTATAAATTTAACAGGAGATGATATTTATCATACAACAGCTGATCCTGTAACATTTGTTGTTTATCTGGATACACCTTATGGTACTACTCCTGAAGGTGTTGCAGTTGATATCTATTGGTTTGATGGAAGTGATTGGATTTATCTTGATACAGTCTATTCTGATGCTAATGGTATTGCAACCTATGTTTCAGGGATAGTTTTTCCACTTGGAAATTTCTTATGGAAAGCTAGAGTAGAGAATTCAGTGGATTGGTTAGAATCAGAGAGTACATATGTGCTACAGATAGGAATAGAGACTGTAATAACAATTTATAGTCCAATAAGTGTGGAATATGAAGAGAGTGTTACACTTACAGCGTATGTAACTGATGAATATGGTGATCCTATCGTTATTCAAGTATTCTTCTATGTTGATGGTATCCTTATAGGTTCTTCTACAACAGATGCTAATGGATATGCAACTATTCAATGGCAAGTTAATATAGCTCCGGGAAACTACCAACTAACAGTCCATATTTTAGATTCTGGAATGTATCTTGCTTCTTCAAATTCTACAACTATAGGAATTCAAAAAACACCAAGTTACTTATCATGCGATGATGAATTTATATTCTACAGTGAAACAGCTAATTTAGAGATTCAACTTTATTCAGCTACTTCTAACATCTCAACATCTTACATAAATGTCAATATTACTGGATTGATAGACGAACAAGTGTTGACTAATGCTAATGGTATAGCTTTATGGTTTATTCCACTCTTAGAACCAGGAGTGTATACTGTAAGAATAGTCTTTGCTGGAAATAGTCTTTATTATAGTACACAGCTGTTTATCACGCTTCAAATTGATAAGATGCCTACAACTATAAACTACCAAGCAAATAATCAATATTATGAACCTATTTACGAAATTTCAGGGTATGTAGAAGATACTTTCAACCAGCCTATAGAAGGAGTAGAACTGGTTTTAAAGATTGATGGAGAGATTATAGATACTACAATTTCTGATATCTTTGGTTATTTTGAGTTTCAAATTAATTTGCAACCTGGAATGTATAATGTAGAGATAGGTTATGAAGGAGATGACCACTTTCTTTCATCTAGTTTTCAAAAGATTGTTTACATCTGGCAAATCGATACTTCTATTTACGTTAATGTGAATTGGGAACAGGATCTGACTGTTGAAGCTTTGTTATTAGATCACCAAGGTCAACCAATTGCAAATCAACTGATTTTCTTTTATCTTGATGGTGTTTATATCAACCATATTGTTACAAATAGTTCAGGCTATACTGTGCTTGTTATGGGAGGAATTAATCCTGGAACATATGAATTGATAATCACTTTTGGTGGAACCACTATTTATTCAGGTTCTTCTAAGACAATTGTAATTGATCAAGACAAACTTCAGACTGAAATGAGCGTCACTATTACTGAAGGAATATATGGTACAACTACCACAACAATCGAGATCTATCTCACAAGTGAGGGAAATGCACTCGTCGGGAAAAATATTGAATTAATAATTAATGGCGAAGATTATGCTGGAATAACCAATAGTTCAGGATATCTCCTAATCTCGTTAAATCTCTTTACAGATGCTGGACATTACACCGTAAATATCGATTTTTATGGAGATGAGATTTACACAGCTGTTAATATAAGCACATCTTTTGATATTGCAAAAGCTGAATCTCAGATCACACTGCATTTTAGCTATGTTGATTATTTACCGGTTCTGAGTGGCTCATTATTAACTCCTGCAATACTGGTTGGAACTGATCTTCAGATCTACAACAGTTTAGATTATTTAGATACAGTTTTAACAAATTCTTTGGGAAGCTTCGACTTTAGTCTACTTCTTCCTGCAGGAGTATATCAAATAGAAGTTCATTACATTGGAGACGTTAATCATTTTGGTTCCAGTAAAAACATCCAAATTGAGATTTACAAGTCAACTTTACAGATTTATACTCCTCCATGCTTCAATCAAACTTATGGTGAAGAAACTTACTTTGAAATCTATGTTGAAGATGTTCTTGGATATCCTCTTTCTATTACTTTAATTGTGAAACTTGATGGAGTTTACTATTCCACAATTGTTACTAATATCAATGGCAACGGTACTATCATTCTAACTTCAGATATTGAGGCAGGAATTCACCTTTTAATGCTCGAATTTCAAGGGAACGATAACTATTATCAAACCACAAAAAACATGAAGATTTACACCAAATTTGAAGTTATATTAGATGATTTTCAGACCATCCCCGATGTTTACGGTAGTGAAGGTCAGATCACTGGAATTATCGACACTTATTCTGGAGAATTACCTATTGTGAGTATCAAATTGAGCCTTAATGGTGAGATATTTACAACAACTATTGATCCTACTGGGAATTTTATATTTGTAACTGATTCCTATCTTCCTGCTGGAACTTATCTAGCAATGTTAACAGTTGAAGAAACAGATAAAGTACTGTACTTTGAATATGCTTTTGAGATAACTAGAACCAAAGGACAAGCTACTATTACTATCGACACAAATCAAAGGATTTTCAATGATGATAATGATATAGAAGGATACGTTCTATTTGAAGGTATAGGACTCGCAGATGTAAATGTAATCATCTATGTAGACGGATTAGAAATCACAAGTATAATTACTGATGAAAATGGAAGATTTATTATTCCAAAAGATTGGTTAGAATACATTCCTGGAGATTATATCCTCACAATAACTGCGTTAATAGCTGATGCTAACGTAGACATTACAACAGCTGATTTCTCTTTGGAAATTCAGAAAGATGTGGTTAATGTCGATATCAGTTATAATAACAGAAAAGTAGAACAGGAATTGGTTCTGAGCATAGTTCTAAGTGATTCTCAATCAAAACTTCTTTATTACTATTCCCTGAATCTCGAGATAAATGGTTCATTATACCAATTAACTACAGATGAGTATGGGGAAACTTCCTTTACATTACTACTTGCTGAAGTAGGAGTTTTATATATCCTAATTTCTGGTTCTGAAACAGCTTATTATTCAGGTTTTTCATTTGCTTTTGAAATAACAATTGAAAAAGCTCTGACTCAAGCAAGTATAGAAGAATCTCAAATTCCTTTCAACAACTCTGAAGGTCTAGCTATTAAACTCGAATCAGAGTTTGGGAATGCTCTTGAAGGTCAAGCTTTACTAGTTGTTATCAATTCTACAACTTTCAACACTATTACTGATGAAAATGGAACCGCTTTTATTGATATAAGTGATTTCTCACTTGGTAAACACAGTGTTTTCATCAATTTTGCTGGAACGAGAAATTATCAGGGAGTCAGTCTATTTGCTGAGATGGAAATTATTCCTCAAGGAACACAATTTGTAATCATTTACGAAAATAAACAAGCATACTTACAATTATTAGATAGCGAAGGAAGACCTTTGTTTTTGAGAGATGTAACTTTTAAATATCTAGACTCGGGTGATGCAGTTATAGCGACAGAAATCTTTAGAACTGATTTAGAAGGGATTATAGAGCTAGATATTAGTACTACAGCAGCTATGAAAGAAGCTGAAGAATTATATGTTGTTTATGAAGGAGAAAGATATTATACAGCTTGTGATATCTGGTTATCCATTAGTGAACTTCTTATCAAACTTCAACAAAGTTTAGAAGATCCAACTCTAGGAGTGTATATTGCGGTAGGATTAGCCGGAATAGCAGCTATCTTCGGTTTTAGACATTTCTTGAAGAAGAGAAAAATCTAGTTAGCTCTTCTTTTTTATTTTCTCGACAAAAACAAACATAAAGCTTTTAATGAAAGGATACGCTTAGTTTACAGATATATACATGAAGGGATAATTATGAGCGAAGAGGAAAAGAAAATACCTGCTGATTTAAAGAAGGAATTGTTGGAAAAGACTGGTGATTCAAGTAAAGATATAAGTGAAATAGCTGCAAAGCTAGAGGGTAAGATTCCGACCAAACCAAAGGATGAAGAAGAGTAACTTTCCACAATTGTTTTTTTCCCTACTTTTTATTTCGTTTTTTTATATTTTCTGTTGATTTAAAGTCAATAGAATAACTTTAAGTACGACTTTCAGAGGAAGTTATTTAGTAATGATCCCTCAAGATACTTTTCGAGATATGATAACTGCAAATAGAGCTGTAGCTCTTGCTGTCTTAAGAGCTAAACCAAAAGTTATTTCAGCGTACCCCATATCTCCAATGACTAGTATCGTAGAATTTCTAGCAGAATTTGTTGCTGAAGGAGAGCTGGATGCAGAATATGTTCGAGTAGAAGGAGAACACAGTGCTATGACAGTAGTGGCAGCTGCGGAGGGGACAGGAGTTAGAACATTTACATCTACTGCGTCTCAGGGATTAGCTTATATGCATGAAGTCGTCAGCGCTGCAGGAGGGATGCGTTTACCTTGTGTGATGTTTGTCGCAAATCGAACTTTAATGAGTCCAGGAGGGATTTGGCCTGAATTAAGTGATAGTATGCCAGAGCGGGACGCTTCATGGATTCAGATCTACATTGACGATAATCAACAATCTTTTGATATGATTCTTCAAGCATACAGAATTGCTGAAGATCCAAGAGTACTCTTACCTGTTATGGTCTGTGGAGATGGATATATCTTGACACATTCCTCTGAAGCTGTAGAGATTTTAGGACAAAAAGAAGTTGATGATTTCCTCCCTTCATATCAAGCAGAACATGCTTATCTTGATGTTGAAAGACCTACAGCTCAAGGCATTATAGTTCCTCCTCATTATCACATGGAAGCTAAATGGCAAATTCATCAAGCAATGAGAAATGCTAAACAAGTAATTCAAGAAGTAAATGATGAATTCGCTAAGACTTTTGGAAGAGATCACGGTGGATTAATTCAAACTTATAAAATGGAAGATGCAGAGCAAGCGTTAGTAGTAATAGGTTCGATTTCAGGAACAGTACGAGAAGTTGTTGATGAGTTAAGAGAAAAGGGGCACAAAGTAGGCATGGTGATTTTGAGAGTTTTTAGACCATTTCCTTCAGAGAAAATCTTAGCAGCTTTAAAAAATACTCAATCGATAGGTGTCTTCGATAGAAGTTTTTCTTTTGGCTCAGCTGGTCAATGCTTTTTAGAAATTCGAAATGCTTTGTATGGATTAGATATTCCAATTTACAACTTTATCGCAGGACTAGGAGGGTTGGATGTGAGGGAAGAAGATATCAGGTTCATGTTTGAAAAATTGACATCAGTGAAAGATGTCAAAGATATCGATGATCCCATAATCTTCGTCAACACCAGGGGAGTAACAGTATGAAACTAAGTGAATTACCCGATGAAGGACCATATACTTCAGGTGACAGAGCTTGCTCCGGATGTATGGCTGCGAACATAGCTTTGAATGTTATGCGTATTTTAGGGAAAAACACGATTGTGAGTGTTCCACCAAACTGTATGAGTGTCTTTGCAGGTACCTTTCCTGAACTGAATTGGAACGTACCTTACTTCCATATGCAATTTGCAAACCTTGCTTCGACTCTCACCGGTATCTCACGAGCTTTGAAAACTCTAGGCAAAGATGATATTGTCGTTGTTGGTTTTGGAGGTGATGGAGGTACTGGAGATATGGGTTTACAAGCTCTCTCAGGTGCAGCTCATAGAAATGAAAATATCTTGTATATCTGCTACAATAACGAGGCATATGAAAACACAGGGATTCAAGCTTCTGGCTCCTCTCCTTATGGTACCTGGTCTTCTACTACTCCTGTAAAAGGGAAACTCAGAGGAAATGAAAACTTCCCTAAGGATATTCCTCGTATCATGATCGCACACGACAGCTCCTATGTTGCCACAGCGTCTACTTATCATATCCAAGATTTCATCAGGAAGATAGAGAAAGCAAAAAATCTTCGAGGATTTAGATATATTGAAGTTCTAGCTGTTTGTAATCCTGGTTGGAGAGTTCCAAGTCACATGGGACCTGAGTTGATGAAAGAAGCTGTTGATTGTGGATACTGGTTTCTCTTTGAATATGAAAATAGAAAACTTACTATCAATAAAAATCCTAAATTTACAGGTCTTAGAGAATTTCTTTCTAAACAAGATCGTTTCATGCACATAACTGAAGCTCAAATAGAAGAGATGGAAGCATATATTCAACGAAGATGGAAGTCCATTAAAAGTCTTGAATCTATTGAAGAATAGATTTTAATTCTCAGCTCTGAAAATTTTTCTCTTCGTTTAGCTCTTCCTATCTAATAAAATTTATATACTCGCGCCAATAAGACTCACATACTATGGCAAAATTAAAAATAACCTCACCAGCTGGTATGTTGGGCTTGCTTTTTCTAATCGCTGGAGTAGTAGGAGCTGTATTTCAGTTCATTTACTTCTATCTAAAAGCATTTCAATTTACTTTCTATGGTGATCCTTGGGATTTAATTTTCTTTATAATAAGCATAGCAGCAATGGCTTTTCTAGGCTTATTGTTCTTAATATCACTATTCGGTAGTCCAAAAGCTCTATGGATAATCTTCGCATTTTTAGGTTTAGCGTGCGTAATTGTACCACCTATTATCGTTGTTATACAAACTGGAACTTTTGTTTATATCGAAATGGGTTGGTATACTTTAATTCCAATGGATTTCATAGGATTCTGGCTAGCTGCAGGAGGATCTTTATTAGCATTAATCTTTGGAATCTTTACTCCAAGTAAATATTAGAAGAAAGTATAATTTATGGAGATTTCATCTCCTTTTTTTTAAATTATATTAGCTTAATGGTTGCTATCGAGAAATTCTGTATATTAATATGAATAATTTTCACAGATGATTCTCTCTCAATATTTAAATATCTAAATGTTTTACTTCTCTCACTATGCCCGTAAAAGCACGCATTTGGTCATCAGCTGCAGGTTTTTCTGCATTGATTTTCTTCCTAATAGGTGTTGCAGGAGCTGTTCTTCAATTTATTAGTGTCTATCTTCCAGGTCTTGAAGATTATATGGGTGGAGGAGACATTTATGGATTGATTAACTTCATCATCATTATCGCTGTTGCTTTCTTTGCACTGCTTGCAATATTCATATCAATTTTTGGAATTCCAAAATTCCTATGGTTAGTATTGACATTTTTATCTCTCGCTTGTATTGTAGTTATACCTATAATAGGACTGATAGAGGGAAATGCTTTCCATTATATTGATATTGCATATTTCAATAGTACTCCATTGGATTTCATTGGTTTTTGGCTAGGTGCAGGTGGAACATTCTTAGCGACTTTGATCGGACTCTTTGTACCTAAATACTATTAGATAGAATAAAAAAGAAAATATTATGATTGGAAGTATCTCCAATCTTTTCAATTTTTTTTGTTACCAGAATTAATTTCTTAATGTTTAAATACTTGATTAGGCAGTATAAACACATGGCAAAGGCTAGAATCTGGTCTTCTGGTACCGGAATTATATCATTGCTATTTTTTCTTGCAGGTGTAGCAGGAGCTGTTTTGGAATTTATAGGATACTACTTACCTGAATTCCAAGATAATTATCTAAATGCACCTACTCCTGACACAATTGTCTTAATAGCATTTATTGTTATTATTGCTTCAGCATTCTTTGCTTTATTAGCGTTGATAATATCCATGTTTGGTATTCCAAAAGTATTGTGGGTTATTTTCGCTCTTGCAAGCTTAGTCTGTATTGCAGTTTTCCCAATAATTAGTTTGATCCAAGGGAATCCATTTCCATTTATCGATTTATCATATTATAGCAGTAATATGCTTGACTTCCTTGGATTCTGGATAGGCGTTGGAGGAACTTTCTTAGCAATGATATTTGGATTCTTCGTACCAAAAGAATATTAATGAAAATAAAAGAAAAGAAACAAACTACTATGAGTAAGGAAGAAATTCCTACTCTTTTTTTCCATTTTTTAGTGTTTTTTATGTAAAAATCGGTGTGAAAAAGAATACACAGTAATGCAGAATTACATTTGGTTTATATTTAGAGCCATTATACAGAGATAAGACTATCATCACTTTCAAATTAAGATTCTTGCAATTTTCTCCTTTGTTCCTGTTTATCACCTCTTCTAAAACTTGAAGAATCGCCAATAATAGCCAGAATTAAGGCTTTCTCTCTTTTTCTTTTCATTTTCTTTCATTCACTTTCAACACTTTTTGACTTGTCTTATTTTATCTCATAATAACGACAATAATAGTCTATACTAGCACAGAATGTCTCCTAACACTGAAACTTTAAATACTACTAGCAGTATATTTTAGTTTGACACCAAGAAATTGGGGGTTAATTAACATGGGTAAAGTAAAAGAAATGTTGATTGTAAAATCCAAAGTTAAAGACTATGTCAAATCTTTGGGTGAATTCAATGTTGCTGGAGATTTTGTAGAAGCACTTAATGAAGCTACAGCAAAAATCCTTAAACAGGCAACAGAGAGAACTAAAGCAAACGGCAGAAAAACCGTTTCCGCTAAAGACATTTAGATTAACAAAAAAGTGTTAGACAAATAAGAGACCGAAAGAGCCAGAGACCTATATTTTATATTCTGATTCTTTCGGTAAAAATTATAAGGTGCTAACCCTTTTTAACTTTTTTTTATTATCTTAGTTATTGTTCATATCTTTTATTTAATCAAAAATACTCTTAAATAAATATCAAGTAAACAGAACAGGATTATGAACCTTTAAATTCTATTTTGTGAAATTTCCTCAAAGGACATTTTTCTAGAGACTCTTCTAGATGGATTAACAGTTGTGTAAGGCAATGAAACTTGAAGGACAATTTGAGTGTGCAACTTTTCTGCAGAGACCTAATCGCTTTCTAGCGACTGTTAAACTAGAAAAATCTAGAAAAGAGGTGACAGTTCATGTTCCAGATCCAGGAAGACTCAAAGAACTTTTGATTCCAAAAGTTGTCGTACTTGTAAGACAAGAAAGAGGTACAAAACGGAAGACAAAATATACTATGGTCGGAGTCAAAAAGGGTGAAATTTGGGTAAACATTGAATCAATTTTCACAAACAAAATTTTTGAGTATGAATATAAGAAAATTCCTTCTCTCAAAGCTTACGAAATTCTTCAAACTGAATATACTTTTGGTAATAGTCGTTTTGATTTTCTCATGAGAAATACACAGAGCAATAAAAAAACTCTCCTCGAAGTCAAAGGTGCAACACTGGTTGAAAATGGTCATGCACTCTTTCCTGACGCTCCTACCAAACGAGGAACAAAACATGTAAGAGAGCTAGAAAAAGCTGTTAGAGAAGGATTAGAAGCTTTTATAGTCTTCATAGTCAAGCGGAAAGATGCTTTCAAATTTTCACCACATAAAGTTATTGATCCAAAATTTTCTCAAGAACTAGAAAATGCTAGAAATAAGGGAGTAAAGATACTAGCAGTCAATTGTAGTTATGAACCTTTGGAGAAAGAAATAGAGATATTAAAAGAAATTCCAGTCGTTATGTAATATACTTATAACTTTTTTTCTTTAAGAGGTAGATAACAATCAGACCAAGTAGTGAGAAGAAAACTTCAAAATCAATAGTTGTCGATAAGGAATTTGATGGTGTTGAAGTATATGGCCTTTCAAATCCTGCTGCTTCCATCCATTCCCAAGCTTTTTCTAAATCCCAACCATATTTGATATCTATATAATCACACCAAAAATCGAAAAATCTTGGATTTGGTTGATTGTTAACGAAATACTCGCCGTCATAAAGTAAATCATTTATTTCAGATCGGTC
>Ga0315537_1004329_pt1 | contig 10354 bp, 8 predicted proteins | sample SalMarSW160270MG_FD_203091 | JGI IMG/M metagenome (GOLD analysis project Ga0315537, IMG submission 203091) | Salt marsh sediment microbial communities from the Plum Island Ecosystem LTER, Massachusetts, United States - Salt Marsh Sediment SW1602-70 ... | reverse complement strand
GGTCTAAATGCCATTGCCAAAGACTCATCCATTTTAAAAGAGATAGATATCCCTTTGATTTTGACCCCACATATTGGGGAGCTGTCCAGGTTGATAAATGTCTCCGTAGAGGAGATTGCAAAAACCAGAATAAAATATGCTCTGGATTCAGCCAGGGAGTTTAATTGTGTATTGGTGTTCAAGGGTGCTCCCACCATAGTTGCCGAGCCAAAAGGCAAGGTATATGTCAATTCAGCCGGCAATGCCGGCATGGCAACTGCAGGTTCCGGGGACGTGTTAACTGGAATCATAATCGGTCTGGTAGCTCAGATGTTGTTTGACAGAAGGGGAAGGGATATAAATAAGATAATGCTGGACGCAGCAAATTGTGGAGTTTACATCCACGGCTTGGCTGGCGATTTGACACGAGATGAAAAAGAGGAGATGGGAATGATCGCCGGGGATATAATGGAGAAGATACCTCAGGCGCTAATAAATATATTAGAGAATAAAAATTAGCGTAGCAGAGCCTTTATGGCTCTGCTGAGGGATAAACCCTCCGCTACGCGAGTTTTGTATAGGTCAAGGTTAAAACGTATATGAGTAATTGAATGAAATAAGTTGGGAGTTTTTAGCTTATGCAATTACTTTAATCAAGAGAAGGGAAAATGAGAGAAGGGATTCCTGAAAGAATCAAAAAAATAACTGAACAGATTTTTCCAAAATTAGTTAAACTCAGAAGGGAATTTCACCAATATCCAGAAGTTGCCTTTGAGGAGTTTGAGACCGCTAAAAGAGTTACCAGGGAACTAAAGAAATTAAATTTCCAGGTCAAGACCGGCATTGCCAAAACAGGTGTTGTTGGTGTTTTGTACGGAGACAGAAAAGGGAAAACGGTGGCTTTGAGAGCGGATATGGATGCTCTGCCTGTTACAGAACAAACTAACGTATCCTATAAATCCAAAATCAAGGGCAAGATGCATGCTTGCGGCCATGATGTTCATATGACCTGCGCTATAGGGGCTGCTACTGTCCTGTCCAGAATTAAAAGCGAGCTTCCGGGGAATGTGAAATTCATCTTTCAGCCCTCTGAGGAGTCTGGAACCGGAGGTGCTTTGCCCATGATCAAGGCCGGTGTTTTGAAAAACCCGGATGTTTCTGGTCTGTTTGCCCTTCACACTGAGCCCTCTATTCCCGTTGGCAAAATGGGAATCAGAGAAGGAGCTATGATGGCTCATACTAATAGTTTTGATCTGACCATAACCGGAAAGGGCGGACATGGTGCAAGGCCGCATCAGGGGGTGGATGCCATATCAGTTGCTGCTCAGGTGATACAGGCTCTGCAGACCATAGTCTCCAGAAGAATTAATCCTCTTGACCCCGTAGTAGTAAGCATTGGTGTTATCGAAGGCGGAACGGCCAGCAATGTAATCTGCGATAAGGTGGCCTTGAAAGGAACGGTCAGGACTCTGAATAAGAACGTAAATAAGAAGATGCCTCAAATGATTAAACAGCTCGTTTCCGGGATAACCAGGTCGGCCGGTGCTGATTTTGAACTGGATTACAGGCAAGGCTACCCAGTTCTAATAAACGACCCGAACATGACCAAGCTGGCAAGAGAAGCCATTGCAAAGCTCTATTCTAAAAAAGCCATATTTGAAATAAAAAGTCCGGTTATGGGGGGTGAGGATTGTGCCTATTTCCTAAATGAGGTTCCCGGAACCTTCATGAGAGTGGGCATAAGAAATCCTAAGAAAAAAGCTATTTATCCCTGGCATCACCCCAAGTTCAACGTGGACGAAAATGCTATAAAGATTGGGACAGCAGTTTTGTCCCAGTGTGTTTTTGACTTCCTCTCGGGCTAATGATAATCATAGTTAATAAGATATGAAAATCAAACCTGAATATTTGCTCGGCTTGTTTTTTGCTCTTTTACTATTAACCCCTGATCTGTCAGCTAAGGGGCGTTATCTGGAGGGGGATTGGGTCAGCTATACGGTTTTAAGATACATAACCTCGATCGCCATAGATTTCGATCATGTTTATTTTGGTACCACCGGTGGGGTATCCAGATATAATAAAAATCTTAGAGAATGGGAATCACCCTTCACCACCTCTGACGGGCTTCTGGATAACCAGGTAAACCGAGTGGCTTACGATCCGGAAAAAGACGAGATCTGGTTTGATACCCGATCCGGAGTATGTATGTATAAACCTATTTTCCGGAACTGGTATATCGGGGGTGATTTCCCCGAAAATTTTTTGCAAAACGAGAAAGCCGGCACTGCACTGCCGGTCTTTTTCATGGATTTCGGGTATCACTTCTATTCGGAAGGGTACATCACAGACATGTATTTGAATAGATATACCATCACCGCCCATTATCTGGACGAGTGGGGCGATCTGTGGCTGGGAACCTGGGGATTGAATGCTGGATTGGGCTCAGTAAGAAGCCTGGATCTGCAGATGTTCAAATTTGGCCTTTACGATTCGGATGTAAATGCTGTCTGTCTGGATAAGGGAGTGATCTGGGTGGGAGGAAGAGGGATTTACGCGGAATCCCAGGGAATAACCAAATTCACCAGAGGGGAAAATCTCTGGGATTACTTTGAAGCTGGACACATAAATGGATTGGTAACTAACCGGGTAAATGTAATTGAAGCCGATTCCCAGTATGTCTGGTTTGGAACCGAGGAGGGGCTAATCCGGTACAACAAGAAAAAGGACCTCTGGAGAACTTACAACACCTTTAGTGGCTTAAGGGATAATTGGGTGAGCGCCTTGAAATCCGATGAAGAGGTGCTCTGGATCGGGACCGAATCAGGGCTGAACTTCTACTGGATGGAAAAAGATACCCTGGGCTATTTCAGAAATAATCTGGTGGACAACGTTTACATATCCGCAATCGAAACCGACTCCCAGTGGGTTTGGGTGGGAACCGAATGGGGTGTGGTGCGGATGAATAAATCTTCAGGGGATTGGTCCAGATTTTCCACGCCCCACGGGATCCTCAACTCCCCGGTCAGATCCATCACCAGATACAAGGATGTCATCTGGTTCGGTACTGATGCCGGAATATTATCTTATAACACCTCAAACCAGGAAATAAAAGCCTATCCAGCCAGGGTGAATTTTCCAGGAACCGGAATCAATAAAATTTTATGCGATGGCAGAAACATCTGGGTGGCAACTCCCCAGGGCGTATGGAAAATGAAGCTTGAAAGCGAAGTGTGGCGGTTGTTCGACCAGGAGGATGGGCTTTTAGATGACAACGTTCAGGATATGGTCTTGGATGGTAACTATATCTGGTTCGGGACGCCGGAAGGGCTAACCCGCTTTTACTGGAACAGCCCCTATAGAATCGATTAAATTATGAAGCTAAAAGAAATTGGAGAGTTTGGACTGATCGATCTGATCAGGAGGAAATTCCCTGCAAAAGATAAAAATCTGGTCTTAGGAATCGGGGACGATGCAGCGATAATCAAAATCACCCCGAAAAGATATCTGATCTTTACCACCGATGCTCTCCGGGAAGGGGTGCATTTCGACTTAAGCTATTACTCTTACCAGGAAGTGGGATGGAAGGCCATGGCAGCCAATCTGTCGGATGTGGCAGCTATGGGAGGAATTCCCACCTTCGGTTTGATCTCATTAGGCTTGCCCAAAAACGAAAAAACAGAAGATGTTTTGAAAATCTATAAAGGGATGAACGATCTGGCAAAAAGATACCGGTGTAAGCTCTGCGGAGGGGACATCTTTCTTTCATCTGAGATCATAATCTCTATAACCCTTTTAGGTGAGACCAAACCCAAGTTTCTGGTAAAAAGATCAAGGGCAAAACCCGGTGACTTGATATGCGTTACAGGCGATCTGGGTCAATCTCAAGCCGGCTTGGAGATTTTAAAGGCGAAGAAACCTTCAAAACCCGGCTGGTTGAGAAAACATCTGAAACCTGTGCCCCGGATAAACCAGGCAAGAGAGTTGGTTCAGACCCTGAATGTAACCTCAATGATAGACATCTCGGATGGTTTTGGATCGGACCTTTATCACATCGCCGAGGAGAGCCAGGTAGGAGCTTTGGTCTTCGCAGGAAAAATTCCCATCAGCAAAAGCCTTCTGAAAATGGCAAAAGTTTTGGGAAAATCACCTCTGGATTTAGCTTTAAGCTCAGGTGAGGAATACGAGCTTTTGTTTACCATAAAAAAAGGGCAGGAGAAGAAGCTTAAGTTACTGAGAAGAAAAGCACCGGATTTAAAGATATCCGTGGTGGGTGAGATCAAGAATGAAAAAGATGGAATGAAAATTCTTGACTTAAAAGGCAATTTGAAAAATCTCAGAAGAGCAGGATACTCCCATTTTTAGAAAAATCTAATTTGTGCTAAAACCGCATAGGGACAGAGATCTGTCTTCGGCCATATGGTTTTAGTAATTAGTGATTGGTGAATAGTAATGCCAGAACCTAACTTAAGTTAGGTTCTGGCCTACTTTTTTGGCGAGCTGTAGTTGCCCCATTTATGGGGCTTTCTTTTAGCTCGATGAATCTAGCAACTACAAATTTGATCCTTTTGGTATCACAGGTTGAGACAGCCCGTGATGCTGTAAACCCTTTTTGATATTAAAAAACGTTTCTTCTCCAATTTAGTCGTCGTAGTTTTTGATAAGAAAAAGTATCGTTTTAAGTTAAGTGGGATGACATCCTGAAAACTCACCCCCTAACCTCCTCTCTTTCTAAGAGAGGGGGATTAAAAGGGGTGAGTTCAAAGAACCTGCTTGTTGTTTTCAAGAAGGTAAAACACAAAGGATCACACACCGTGGCATTAATGCCTTCCATAAACCAATTCTTTATCATCTCTTTTGCAGAAGAACCAAAAAAACATACTTGTCTTATTATTTCTTTATTGCTATTATAAACAGGAGAATGAAAAGACTTATCTTAACAGCTTTTTGGTTTTTCTTTGTGATTTTTCCAAGCCTGTTACTTGCACAGGAAAGATCAGATTCAGTTTCAGTTCAAATTAAGAAGAAAGCCCCTATGGGGGCCTTGTTCAGGTCTGTTGCTTTTCCGGGTTGGGGGCAGTTTTATAATGAAAAATATATTAAGGCAGCTTTAGTTTTTGGGGTGGAGACCACCTATATTATCCTGGCAGCTGATGAATGGCGAAAAACGAATTTTCACAAAACGAACTTCCAGTCCGCACCCCCTTATTCAGCGGAGCAGTACTGGGAATTCGACCAGTACCAGTTCCACCGGGATCGGCGGAATCTCTATCTTTGGGTCATCTCCGGGATAGTATTTTTGAGCATGTTCGATGCCTACGTGGATGCCCATCTTTACACATTCGACAAAGAGAAAATGGATGATTTAAAAGTGGAGCTGTTACCTGAACTAGATAAAGATCACCGGGTAAAGATCCTGTTTTCCTTGTACTTTTAGAGCTTAAAGCAGATATTTTGAAAGGTCTAATTTATACCGGGAGGGATCGAGGGTCTGCACGATAAACCGGGAGTACTCATCCGTGGCTGTATCCTTTTTGCTTAAATCCACCTCCACAGGGGATTTCTTTACCCCCTGCCTATCTGCTATTATCCGGACTACGGGACGAACCATATCATCCGGATTAATTTTGAGGACTATGCCCATTTCACTTGTATTCAAGAATACCAGAGTGCCCACCGGATAGACCCCCACCACATTTACGAAGACCTTCAGCAGCACCGGATCGTAGAATTTACCCTGCCTGTAGAGCATTTTCCTCAAAGCCTCATCCGGAGAAATGGGTGTTTTCATGTAGACCCGGCCCGAGGTCATGGCGTCGTAAGCATCGGCTATGCTCACAATTCTGGAGAAAAGGTTTATTTCCCTGGGCTTGGTGAGCTCAGGGTAACCGGAAAGATCCAGATTCAGATGATGCTCAAATGCCACCACAACCGCTCTCTGGGAGTATTCATCCAGACACCGGATTCCCAATAGACTTTTAGCCCCCAGCGAAGGATGCTTTTTAATCATGCTCCAGTCGTTCTCATTGAACTCCGAAGGCTTGGCTATGAGGTCGTGAGGAAGCTTTATCTTTCCAACGTCGTGGAACAGGGCAGCAAATCCCAGCTCGGATAATCTTTTCTTATCCAGTCCTAACCTGAGCCCGAAAAGTATGGACAACACACAAACGTTGGCTGAATGCACATAGGTATACTCGTCGAAGCTTTTAATGGCGGTAAGCCCCATGAAGGTCTCCTCTTCCTCAATGATCTGATCCACCAATTTTTGAACTGCCCTTTTGAGCTTAACTACCGGCACTACTTTTTCCGTCTCCACGTATCCGGTAACATCCCTTATCATGGCAACCGCATGAAAGAAGGTTTTTCTGGCTACCTCTTTTCTTTTCTCCCTGGACCTTAAATGAGAATCCTCGTCTTTTAAGACCAGTTCGCTCAGTTTGATATGTTCTATTCCCACCTGGTTCAATCGAGTCTTAACTGTTTCAAATGTGCCTTCCTTTTCCGGATCAAGATGCGAAAAAAGGGAGATGAACTTATCCAGTTCCCTCTGGATTATCCCGGATTCAATGCTTAAACCCTCAATCCAGTATTTGGGAAAATCGTCCAGAAGAGCCCGGCTGGCTGAGTATCCTTCCACGCCAAATTTCAACCTGACCTCATTTAAAAAGATGTACCCCTCTTTGAACCTGAGCTGGATTTGCCCCTCATTTTTCACAAGATCATTAACTACGTCCATTAAGGCGTTACTTTGTTTTGAGAACATGGCATTGTTCTGGTCATAAAGTTGAGCCGTTTTCAGGCTGGCAAAGAGCTGTTTTACCAATATTTTCCCTTTTTCCAGAACGAACGAATCAAAAGCCTTTTCCCTTTTTTCTATGACCTCAGCTTTCATAAATCTTTTCATCCTTTGTAAGTTGGCGATTCAGCCTCTCTAAAGTTTTTTTGCTGATTGCCCGGAGCTGTTTTTTACCTTTACGACTCAACTCCTCAAGAGTGTTATGAGACTCCAGGGTGTTAATCAAGCCTAATGACTTAATCGCTAAAACCTTTGTTTCCAGATCCCTTTCTCCTGCAAGCCAGCTCCCTTTCCGGGCAATTTTCTTTAAATCCGGGACAACCTGATCCCCCCCGATTTCAGCCAGCGCAAATAGATAAGCCTTTTTTTCCTCCTCAGATTTGTTTTTGAACTCCTTGTCTTTCACTATCTTCAGTAACGGCTCTAAGACCTTTTCATCTCCGATCTTGCCTAAGAGATTGATGGCTCTGATTCTGATCCTGGGGGAAGAATCATCCAGAGCCAAAAGCAGAATCTGGGTTGCTTCTGAACCGCCTAATAACTCCAGGGTTCTGATGGTCTCCCGTCTAACCTGTAATTCATCGTGCTTGATGGTATCTTTTAAATAGGTGAGGGCTTTAGGATTGCCTATTCTGCCCAGTATCCCAACCACGTTTCTAACGACATACCAGCGATGATCGGTAACTCCCCGAGCCACCATTTCAAAATGCTCCTTCCCCAGATCGGCTAACACTTCGCAAACCATTCTTCTTGCCGGGTAAGTATTCAATTCCCCCAGCATGTTAAGGATATTAAAGATGGAGTTCCACCTTAAAGAGTCAAGGTAAGCTTTAGCCCATTCCAGGTCCGGTTTCTCCTTTCTGTTCAAAGCCAAGCTCACAAGTTTAATTCTCTCGCTATCTCCAGCCCGGTTTACATACTCATCCAGACGTGAGGACCTCTGGGGAGACTTATTCTTATAGGTTTGCCTTAACTCCTCTATTAACTGAATGGTCTTATAAGACGACCTGAAATTCCCTTTTTCCAATAACTGATCCATGGTCCTCTCCATTACTTTCACACTTTCATTGAATCCAGGGAGATCCTTCTCCTCCGTGAAAATCTCCTCAAAAACCGATAAAACCTCCTCAATCCCATCGTAGCTTTCGTCCTTTTTCAGGAGCTTTTCTATTTTTATGACTTCATCCTTTACAAAGTTTTTTATATTCTGGAAAGTGTTTTGAATTCTTATTCTTTCCTGCTCTTCCCTTTCGCTTTTCTCTCCTCCGGTTAAATCTATCTCCGAGTAGAAAATCCCTAAACGATTCTCCATCTTATCAAAGTCCGAGAAGGCATAGTCCAGCATTGAGGCTTCAGTCTCCTGGCCTAAGAATTCCTCAATAACTTTGTAGCTGATATGATCAAAATCACTCTCCCAGAGCATGGTGACCAGATCATCCTCCAGGGAGGTGGAACTTATTCCAGTTCGAAAAACCTCCAAAAGACCAGAAAGCTCTTGTGGGGTCAGATCCTTCTTAAGGCTGATCTCGCTTATTCCATCCCGGTGCAGGGAATAAACCAATCCCTCGTTTTCCTTGTGATCCTGATGGATAAGCTCACCTTTACAGTAAAGCTGCAGGTTTCTTACCTCTAATCGGAGTTCGTTGTAATCATCTAAGTGCTGGGTGAGTTTCTCAAAAAGTCTTCGTTTTTGTTCCTGAGGTATGGGATTATCCTCAGGATATATCATTATATTTTTAAGGGTCTTAACAAATAAATCCACTAACTTCTTGACATTAAGAACTTCAGTCCCATTAGAGGCTAACGGATCTTTTTCCAGATTCATATTATCCCCTAAACTTTTTACCTCATCGTTATTTTATCGACAGAAATATTCAAAAACTCAATATTCCCAGGATGGTGTAGGAAAAACCAAAAAATGGATATTTTCACTTAGAAGTTAAACTTGATTTCACCCCGGGGGTAAGTAATCTGAGAGGAAAAATGACTATCGGTAGTTGCCCAATTTATGCGTATGCATCTTGACGATTGGGCATTTGTTGCTGGATGAATGGAGAAACTAAAAAATCTGACGTCCGCAATACCAGGTAAACATTAAAATGGATTGCTGTCTTTCTGCAAAAGCGTTTAAATGTGGTCTAACATCTCATCGGCGATCTCTTGACATCTTTTAAAATCCTCCTCCGGAACCCAGACCATTACCTCCACCGGTGAGATGGTAGAATAGCTTCCCAGCATTATTCCTATGTCGTCGGACTTTATCAAGGAAGGTATCCCTTCCTTTTCCAGGGCTTTTTGAAGCATCTCAGCATAAAGTCGACTGGGAAAAGACCTGAAGGGAATATATTTTATTGGTCTTGATTCTTTTTCTTCGCACATAATGATCCTTTCGAAAGAAGACCCAATGCCCCTCTAACCAGACCATCGGCATCTTTCAAATTCCTTTTAGCTTTGTTTTTACCCACTTTCCCCAATATCATTACCAGGGCTGTTTTAACCTGATAGTTAGCCTCCTCTAAGTATTCCTCTGCTTGCTCATAATCTATCCCGGTAACCAGCATGATAATCCTTTTGGCTCTCTCTTCCAGCTTTTTGGATGTGGCTTTTAAATCCACCATGAGATTTTGATATACCTTGCCCAGCTTTATCATGGCAGTAGTGGTGAGCATATTCAAGATGAGCTTTTGAGCTGTTCCGGCTTTCATCCTGGTTGACCCGGCTATGACTTCAGGTCCTAAAACAGGCGAGATCACCACATCCGGAGTTATGGCCAGCTCGGAGGTGGGATTACAGAAGATGAAAATGGTCCTGGCTTTGATTTTTTTTGCATATTCCAATCCCCCCAAAACATACGGGGTTCTTCGGGAGGCAGCAATTCCCACCACCACGTCCTTAGCTCCGACTCCTCTTTTTTTAAGATCTATGGCTCCGGCCCGATAGTTATCCTCCACCCCTTCCTTGGATCGGATTAGAGTCCCTTTCCCTCCGGCAATCACACCCTGGATCATCTCCGGGTCTGTTCCAAAAGTCGGGGGACACTCAGCAGCATCCAGAACCCCTAACCTTCCGCTGGTTCCGGCACCAATATAGAAAAGCCGTCCTCCGTTTTTTAGTGAATCCACTATCAAATCCACAGCTTTGGCTATCTGAGTCAGCTCCCTCTCCACTCCAGAAGGGACTTTTTTATCCTCCTGATTGATCAGTTTCAGAATCTTTAGGGTGGACCCAGAATCGATATCTATAGTTTTGGGATTCCTTTGTTCGGTTACCAGATCCTTTATCTGTTCAAAAACAACTTTAGCCAAGCCGACACTCCATCCTCAAAATTTTATCCCCTTTATTCTCCTTAAAGCTTCCTCTATTCTATCCACAGAAGAAGTCAAAGAAAACCGCAAGTAATTTTCACCTTGCTTGCCTAAACCTGTGCCCGGCGTGGCTATAACGCCATTCTTTTTAATCAAACCCAGGCAAAGGGGCAAAGAATCAGAAGGTTTAGGCATTTTAGCCCAGACAAAGATAGCACCCTTGGGAAACTCAGCATCCCAGCCCAATTTTTTTAGCCCCTTGACCAGAATGTCTCTG
>Ga0315537_1004328_pt1 | contig 10354 bp, 10 predicted proteins | sample SalMarSW160270MG_FD_203091 | JGI IMG/M metagenome (GOLD analysis project Ga0315537, IMG submission 203091) | Salt marsh sediment microbial communities from the Plum Island Ecosystem LTER, Massachusetts, United States - Salt Marsh Sediment SW1602-70 ... | reverse complement strand
GTGCCTGTCTGTCCAGTCTTCATCTCGGCCAGAGTCACCTGCTCATTTTGATGCATGGTCATAGCTTATCTCCTATCTTTAATAAGTTAGCCTTACCTAACTTACAAGTTCAAAAAAATTTGCCGTTTTTATTTCCTTTTCTTCACACCTCTGTTCGAGCAATCTTGAGGGAGCTCTCCATGCTCTAAATAATATTCATATCTACTGGGGAAATTAGTCCCTCCCAGTGGACAGGCCTCTATAAACTCCACAAACTTTGCCAGTCTCTCCATACTCAAGGGGCTAATGACGTGCTCAATCTTACAGGCATCTTCCTCCGCAGTTTCTCGGTTAATGCCCAGAGCTTGCGCAAAAAAACGGGTCAACGCCTCATGGCGGTAAATCACATCGCGGGCAACCTTATCACCTTCGGGAGTGAGCTTTATGTGGCCATATCTCTCATGCTCCACAAGCTCCTGTTCTGAGAGTTTTTTCAAGGCGGAGGTAACACTGGGCATCTTAACTCCCAGCTTTCGGCTGATCTGACTTACCCTCACTACCTTCCTCCTTCCACCGAGGTTAGCTATCGCCTCAAGGTAGTCTTCCATGCTGGCGGTCTGCTCTCTTTGTGCTTCTTGTTTTACCATCGCCTACTCCCATAATTGTTAGGCATGTCTAACAATTATAATTTAGTTCATTTCCCATGTCAAGACTTCCCTTAGGAGTGTTCAACAACCCACGACGTCATTGCGAGGCATCTTGTGCCGAAGCAATCTCAGGGGGTTGCCACGCTTCGCTCGCAATGACGGACGCAGAGTCAGTAAACAAGCTTTTTGTCGGGCTTCTACAAAATGGAAAGGGTTTTATTATGGTCGGGGTGAGAGGATTTGAACCTCCGACCTCATGGTCCCAAACCATGCGCGCTAGCCGCTGCGCCACACCCCGAAGCGTTAAGAATTATAATGCGGAAAAGACATTTTACGCAATTAGCCTGTTGGCTGTCCTTGGGCTTCGCATTGCTATTTGGCGAAGATGCCGAGTCCTTGAAAATATCTCTGGATACTAAAGTTTTCCAGCAAGGTAGTCATCAACGGAAAAACCGTCGAAAACCACAAAATCGGTTTCGGAGGGAATCTTGCCTGTGGGACATAAATCGAAACAAGCCTGACAGGTGAGGCAGGCCCTGGCTTTTTCCGGGAAAAACGCCGCCCGCCGCTCTATCCCCCTTCCGACAAAGCCTATAGCATGTTCCCCGACAACCTCATCGCAGTAGCGTACACATTGTCCACAAAGAATACATCTCGTTGGCTTCGCTCTGAAGCGAGATTTAAACCTACGGATATTCGCATTATATTCTTTAGCCAGTTTCTTTATCTCCCCAGCGACCTCTCCATCAACCATTGCCGTCGGCGCAACTAATTCGATGATAACCTTTCGAATCCTATCTACCCTGGGAGAGCGTGTCCTCACTACTAATCCTTGTTCCACTGGATAGCCACAGGAAGCCACTATTCGAACTCTCCCCTTTCTTTCTACCTCCACACTGCAAATTCGACAGGCACCGTAAGGCTTCACTTTATCGAGATAACACAGTGTTGGTATCTTGATGCCTGCCTCTTTCGCTGCTTCCAATACAGTCATCCCTTCCCTGGCCTTGACCTCTTTCCCGTCTATTTGCAGAGTTATTGTCATTGCTATTTACCTCTTCTTCTCACGGATAACCTTGGTCCCGGGAGCTGGAGGTGGAGGCAGAGGCTCCCCCGAAATTCTCCTTACGGCGCTAAAACGAGGCGGACAGACCTCAAAGCAAGTATTGCACTTAATGCACTTCTCCTGTTCAATCCAGTGGACTATGTTTTTTCCACCGTGAATTGCTTCGGTAGGGCAATTCTTGAAGCAAATCATACAGGCGGTACATTTCTCAGGGTCAATATAGTAAGAAGTGAGAGCTTTACAAGATTTTGCAGGGCAGCGTTTCTCCCTTATATGGGCCTGATATTCATCCCTGAAGTATTTCAAAGTCGTAAGAGCGGGGTTGGCAGCGGTGGTGCCCAGGGCGCACAGGGAAGCGTCCTGCATCACCGCAGCTATATCTTCAATCGCCTCTATATCTCCTTCTTGTCCTTTCCCTTCACAAATATCAGTCAAAATCTCCCGAAGCGTTCTTAATCCCTCACGACAAGGGATACACTTCCCGCAAGATTCTTCGCAACAGAAGCTGATGAAATACCTTGCTGTGTCCGCCATGCAGGTATCCTCATCCATAACCACCGTACCCCCGGAGCCCATCATAGAGCCAAGTTTAGTGAGTTCATCAAAATCAATCGGAGTGTCTAAATACTGCTCGGGAATTACCCCTCCCGAAGGACCTCCAGTTTGAACTGCTTTGAATCTCTTTCCTTGCGGTATTCCCCCACCAATATCATAGATTAGCTGCCTCAAGGTCATGCCCATGGGCACTTCCACAAGTCCAGTGTTATTTACTTTGCCCACCAGGGAGAAGATTTTGCTTCCCTTACTCCCATCTGTACCGATTGAATTGAACCACATAGCTCCTTTGTTGATGATGGGAGGAACATTTGCCCAGGTCTCTACATTGTTTAAGCATGATGGTCTGCCCTTTACCCCGCTTACCGCAGTATGGATATATTTCAACTTTGGTTCGCCCACTCTTCCCTCTATGGCACTCATAAGGGCTGTTGACTCCCCAGAGACGAATGCCCCTGCCCCCAAGTGGACCTTGACCTTAAAATCAAACCCAGAGCCGAGGATGTTTTCTCCTAAAAATCCATACTCCTCAGCTTGTTTTATAGCCTGAATGGTATTTTCGTATGCTATGGGATATTCCTGCCGCACATAAATAAAACCTTCCTGTGACCCTATAGCATAGGCACCAATAATAAGCCCTTCCAGTACACTATGCGGATTGCCTTCCATGAGAGACCTATCCATATATGCTCCGGGGTCTCCTTCATCGCAATTGACAATCACATATTTAGGTTCTCCGGGGGCATTCTTGGTCGTCTCCCATTTTATTCCTGTGGGAAATCCTCCTCCCCCCCGGCCTCGTAGATTAGATTTCTTAATCTCCTCCAAAACCTCTTCGGGAGTCATTTGGAATAAAGCTTTTGATAATGCACTATATCCGCCAAGGGCTATGTAGTCATCTATGTATCTGGGATTTATGTACCTGTTATTCCCAAATACGATGCGCATTTGATTTTTATAGAAGGGGATGTCAGATTCCTTCGCTCCCTTTTTACCCGTGGTAGGGTCTGTATAGAGGAGTCGCTCTACGAGTCCCCTTTTGACTAATGTTGTAGAAATTATCTCGGGGACATCGTCAGGTTTGACGTTCACATAGTAGAGCCCATCAGGGAAAATGATAACAACTGGCTCTCTCTCACAAAATCCTTGACATCCAGTCTCCCTGATATCTACCTTATTCTCCAAGCCAGCATGCCTTATCTCATCCTTAAATCTTTTACAAACGTCCACACTTCCACGGCTTTGTCCACAGACTGACATTGTGCATATGCTAACGATAAGCTTATTGGGATCTCTCTTCGATAAAATCCCCTTTCTCAATTGTTCAAGCCCTTCCGGAGAGGAAATTCTTTTACCCGCCATATTCTCCTTCTATTTAGCCGATTCAAATATTTTCCTGAGGTCTGAAGGCGAAGGCTTTGTATGATACGTCTCATCTACTACAACCACAGGACCCATAGCACAACAGCCAAGACAATTGACCGTTTCTAAAGTAAAACGCATATCTTCGGAGGTCTCATGCGGCTTCATACCAAGCATGGCTGAGATTGTATCTAGAAGCCTTGGCGAGCCACGCACCTGGCATGCTGTGCCCAGACATACCTTGATAATATGACGACCTCTGGGCATAAGGCTGAAAGCCTTGTAGTAACTTGCGACTTGATAAACCTGGGTGATAGGTACTTCTAATTGCCCGCTTACCTCCGTTAATACTTCCTGGGACAACCACCCAAACATGCTTTGTAAATCCAAAAGGATTTGAATTAGCATATCTTTATCCCGTTGGTATTTACGTATAACTCTACTTACTGTTGTGGAAACCTTGGTCAATTTTGGGCTCTTTGTTTTTGAAACCATCGTTTTTGCACCTTAATTCACAAAGGCGAAGCTGCCACCTTCTCTTTGAGCTTGGCATAATCCTCGTTTACCATTTCCTGGATTCTTTGAATCTGCTCACCCGTCAAATGTCGGTATCGTCCTTGTAGCTTCAGGTATTCCTCAATAGGCTTAAGTTTAGGTGGGTCAGCATTCAGTCTGTAGCGTCCATACTCTATTTCGTAAAGAGGGAAGATACCCGTCTGCACAGCGAGTTGACCTATTTCAATAGCTAAATCGCTCCTGTATCTCCAGCCTGTAGGGCAAGGAGAGAGGATATGGATATAGGCCGGGCCTTTAAGCTCTGCCCCCTTCCTAACCTTTTTCATTAAATCAAAGCGGTAGCTGGGGCAGGCTGTTGCCACATAAGGTATATCGTGAGCAGCAGCAATAGCGGCCATATTTTTCTTCCGGGTAACCTGTCCCATGCTGAATTTCCCTGCTGGAGCCGTGGTAGTCGAAGCTCCGTAGGGCGTGGCACTCGACCTTTGGATTCCCGTGTTCATATAGGCTTCATTATCAAGGCAAATATATATGAAATCATGGCCTCTTTCGAATGCCCCGGACAGGGCCTGAATTCCTATATCGCTGGTGGCGCCGTCCCCGCCCATAGCGGCACATATAATATCCCTTTTAGGCATCCTGCCTTTTTTCACCAAAATCTTTAGACCTGCTTCTATGCCCGAGATTTCAGCAGCAGTATTTTCGAAAAGCGTGTGCATCCAGGGGACTCGCCAGGAGGTATAAGGAAGCGGCGTGGTGCAAACTTCGTCACATCCTGTAGCCATAGCCATTATCACATTCTCTCCCAGGGCTTTCATAGCAAGCCTGATTGCTAAAGCTTCCCCACAGCCAATGCAAAAACTATGTCCTTCGGCAAGGAACTCCTTGGTAGGTACCAGTTTTTCCCCAAATTTTACAGCCTTCGTTTTCATCGCTTACCCCTTATTGATAGCTATCGGCTGACAGCTTTCAGCTATCATCTTATGCCCACTGTCTCAACCATCCTGTCTGATCCCTTTTCCGCAATTTCCCTACCTCTATTAATAACATAGTCAAAATTATCTTCGGACATATCCCTGCCACCCAAACCCCCTATGATGCCGACCACCTTCGGTCTGGGCTCTTCATCATATAAGGCAGACCTGATTTCGGAAAAGACAGGGCCTCCCAGGCCAAAAGAAATACACCTGTCGAAAACGATGAGTAATTGGGCGCCTTTCACTGTTCGGCGAAATTCCTCAAATGGGAAAGGCCTCCAGAGACGCAGGCTTATAAGTCCTATGGCCTCACCTTTGTCTCTCCTGTCATCTATTACAATCTTGGCCGTCTCAGTGAAAGCGCCCATGGTCAGCAGTAATGTTTCGGCATTTTCCGTTTTGTATTCCTCTACAGGGTGATAATAACGACCAAAAATGTCTCCAAATTCCTTCCACCCCCGGAGTATTACTTTCTTGGAGTTGCTGAATGCCACTTCTTGGGCTAATTTTGTCTCCGAGTATATTTCAGGCGGGCCAAAGGCTCCGTGGGTCATGGGCTTATTAGGGTTTAGGGCAAAGGGGTATTGGAACCTAGGGAGAAATCTATCCACCTCACTTTGCTCCGGTAAAATCACCGGCTCTGTCACATGTGATAAAGTGAACCCATCAAGATGAACCATAACCGGAAATAAGACTTTAGTGTCCTCCCCAACCCGAAAGGCCCATAAGGTCAAGTCGAACGCCTCTTGGCCATTCTGGCAAAATACCTGTATCCAGCCCGTATCCCTGACGGCCATGGCATCGGAATGGTCCCCCCAAACGCTTAAGGGGGCAGAAAGAGCTCTGTTGCACACTGCCATGACCACAGGATATCTCATGGAAGAAGCGACATATACCACCTCATGCATGAGCTCCAATCCTTGGCCAGCAGTAGCCGTGAAAGTTCTGGCACCCACCGCGGCAGCTCCAAGGCACGTGCTCATGGCCGAGTGCTCCGACTCCACCGGAATATAAGCAGCGCTTAACTCGCCATTTGCTACCATCTCGGCAAGCCGCTCGGGGATATGCGTCTGGGGCGTTATGGGATAGGCAGCAATGACATCAACATCAGCCATTCTGACTGCTTCAGCCACAGCATGGGAGGCTTCTAATGCGACTCTTCTGCTCATTTTTCCTCCTCCGCTATCATCTTTATAGCTCCCGCAGGACATATACTGGTGCAGATACCACAGCCCTTACAGTAATAAAGGTCAGACTCATAATATCCTTCCTCAGAGGGCTTTATGGCGGCATCAGGACAATAAATCCAGCACAAGGCACATTTAATGCACTTTTCCTTATCCAGTATGGGCCTTTCCGTCCTCCAGTCACCAGTCTTCCGAAAGCTACCATTTCCCGCTTCTGTTACGATATTGCCAACTTCCAGGTCCTTCCAGGTTAGCTCGTCTGCCATTGCTTACTCCTTTACCACTGTCTCATTGTAAGCCCTCTGCATGGCTTCGATATTCGCCTTGGCCCGGGGCCCAAAACGCTCTTGCAACTGTGCCACCAGAGAATCCATTTTTACAATCTCGGTAACCTTCAGTAGCGCCCCAATCAGCGCAGTATTGGTTATAGGCAAGCCTATCGTTTCCCGGGCAATCTTTGTGGCATTAACCGCAGCTACAGGCCACTTATATCCAAATTCAGACTTCAGTTCAGCGGGCGATTTCCTGGAATTGATTATGATTTTACCATTCTTCTTAAGCCCTGAAGTCACGTCAACTGCGTGCAACAACCCTGGATCGAGCACAGCCACTATATCAGGCTTGTAGATAACTGTCCTGCTCTTGATAAATTCATCGCTTACCCTGAGGAAAGCAAGAACCGGTGCTCCCCTCCTTTCGGGTCCAAAGCTAGGGAATGACTGAGCATATTTTCCTTCGCTTATAGCAGCACGAGCAACTAACTCCGCAGAAGTTACCGCCCCCAGCCCTCCTCTGCCATGCCATCTTATCTCAATAAGCTCAGCCATAAGAAAAGACCTGTTTACCTATAGAAACTGTAACAGTTTAGCTTTTCCGAAAACCTAAACTATATTAAATCACCCCTCCGCTGTCAAGGGTTTTGTTTTTTGGGGGGAACTTACCTCTTACAAGCAACTGCCCCTGAAGGGACTCGAACCCTTGCACCTGGCTCCGGAGGCCAGTGCTCTATCCTCTGAGCTACAGGGGCCAAGAGTACAAAAAACAACGTAAGATGATAACACAGGACAACATTTTATTCAACGCCCATTTCTACTGATGCTTTGACAACAACCGTTGCGTTATAGTATTATCACAAGGATTTTGTCGGACAAGAAAGAAGCAGAATGCTTAATGCCTTGTGGATAGTTCTGTTAGGAATGGCGATCATTTTCGCTGTCCTGGGAATTTTACTCTTAGTCATGGTTCTCCTGGGTAAACTGGTTAAACCCAGGGAGAAACAAGGAAAAAAAGAATAAACGATGGACATGGCTACAGGCGAATTCCTCGGTTTTCTCAATTTGACTTGGCAAGCCCTGGTAATGTTAGTTATCGGCGGCGTCCTCATGTGGTTAGGAATTGCCAAAAAAGTGGAACCAGTTCTACTTGTGCCTATTGGTTTCGGATGTTTGTTAGCTAATATACCGCTAGGTGGGGCAGCGGAGGCAGGTGGGTTTTTAGCTGTTTTAAGAGAAGCTGGCATCCATACCGAGATATTTCCCCTGCTTATCTTTATTGCCATAGGAGCCATGATTGACTTTGAGCCCTTTCTGCAAAGGCCCTATACCATTCTTCTTGGTGCTGCCGCCCAATTCGGCATTTTCGGAACTTTCTTTTTGGCTTATTTGTTGGGTGATGGTTGGCTCCACGTCTTGGATTTCAGCTTGCAAGATGCTGCTTCCATCGGCATAATCGGCTCTGCCGACGGTCCTACTTCGATTTACGTCGCGACCGTACTGCAATCCAAATACACTGCTGCCATTGTTGTGGCTGCTTATTCTTATATGGCTTTGGTGCCTATCATCCAGCCACCTATAATAAAGGCGATGTGTAGTAAAGAAGAAAGGGCTTTAAAAATGCCTTCGGTTGCGGGAACAATTTCGCAGAGGACAAAGATACTCTTTCCTATAATTACCGTACTTGTGGTAGGCTTGCTTGCCCCAAAAGCCACTCCGCTTATCGGCTGTCTCATGTTTGGCAATCTGTTACGAGAATGCGGAGTGGTGGAGAGACTTTCCCTGGCAGCTCAAAATGAAATGGCTAACATCGTAACTATTCTTCTGGGCATCACCGTAGGAGGAATGATGTCTGGAACTCAGTTTCTCCAACCCGGGACCATATTAGTGTTTATACTGGGAATCGTAGCTTTCAGCTTGGATACTGTGGCAGGTGTTCTGCTAGGCAAGCTAATGTGTGTCCTGTCAGGGCGAAAGATCAATCCTATGATTGGTGCTTGCGGCATTTCAGCTTTCCCCATGTCGTCCCGCGTAGTGCAGAAGATGGGGCTGGAAGCCAATCCGTATAATCACCTACTGATGAACGCTGCTGGAGCCAATGTTGCCGGACAAATCGCCTCAGTGGTAGCTGGTGGAGTGATGCTTATGCTGGTGCCTATGTTCATTTGATGTGACACCCATTCCCAAAATGGTCATTGTTAAACCAAAAGCTAAATCTTTCATATATCACCCCCTAATCGTACCCAGTATTTTTAGGCTCTAGCTGTTTTACTAATCCTCCGGTAGATCAATTTGACGATTTCAACGATTACAAAGCCTGAGATGGATATTGGTACTATCCACATCCAATCTTCCAGCCCCATGTGCACTACATGAAATGGACCCATCAAGGGAGGTATATAGAGCACACCCATTAGCAGAGCCAACGAACTAAGATTGGCATATATCAGCCACTTATTACTGAGGGGGCCCAATTTGAAGAAACTGTGTATTTCAGAACGACAGGCAAGCACGGTGAATAACTCAAACAAGACCATGGTACACAGCACCATGGTTTGTGCCTCCGGTATGAGCGGGTTACTAAGGTCTCGCCATGAACCACCTTCAGAAGTTAGCTTCAATAGAAACATAGGTACAATTGTAGCCGCCATGGCAACGCCAATAGCCCCAATTGTAATCAGCATATTCTTAGAAAAGATACTCGATTTAGGGTCACGAGGTGGTTGTTCCATAATATCCGGGTCACTGGGGTCAATAGCTAGAGCCAGCGCTGGCAGTCCATCGGTGGTAAGGTTTACCCATAGCAAATGAATAGCTAGCAGTGGCAGAGCCATCCCCATGAGACCAGCGACGAACATTATAAGTACCTCACCGACATTACAAGAAAGTAGATAAATCAAATACTTCTTTATGTTCTGGAAAATACCCCTACCTTCTTCAACGGCAGCAACAATAGAGGCAAAGTTGTCATCGGTGAGTACCATTGCCGCTGCTTCCTTGCTTACGTCAGTCCCGGTAATCCCCATAGCAACACCGATATCAGCTTTTTTCAGAGCCGGGGCATCGTTTACACCATCCCCTGTCATAGCTACAATCTCGCCTCTCTTGTCAAAGGCTTCTATTACTCTCAGCTTATGGGCTGGCGATACACGGGCATAAACCTCAATATCCTCTACGTTGTTCCCGAACTCTTCATCGGTTAACTTGTCAAGTTCAGCCCCAGTTAGAGTGATGCCCTTCTTAAGAAGACCTAGTTCCTTGGCTACTGCCATGGCAGTAAGTTTATGGTCGCCGGTAATCATCACCGACTTTATACCTGCCTTATCGCAGAGCTTAATAGCTCCTTTTACCTCTTCGCGAGGCGGGTCAATCATACCTGCCAGACCGACAAAGACCATACCTGTTTCGGAATCCTCTCTGCACGTTGGTATTTCAAGGAATCGCTTATAGGCCATACCGAGCACACGCAATGCCTCACCCGCCATTTGCCTGGCATTATCCAGTACTTCAGTCTTATCCTTTTCAGTTAGCGGCTTTTCCTTGCCATCCATCAGAATATAGGAACAGGAATCCAGGATTACTTCTGGCGCACCTTTAGAATATGCTACCTTACCCTCCGGGGTATTATGCATGGTGGTCATTCTCTTTCTTTCTGAGGAGAAAGGAATTTCATCTATGCGCGGGAATTTCTCATTCGCCTCTTCCTGCAATAGCCCAGCTTTAGCGCTGACAACTACCAGTGCTCCCTCGGTAGGGTCGCCCTTTATGTCCCAGACCCCATCAATGGAAATTA
>Ga0315537_1004325_pt1 | contig 10360 bp, 14 predicted proteins | sample SalMarSW160270MG_FD_203091 | JGI IMG/M metagenome (GOLD analysis project Ga0315537, IMG submission 203091) | Salt marsh sediment microbial communities from the Plum Island Ecosystem LTER, Massachusetts, United States - Salt Marsh Sediment SW1602-70 ... | reverse complement strand
GGGCGCTCCGACCAGAATGAAGTGGGGCACGGCGAGCAGCATCTTCAAAAACACGATGCCGGCGCCAGCCAGTCCCCAGCGCGGGTGCTCGTTGAGGCGATAGACGATGGCAGCTTGGTCTATCGGGTCCCCTTGTCGGCCTAGGCGTCGACCCTAGAGATGCGGCCTCCCGCCGGCCGTGGAGGCGCTCAGTCCCGCTTGCGCAGGTAGTCCTCGGACTCGTCGGCGATGTCTTGTCCGGCCTGCTCCAGCGCGTCGGGGACGTCGTTCGCTCGCAGGTTCCGCCAGTAGAGGCTGAGATAGGCGGGCACCAGGACCCCGGCATCTCCTCCGGCGTCCTCGATGTCGTCGGGGAGGTCACCCCTGGCACGGGCCTCTTCGACCTCCTTGATGAGCCACTCCCGACAGGCCATCGCCTCGGGATCGTCGGCGGCGCAGCGGCGTTCGATCTCGGCAATCACGATGCTCCAGCCTTCTCCGGGGCTCAGATCGTCGAAGCGCGCTTCGACCTCGTCGGCTATGGCGTCTATGAGTTCGTCGGGGCTGCGTGCCGGGATCTGGTCTGCCACAGCTGCGGTCTCTCCGATTTGCCGGGCTCACAACATATCCGACCGGCGGACGCTGGCCAAACGAATCGTGCCCAGGAGGGCTCGTCTATGCGCTCTCGGGCGGTGCCGCCGGCTCGTCGGGCGCCGGGTAGCCGGTGAAGGTGGGAGTCCAGTCGGGTCTTTGCCCCGCGAACGCTGCTGCGATGTACACGATGAGTTTCAGGATCCAGAACACGAAGAGGGAAGCCAGCACGATCAGAGATGCGGGAAGGACGAAGGGCAGTATGAGGGCAGAGATGGCGATGACGCCGAACATCTCCCCCCAGCCTCCCTCACTGATTCGAAAGAGCCCTCTTTTCCCCCAGCGGACCGCGGACCACATGATCCAGCGCCGGAGGAAGTCCACCCTCAGCTCCCGCATGGACCGGCGGAATATGCCGTCGGCGTCGGAGCGGTGAACGGGCTGCTGCAGCGTCGCTCCATTCCTGCAGAGGTAGTCGTGTAAGACCGCGGCCTTCGTGTAGCGCCCGTAACGGGGCACGAGCCACCAGAACGGTCGGGGCACCGAGGCGAAGTCGCTCTTGAACGTCGCAGGCACGGTGATCAGGTCGGTTCTTCCCTGATAGCGGAGCGGGGAGACGAGCTCCCACTCCTGCTTGAGCTGCCACTTCTCCTTGCTTATGTCCTTGACCACGAGCTCGTCGAGGAACGGCACGAGCGACTCCCTTGGCGCCTGTCACAAGCTACCACTCTGCAGGCGGCGCGGCCGATCCCTACCCTGGCGGTTCCTATGCGGCCGTACCTGAGCCATGAGCACCCCATCCGTTTCGCCCACAGGGGCAGCCGAGTGTTGTGGCCGGAGAACACGATGGTTGCCTTTCAAGGCGCCGTCGATCTCGGATACCGGTACATCGAGACCGACGTCCATCTGAGCAGGGACGGGCGGGTCGTTTTGTTTCACGACGATGACCTCGACCGCCTCACCGATGGCGTGGGCAAGGTCTGGGAGTGGGATTGGCAGCACCTGAGGCAACTGGACGCCGCACATCATTTCGGCGCGGACCACGGATACCCGCTTCGGGGCAGGGATATCGGCATACCTCTCTTCGAGGATGTGGTGAACACGTTCCCGAACTGCCTCTTCAACCTCGATCTCAAGCAGTCGGGCATGGAGTATGCGCTCGCCGAGGATGTCGAGCGGCTGGGGGCCACCGACCGGGTGCTCATCGGGTCGTTTCACGGCTCACGCATCCGCCGTTTCCGCCGCGTTGCCGCTGGCCGGGTGGCTACCTCGGCCGGGCCGGCTGAGATTGCACGAGTCGTGGCCGCTTCACTGTTGGGACGGGCGCCGGGCGCCGCCGACGCCCTGCAGGTGCCGCAGAAAGTGGGCCCGCTTGCCATGGCGGGCCGTCGATTTATTGCTGCGGCTCACCATGTCGGCAAACACGTGCACGTGTGGACGGTGAACGACACCGAGGACATGCACTACCTGCTCAACCTGGGGGTGGACGGCATCATGACGGATCGTCCCGACCTGCTCAACGACGTGCTGGCGGAGCGAAACGGACGATGAGGCAGCGTGTCGCGGGCCTCGTGGCCGGTATGCGCGACCAGGGGTGGCCGGGCACTGCGGCGGGGTGACGCCGGGTTCGGATGGGGAAGGCGTCGTGGTGGGGCGAGAGGGCGAACTTCGCCGCCGGAGCATGTGAATGCCGACTCGGTGTCGGGAAAGGCCGCGCCTAACGTGCGTTTGCCCGCAGACGTTGCGGAATGAGCATGTGCCGGGGTCAGGACCCGGTGGGAAGAGCAACGGCCCGAAATTGGGCCGTTGCCTTTGTGGATGCTCCCTGCTTTGCCAAGCACTAGGCCAGTGCGGCCAGCCCGGCTCTGAACGCATCGGCGGCAGCGGCGTCGAAGCCGATCAGCCGGATCTCCTCGAGGCCTTCGTGCCGACGCGCCCAATCGGCGCAGGCGGCTGCGATGGTGGAGGTCGCGTCTCCCAGGGGGTAGCCGAAGATGCCGGCGGAGATTGCCGGAAGCGCCACCGTGTGGCAACCGGCCAAGGTGGCGGCGTCGAGCGCGGCCCAGGCCGCTTTCCTGAGGAGGCTCTCGTTGTCGCGATTCTGTCGATAGCGGGGTCCGGCTACATGGACCACGTAGCGCGCCGGCATGGCTCCGGCCCCGGTGACCGCGGCCGTCCCCGGGGAGAGCGGCCCGTGGTCGGCGATCCAGCGGTCGGATTCCTCCTGGATCAAGGAGCCGCCGGCGTGGACGAGAGCCGCGGCCAGGCCTCCGTTGTGGCGCAAGTACTCGTTGGCGGCGTTGACCACGGCGTCGACTTGCTGGTCGGTGATGTCGGCCTGGAGGACGCGGATGAGAGTGGAGCCGATGGTGATCTCATCCATGAAGGCCAAGGTAATCGAGGATTCAGAGTTCAGAGTCGGTATGGCGCCTTCTGAAGTCTGGATTCTGTGCCTGCATTCTGTGCTTTACGAGCGCCTCTGCTCTCTTCGGGCCCTGCGCATCATCACCCACAACACCACGGTCAGCGCCATCGTTGTGAGCGCGGCTCCCGAGATGATCGGCACCGGGCGGGCCAGGCGTTCGCCAATGGTCACTTGGCGTTTGAACTCGAGAACGGGCCAGCCCCGTTGCTCGGCCACCTGGCGCAGGTCCTTGTCCGGGTTCACCGCGTGAGGGTGGCCCACTTCCTCCAGTAGGGGCAGGTCGGTTATCGAGTCCGAGTAGGCGAAGGAGCCCTCCAGGGAAATGCCTTCGTCATCGGCCAGGCGGCGCACCTCCTTGGCCTTGGATTCCCCGTAGGCGTACAGCTCGATGCGGCCGGTGTAGCGGTCCTGCTCATCGACCTCGGCTCGAGTGGCGATGATCTCGTCGACCCCGATGTAGCGGGCCAGGGGCCGCACCACCTCTTCAGGGCTGGCCGACACGATGATGACGCGACGTCCCGCCTTCATGTGATCGTCGATGAGGAATAGGGCCTCGGCGAAGACGATCGGGGCGACGACCTCGTCCAGGGCGTTTTCGACGAGGTCCTCTACCTCGCTGCGCTGCCAGCCCTTCGTGAGCGTGAGCACCGCCTTCCGGATGCGCTCCGCGGTGCTGTGGTTGGCCCCGAACAGCGAGTAGTAGATCTGGCCCACTGCGGCGCGCAACATCGTGCGCCGGCCCAGCAAGCCTGCCTTCACCATCTTGCCGGTGAACGCAAGGACTGCGGACTTGGCGACGACGGTTTTGTCGAGGTCGAAGAACGCGGCCTCTGACACGAATGGGGATTGTAGGTGGCAACCCTCTTGAGACCGGGCCTTGGGGGTCGTACCTTGCCGGTGCCGACGATCGAGGTCCCATGCCGGCTTTGGCCACCTGGACGCCGGAGGACGGACTACTAGGAGCGCTGGCGCCCCTGGGCTTGGCCGCTGCGGCCGGCAGGTCGGCGCTTCTGGTCGATCTCGATCCTGCCGGTCCTCGCTATCCGGGAGCCGGATCGCTGGCCCAGCTCGTCGCCGAAGGTCCCCGCCGAGCCGACATCGTGCCCGAGCGCCGTGGCATCGCCGTCCTGCGTAACGGCGGGGTCACCGTTGCCGAGGCTGCGGAAGTCGTGGAGGCCCTGCTCGGTGGGTGGAGTCGGGTGGTGCTGCGCTTGCCGCCCCGGCCCGGACCCGAGACAGCGTTCTCGGTGCCGGTGGTGCCGGTGGTGCCGGTGCGGCTGCTCGTTCCTGGCGGCATCTTCGAGATCGCCGCGGGACCGGGCGTGTTCCAGTCGACGCCGATCAGGATGCCCCTTCCGGAGGACGGTGTGCGTCTTCCGCGGCCTTCGACGGGCACGGTCCGGTCGCTGCTCACCGGGCGCCTTCCCGCGCCGGCAGATCGCTGGCTGGCGGCCTGGCGACGGGTATGGAGGCTGCCGTGGGGGCTCTAGAGAGGGTGGTCGAGCGCCTCGTCGCCTCGTCGGTGCCGCTACGGCGCGCCGATGTGGCCAGGGCCGCGCTGCGTATCGCTGCCGAGGAGGCACCTCTCGATGCGCGGCGGGTGGCTGCCGATGCCGTGGATGCGCTGGTTGGGCTCGGGCCCCTGGAGCCGTTGCTCGCCGATCCCGCGGTCAGCGACGTTCTGGTAAACGCTCCGCACGATGTGTGGGTGGAGCGGAATGGACGTTTGGAGCGGGCGCCCGTGGCCTTTCCCGATGCGGCCGCGGTGGTGGCGGCCGTGGAGCGGGCCATCGCGCCGCTGGGCCTTCGCCTCGACCGGGCCTCGCCCGCCGTCGACGCCCGCCTTGTCGACGGGTCTCGCCTCCATGCCGCCATCCCGCCCGCGTCGCCCGATGGCCCGGTGCTGGCCATCCGACGCTTCACCCAGGCGGTGCCCGACCTGGAGGCGCTCGTCGAGGCCGGCTCACTCCGACCCGAGGGGGCCCGCATACTCTCCGACACGGTGGCTGGCCGACGCAACCTGCTGGTGAGCGGCGGGACCGGATCGGGCAAGACCACCCTGCTCAATGTGCTCTCTAGAGAGATTCCCGAGTGGGAGCGAGTGGTTACCATCGAGGACTCGGCTGAGCTGGGCGTCTCCGGGCACGTGGTCCGGCTGGAGGCCCGGCCGCCCAACGCCGAGGGGGCGGGGGAGATAACGCTGCGCACTCTCGTTCGCCATGCGCTCCGCATGCGGCCGGATCGCATCATCGTCGGAGAGGTCCGTGGACCCGAGGCGCTCGACCTCATCCAGGCGATGAGCACGGGCCACAGCGGATCGATGGGGACGGTGCACGCCAACGGGCCCGCCGAGGCACTGTGGAGGCTGGAGACGCTTGCTCTGTCGGGAGAGCAGCGCCCGGCTCCGGATGCGGTCAGAAGGCAGCTGCTCGGTGCCGTGGATGTGATCGTGCACATGGCGCGTCGCGCAAGCCTTCGCGTCGTGGCGGTCGTGTCCGAGGTCGAGGGCACGGAGCTGCGGGAGGTCTATCGATGTTTGTAGCCGGCTCCGCCGCCGTCGCCCTGGCCCTGGGTGCGCCGCCGCTCGTCGTTCTTCTGAGTGTCCTGGCGGTGTGGCAGCCGGTCTGGTTCGGGGCCCTCGCCTTGTTCCTGGGGGTGCTGGCGGCGCGCCGCCGCCGGGCCCGCTCTCCGGGTCCGGACATCGAGGCGGACTTTCTGCGCGGCCTGGCCGCGGAGCTCGAGGCCGGCGCCTCATTACGGTCAGGGGTCGTGTCCGCGACATTGAGAGTCCCATCTCTCGGCCTCGGCGCCGCGGCTCGGCTGGCGGCAGCAGGCATGCCGGCGGGCCGTGTGGGGGCACATATCAGCTCGGCGCTTCCGGTCAACGGGCGCCTGGTGGCCGCAGCCTTCAGGCTTGCCGCGGCGAGTGGGGGGCGCGTGGCAGCTCTGATGCAGTCGCTGGCGGTCCGCGCCGCCGAAGTCGGAAGGCTCCGACGCGAGGAAGCAGCTATGACGGCACAGGCACGGGCGTCGGCGTGGCTGGTCGGCGGCACGCCGCTTCTGCTGTTGATCGGCCTCCTGGTGACCGGGAGGGCCGGCCGCCTGTTTTCCGACCCGGCCGGGCCGGTAGTTCTGGGGGTTGGGCTGGCCTTTGAGGCGCTGGGAGCAGCCGTGGTGTGGGCGATGCTGCGGCGGGCACGCCGATGAGCGTGACGACGGCGGCACTCTTGGGCATCGGCGTCGCCGCCGCGCTGGGTGCCCGGCATCGCCGGTGGCTTGCCGACTCCGCCGGAGCGGTGGCTTTCCTCAGCGGGGCCGTTCCACTGCTCGGCATCGCAGCTGCTGCGTCGGTGGCGGTTGTCCATCAGGCTCGCCGGCTGCGATCTCGACGGCTGTCATCGGAGGCCGCCGAGGCCGATGTCGTCATGTTTGCCGATCTCCTCGCCCTCGGCCTGGGCGCGGGGCTCGGGCTGCCTCTCGCATTCGAGGAGGCCGGTCGTGAGCTGGCTCCGGGACTCGCCGCCGAGGTGATCCGGGTTCGCCGAGCCATGGATCAGCTCGGTGTGTCGGTGGCGCTGGCCACAGCCGAAGGCCGGGCAGAGCGTCTGTACAGGATCACCGGGCGCGCCGCGGCCACTGGAGCGCCGCTCCTATCCGCCGTTGAGGCTTTCGCCTCCGAGCGGCGCCACGCCGAGCACATGCGGCGACTTGAGGCGGCCCGCCGGCTGCCGGTGCGCCTCCTGCTGCCCCTTGCCCTGCTGATCCTTCCCGGGTTTGTGGTCTTGGCCGTTGGCCCCGCTCTCCTGGAATCGCTGGCGCGCCTCGACATCTGAGCAAAGGAGCAAACATGTCCCGAAACGAATCCGGCCAGGCGACCGCCGAGTACGCCCTCGTCATCGTGGCCGCGGCCATCATCGCTCTGGCCCTGATCGTGTGGGCTTCGTCGAGCGGGGCGCTGGCCGACTTCTTCGAGGCGGTCATGAGCCGGGTCCGGGGCATCGTGTCCGGCGGCCAGTGAATCGGGGGAGCGCCGTGGTCGAGTTCGCCCTCGTGCTGCCTCTGGTGCTGTTGGTCCTGCTCGGGGCGGTGGAAGTTGCACTGGTGGCGCGCACCCAGCTTGAGGTGAGCCAGGCGGCTCGTGAGGGCGCTCGGGAGGCGGCGGTGAGCCCCGATCCGGAAGCGGCGGTGGAGGCGGTGCACCGTTTCCTCGGCGACGATCTGGGGAGCCGGGCTCGTGTAGCGGTTCGGCGCGACCACCTGGTGGGGGGACGGGCCGAAGTCGTGGTGCACGTGAGGCACCGGGTCGCCGCTTTCCTCTTCGGGGGCTGGACGGTCCAGCTCGAGGGCCGGTCTTCGATGCGGGTGGAGCAGTGAATCAGCAGGGGTCGGCGGCGGTGCTGCTCGTCGCCGTAGCCGGCTTCATCCTGCTGCTGACGGCAGCTCTTGGGGCCGTGGGCGCCTGTCTTCGAGCCAGGGCCGAGGCCGTGGCCGCTGCCGACGCCGCCGCTCTGGCAGCGGCTCCGGTCACCTTTGCTCCCTTTGGAGCCGAGACGGGCCCGACCGCCGAGGCGGCTCGCTTCGCCGCTCTCAACGGCGCCCGCCTGCTCGAGTGTGCCTGTCCCGTCGATACGTCTTGGGACCCGCGTACGGTCACCGTTCGTGTGGCTCTGGACGTCGAGCTGTGGCCGACGGGATCGGTGACCGTGACCGCCGTCGGCCGCGCCGAGTTCGTTCCGGCGCTGATGCTCGTCGGTGGTTGAGTGGTCCCGGGTAGCCCAGGTGTCGAATCGCTAGCGTGCGACCGTGCGCGAGACGGGAGGAAACACGTGAGCGACGCTCCGGAAGCTATCGCCCGAGAGAGGGCCAAGAAGAGGGTGGCCGACGTCCGCGACTTCTTCGGTCACCTGATCGCCTATCTGATCGCCAACGGGATCATGGTTTTTGTGGACCTTCGCGACACGGGAGACAGTCAGTTCCTCGGGCTCGACTGGGCCTACTGGTCGATCATCCCATGGGGCATCGGGCTGTTGATCCACGCCCTCGTGGTCTTCGTCTTCGAGGGACGCCTGGAGCGCTATGAGGAGCGCAAGGCCAAGCAGTACCTGGCGGAGGAGCAGGAGAAGCGGCTGAGGGAATAGGCATTTTGCCGTCGTCGCCGGCAGCGGGCCGAGTCGGCTTGCGCCCCGGCTCGAAGGCCAAGAGCCCCGAGCGGCTCCGGTGGGTCAGCCTCGGAACAACACCCAGGCTGCGGCAAAAGCGAAGCTGTTGGTGGCCACGTGGGCCAGAACCGCCGCCACCAGGCTGTCGGCGTAGAGGCGGATCGAGGCAAAAAGTACACCCGCGACGACGGTTGCAGCCACGCCTGCCGCCACGGTGAGGGCCACATCGACATCGCCGATCTGGGAGTTGGTTTTGGCCAAGGTGGTCGCAGGAAGCAGGTGCCAGAGGCCGAACAGCACCGACGACCACAGCACAGCGGTGCGGGTCGGCCACAGTCGGCGGCCGAGGCCCAGCAGCACGCCGCGGAAGGCGAGTTCCTCGAACACAGCAGTCCCGAGTGGTATCCGGAGCAGCGTGTGGTACAGCAGAAGCCCACCCCCGACTTCGGTGGCGCGCTGGTCCTCGAAGAAGCCCTTGGTTGCCGGGATGGCAGCTGCCGCCGCGACCCCGATGCCCACGACCGCCATGACCAGCACGCCAACCAGCAGCCCCCGCCGCAGCCGCTCCCGCGCCAGGCCGAGGTCGGAGGCCATGGCTCCGCCGGCGCGGGCAACGAGCAGCACGATCGTGCCGCTCGCCAGGTTCACCGGCACGTAGGTCCAGGCCGGCAGCCATAGGTTGCCGCACACATTGACCACGATCAGTACGCAGAGAGCGGCGGCGTAGCCGGCTGCAGGGCTCACCGCGGCACGCTACCGCGCCGAGAACCGACGGCGGGCCGGCCCCAGTCCCGGCCGGTCGGCGAAAGCGGGGCCGCGAGCGGATTCCGCGACTATGCAGGGGCACCGGGTACGCTCGCCCGATCGGATCGGCGGTAAACGATGCGTCGAACGCCTGTGATCACAGCATTCCTCTTGATCCTCTCCGCGTGCAGCGGTGGCACAAGCTCGTCGGTTTCGACTGCCGCGACCACCGTCCCGACGACGACCTCGACAACGGTGCCGCAACCTCCCCCATGCCCGTCTCCGCTGGTGCCGCCGGCGGCCGCCGGCGAGGATCCGCTCGTCGAGCAGCTCGACGGAGATGACCTCGTAGCCGCCGCCATCACCGTCTCCCAGGCCACCTTCGTTTGCGCCACCGACGTCGTCGTCGTGTCGACTGCGGAGGTCGATCGGGTGGCTCTCGGCGCACGCCTCGCCGTGGCGCTCCAGGGTCCGCTCCTGTTGGACGACACGGGATCGTCGTCACAAGTCGACGCCGAGATAGAGAGGCTTGCTCCGCACCGTGTCATCCTCCTGGGCGAAGACGTCGAGGTGGCGGTCCCGGAGTGGACCGACGTGACGGTTCTGGGAGGCGACACGTACGAGCTGGCCCGGCGCGTGAACCTGTACTCCGGTGTGACGCGAGTGCTGCGGCTGCCCGCCGAACCGGGGCCGGGAACCGTGGAGCAGACGATCGCCGCCATCGACGAAGGGGTAGGTCTGATACCGGAGCCGCAGGCTGTACCCGCTGACACGGCGGAAGAGCCCACCGAGACGACCGAGGACGGCGGCGAAACGACGGATCAGGCCACGACGATAGATCAGACGACAACGACGGATCAGACCACTACGACGGTCGACTCGGCCGGCACGACAACGGAGGGGGCCGAGCTCTCGGCGGCAGTCATCGCCGGCACCGGCGAAACCGGGACGGCGTGGCTCGTCGAATCCTCAGAGATCGAGATTGCCCTCGTCGCCACCGCGGCGGCGACGGTGTCGGGAGGTCTGCTGGCACTCGTCGACGGTGGCGAGCTGCGGCGTTTCCCTGAGGTCGGGCGCGCCCTCCAGGCAGGTCCCGGCGGCGCCAAGGCCGTGTATCTGATCGGCGACGTCACCGAGGACGCCTCCTGGCAGCTCCCGATTCTTCTCGAAGGCACCGAGCTTCCCGGTGGTGGATATCTCCTGTTTCCTGGAAGGCGTCTGGTCGCCTTCTACGGCAATCCGACCACAGCTGTGCTGGGGGTCCTGGGTGAGCAGGGCCCGGAAGCCACGGTGGAGCGGCTCCGGCCCATCGCCGAGGAGTATGAAGCAGACGGTCTCGAAGTGACGCTCGCCTTCGAGATGATCGCCACCATCGCCGACTCGCGCGCCGGTACAGACGGCAACTACTCGAACGAGATGTCGGTTGACGTGCTGCGCCCCTGGGTCGACGCGGCGCGAGAGC